>Ga0075366_10000141_pt1 | contig 30278 bp, 24 predicted proteins | sample EndMethybrTD3031_FD_72351 | JGI IMG/M metagenome (GOLD analysis project Ga0075366, IMG submission 72351) | Populus endosphere microbial communities from Tennessee, USA - Endosphere MetaG P. TD hybrid TD303-1 | ecosystem: Host-associated > Plants > Roots > Endosphere | place: USA: Tennessee...
CTGCCCGCGGCAGTGCGCCAAGCGCAAAAGCGATTGCTAACGGCAGCGATATTATGAGTGTGCCAGACCAGGTAATGCTTAGGGCAGGTGCAAGCTATGGCACAGGTAAATTTGATTTTTCGGCAGGCGCACGTTATGAGTGCTTACCGGTTCATGACCTTGTAGGCGGTAGTAACGGTTTCAGAAGGCCGGGCAATATCCTTTCGGCCGAGCCTGGGGTTACATTCCGTGTAAAAACACTTTCTATTTATGCGTTTGTGCCGGTTGCCTTACGTCGCGAACGTACACAAAGCGTTGCCGACAAAATTTCGACCAACCTTACCGGAACATACGCACAAGGCGATGCGGCTTTTGCCGATTACGCCATAAACATTGGAATTACGTACAGATTTAAATAAAGTTGATTTATGGTTTAAGTAAAGCCGGGTTTGAGACACCCGGCTTTTTTTATGAAGAATTTTTTGAAATGACGTTTGTGTTGAGTGTTTAAGTTAGTGCATAGCGATATCAAAGTTTTTAAAAAATTTAAATATGTCTGCATTACTTTATCAATAGTATTTATAGATTTGAAATTACTATAGTTTTACAATATGAACACTCCCGAAGAAAACTTTGCGGCGCTGGGTTTAAACCTGCCGCCTGCCCCAAAGCCGCTTGGCGTTTATAAACCCTGTTTAGTTGATGGAAAATACCTTTACCTGTCCGGTCACGGTACCGTGCAGGACGATGGCACGCTAATTATAGGCCGTATTGGCGATACTATCAATATGGAAGATGGTAAGCTGGCCGCCCGGCAGGTTGGTTTAGCTATGCTGGCTACCATAAAAGCCAATATTGGCAGTTTGGATAAGGTTAAACGTGTAATAAAAGTATTGGGTATGGTTAACTGCACACCCGATTTTGAAAAACATCCATTCATCATTAACGGAGCCAGCGAACTTTTTGCCAAAATATGGGGCGAAGAAAACGGAATAGGCGTACGCAGCGCCGTTGGCATGGGATCATTACCCGATAATATCCCGGTGGAGATTGAAGCTTTGTTTGAATTAGCTTAGGGGGAATAGAATCAAGAATTAAGAGTCAAGAATCAAGACCTTTAGTATAGGGAATGCGGAAGACGTTGCTTTTTACGGTTCTTTATAGAGCGCTATCAAACAAACAAAAATCGGTAAAAGCAAGGTTAAAAAAAGTTTACAATCATTTTTAACTGTTCATGACTCACCACTCACCACTCACTACTCACCACTGGTTCACGATAGATAATATCGACAAGCTGGACACTCCCGCTTTGGTTGTTTATCCCGATAGGGTACAGGCCAACATCAATTTGCTTAAAACCATGATTGATGATGTTGCCCGGTTGCGCCCGCATGTCAAAACTTTTAAAAATGGCGAGGTTATTCAACTTTTGCTGGATGCGGGAATAAAAAAATTCAAATGTGCCACCATTGCCGAGGCTGAACTGCTGGGCATGTGCAAAGCGCCCGACGTATTGCTGGCCTATCAGCCTGTAGGGCCTAAGCTGGATAGGTTTATCAAATTAATAAATGCTTATCCGCAAACCCGCTTCTCGTGTTTGGTTGATAACGATTTAGCAGCCAAAGAAATTTCGGATGCTGCCGTAGTTGGCAAAATTACCATTGATGTTTACATCGATTTAAATGTTGGCATGAACCGTACAGGTATCGCGCCCGGTTTTGATGCATTACAGTTATATATGGATTGCGCCGTACTGCCCGGGCTCATCCCCATTGGCTTGCATGCCTATGACGGCCACATCCACGATGTTGATGTGGCAAAACGAAAAGAACGTTGCGACGCCGGTTTTACACCTGTATTAAAGCTTCAACAGGATTTGAAGGCAAAAGATTACCCCGAACCGGTGATTATCGCCGGCGGCTCGCCAACGTTTACCATACACTCCAAAAGGCCTGTTGTGGAATGTAGCCCCGGTACCTTTGTTTACTGGGACAGGGGCTATGAACTTGGGATACCCGAGCAGCCGTTTTTGCCGGCCGTATTGGTGGTTACCCGGGTGGTATCAATGCCCGATGCTACCAAACTTTGCCTGGATGTTGGTCATAAATCTGTTTCGGCGGAAAACGAACTGGGGAAGCGGGTTTACTTTTTAAACGCGCCGCAACTGGTTCCGGTTGGGCAAAGCGAAGAGCATTTAGTTGTCGACGCTGGCTCGGGCCACAGCTATAATATAGGAGATGTGCTGTATGGCATTCCACATCATGTATGCCCTACAGTGGCATTATATGAACGCGTTTATACCATCGAAAATAATATACTTACCGGCGAATGGCTTAACCTGGCCCGCGACCGTAAAATCACCATCTGACAATAAAAATATGTTTGTAATTGATGCCCATTTAGACCTGAGCATGAACGCGCTGGAATGGAACCGCGACCTTACCCGCCCGCTAGCCGAATTAAACCGGCGCGAAGAAGGACTTACCGACAAGCCCGATCGCGCCAAGGCGGTTGTCACCCTGCCCGAATTGCGGAAGGGTAATATTGGTTTGGTGGTAGCCACACAAATTGGCCGTTACGTGGCGCCGGATAATCCATTACCAGGCTGGCACTCGCCTGAGCAGGCTTGGGCACAAACACAGGGGCAGGTAGCCTGGTACAAAGCCATGGAGGATGCCGGCCAAATGGTGCAGGTAAACGATCTAGCATCGTTAGAGAAACATCTTGCTTACTGGAACGACGGGACAACCGTGGCCGATAAAGCTATTGGGTATGTCCTGAGTTTGGAAGGCGCGGATTCTATTATAACCGTACAACATCTGGAACGCTCCTACAACTATGGGTTGCGGGCTGTAGGCCCTGCACATTATGGCCCGGGAAGGTATGCGCAGGGCACAGATGCTACCGGCTACATGGGGCCTAAAGGGCATGAGCTGCTTAAAGAAATGGAGCGTCTGAATATCATACTGGATGCAACGCATTTGTGCGACGATAGTTTTTGGGAAGCATTGGATCACTTCAACGGTCACGTTTGGGCAAGCCATAACAACTGCCGCGCGCTGGTAAACCACAACCGCCAGTACAGCGATGAAATGATAAAAGCTTTGGTTGACAGGGGGGCGGTAATAGGTGCGGCATTGGATGCCTGGATGATGGTTCCGGGATGGGTGAGGGGTGTATCCACGCCCAGGGGGATGGACTGTAATATGGAGGTGATGATAGATCATATCGATCATATTTGCCAGGTAGCCGGTAACGCACTGCATGTGGGCATGGGCACTGATCTTGACGGTGCTTTTGGCCGCGAACAATGCCCATACGACCTGGAAACTATTGCCGATTTACAAAAAGTGCCCACTTTGTTAAAAAAACGCGGTTATACCGATGCAGATATTGAAAATATGATGCATGGTAACTGGCTAAGGTTTTTGAGGAATGCCTGGGCATAAATAGGCCTTATGGCGATAGCGGTATCAAAATGTCTTATATATTAATTAGCTGATATTCAGGTAGTTTAGTGTTCCACAGGGTGTTTTTGTAAAATTGTAAAGTGTTGACAATCAACACTAAGGTGTTCCAGAGCGCTCCGGTGGAACGGCAGATCAATAAAATAGTCTTTGGCTTCATCCCGCTTACCTGGTTATAGCATGAAAATAAAATCCCTCATGAAAAAATTACTATTCTTTATTGTACCCGTTCTTTTCGCCACGATTAGCTTAAAAGCCCAGCCCAAACATTTTAAGGTTTTGGCTTTATATGAGAACGGCGGGCATCACATAGCGTTTTCAAAACGCGCTATTGTATGGCTGGATAAACTGGCTGCCGAAAAGGGGTTTACTATCGACTATATCCAAAAACCAGATAAAATTGACGATGAATTTTTAAGCCATTACCAGTTGATTTTGCAGCTGGATTATGTACCCTATGGCTGGCCAGACGACGCAGCTGCCGCTTTTAAAAAGTATATTGCCGAAGGCAGGGGCGGATGGGTTGGTTTTCACCATGCCACCTTGCTGGGCGAGTTTGATGGTTTTCACGAATGGCAATGGTTTTCGGATTTTATGGGCGGCATCAGCTGGAAAAACTATATAGGAACGTTTGCCAGGGGCACGGTTAATGTGGAGGATAAACAACACCCGGTTATGAAGGGCTTACCAGCGTCCTTCCGGATTGAACAGGAGGAGTGGTATACCTATGATAAAAGCCCGCGACCAAATGTTCGTGTGCTGGCAAGCGTTGATGAATCAACCTATGAACCACAGGGCGATGTTAAAATGGGGGATCACCCCGTGGTATGGACCAATGAGCATGTTAAAGCCCGAAACGTTTATATTTTTATGGGCCATTCACCAAACCTGTTGGATAACCCGGCCTGGGTGAAGTTGGTTACAAATGCTATTTTCTGGGCAGCGGGAGGGGGGTGAGTAGTAAGTCTTAAGTCAATAGTCTTAAGTAGAATGCTAATTTAAAATTGTCATTTTCAATTCAAGACTTCCGACTTAGGACTTAGAACTTCAGGCTAAGGACTTCAAATTTTCAGGCGGATACGCTTCTTCTCCATCAAACCCACCAGGGCTATCAATATAAACCCGGTAGCCATGGATCGTGCCAGCCCGATGATTCCATTATTAAATATATCGGGATACTTTAGGTGGAAAAGTTTCAATATATACACCTGGAAGTAGGGCATCAGGTAACAGGTAAGCGTACTGGTACCGGCCGGCCAGATGAGTTTAAACCAATTCTTTTTACCCTTAACATCAACCAGGAAGATCATCAGCTCGAAAACCAATATGGTAATACCGCTACATATAAAGATCCAGGCGGGGGTAGAGCGTATTTTTGAGATGCCATCGGCATACGGACGGATCAAAAAAGCCAGTACAATTAACAATACGCCTGTCGCTCCAAATATTACCCACAATAATTGTGTCTTACTTTTTGACACAAGCAGCGCATAGATCTCTGATATCATAACGCCACCCATCACCAAACATGCCGCCGATGCATCGCCCAGCACCGGAATTTTAAACTTGAAAACACCGGCATGCCTGGCAATATTTATAGCTACAAAAGCAAGCAGTACAATTACCAGGATATTCAATTTCCCCTTGGCCAAAAGGTATACCAGCGCACATATAAGGTAAGCCCAGCCTATGATACCCAAAATGCCCCACCAGTAAGGGCGCATGCCTTGTATTACACCGTCTTCGCTTCCTTTATAAATAACGGCCATAACAATAAGCAGTAAAATCCCTGTGCCTATAAGGGTGTACCGCTTTGCTTTGGCCATAGTTTCGGGATAATCCAGCCAGATAAGGAAGAAGCCGATAGTTATTAATATAGCCCATAGTGCTTGGGGTATAATGCCCGCGGTTCGGGCATAGTTTTCCAGGTTTACATGGAAAAAACCCATAATAATCAGCGCAGCGCTACGGATAAGTATGTATGTTAATATTGATGAGAAAGAATCGCCCTTATTCATCCTGTTTTTGATGGCAAAAGGTAACGAAAGCCCGACTATGAACAAAAACGCCGGGAAAATGGTATCTGCAAAACCCATTGCGTCTGCCTTCGCATTGGCATGATCTATCCATTCGGGAATGTGCTTTACGCCACTGGCGTCATTGACAAATATCATAAGCAGCATAGTGACGGCACGGAGGACATCAATAGATAAAAGACGCTTAGGGAGTTGGTTCATCGTGGTGATTTGAGTTTTAGGGGCCTTCGATTTTTTAACCTAATAAATATATCGACTATTTGTGAATAAAACCGATATAAATTAAAAACATTACCATTCTTTTTAAATTTTGAACAAAACTTTGGGTTTAGACAGAGATTGCATATAGCTTGAAAGCTATTTAACTGCCATTTTCGAAATGACTATAAGAAAATGAGCCTTTTGGTTTTGTATGGGATTGTTGAGCAACTGGTTTGGCCCTGTGGGTGAGTAACCGCGCTGTCAAAGGTTCCGAACGGCCGAATTTTAGAGTCATCGGCGTCGGACTCCTAACAATTGGTTGACTTGAAATCTACTATGTCAAATTTAAGGAGGATAAAAAAGGTGTTTATTTTACACTACTGTAAATTAACTCGAGTAAAAATAATGATTTTATAATATTTATTCGATGTAATTGGTGTTTAAAAGTCAATTAATAGCTATTTTTTGACATTTGTGTTGAAATGTATTAAAAATATCGTTTTAATTTTATTGATTTCTATAAGTGTAATTAATATGAGTTGAAAATTTTATTATATTTTAATATTTTATTTAGTATAATTAACTTTTTGTCAAAAATATAATTGTTTTTTATAATTATTTGCGATTTACGGATGTTTTAATGTCTTTTTGTTCGGAAAATTAGTCTAACTTAGGGATTAATCAACATAATCAATCAACACAATCGAACGAAAGCATGAAATTAAGACTACATTTTTACTTTTTTGGAGCATTATTACTAACCTGTTCGCCTGTGTTCGCCCAAAAACTTACGGGTACCGTTACGAGCGGGGGGCAACCGGTAAGTGCCGGTACTGTAAAGGTGGTGCCTAATGGTACAGGTACCATAACCGGTGCAGATGGCAGGTACAGCCTTACTTTAAAGGCAGGCAGTTACCAGGTAAGTTTTTCGGCCATAGGGCTCGAAAAGAAAACAGTAACCGTTCAACTTGCTGCCGGCGAAACCAAAGCGCTCAATATGGACCTTGTCGCCTCGGCAGAAGGTTTGAAAGAGGTAGTAGTAGTTGGGAGCCGTGGCGGCGGTCGTACTAAAATGGATTCGCCGGTACCGGTAGATGTGCTCAGGACGAGCCAAATTGGCGAAACCACCGCTAAACCCGATTTGATGAGCCAGCTTAACCAGGCTGTGCCTTCATTTAACTATAATAAACAAAGCGGCGGCGATGGATCTGATGCCATCGACTTTGCCAGTTTGCGGGGCCTGGGCTTCGATCAAACCTTGGTGTTAATTAATGGTAAACGCCGCCACCTATCGGCATTTGTGAACCAGGTAGGCACCCGCGGCCGCGGCAATAGCGGTACCGACTTAAATGCCATACCCGAAGCGGCTATTGATAGAGTGGAGATTTTGCGTGATGGGGCTTCGGCACAATATGGTTCTGACGCTATTGCGGGGGTTATTAATATCGTTTTGAAAAAGGATGTAAACAAACTGAATATTAACATTGGCGGCAGTGGATATTATGATCACAAGTACAATACATTGAACAATGTTGATCCAACTCAGTACTATACCGGATCGCAAATTGATGGCAAAACCTTTACTTTGGGATTGGATTATGGTCTGCGTATTGGTAAAAACGGTGGTTTTATCAATTTTGGCGGTAACTTTATGGACCAGGGGAAAACGTTTAGGGCCGTACCCGAAACAAACTGGGATACCAATCCCAATGCCTTAGGTGTTAATGCCTGGAGAAGGGCTTTTGGTGATGGTTCTGTTAAGTCGGGCGGCGGCATGTACAATATGGAAATCCCCCTTGCCGGCAGCAAAACAACTTTTTACTCATTTGGTGGTTATAACTATAAACGCTCCAATGTTTATGCCTGGACACGCAGGTGGAGCAGCGAAAGTAACCATATCAAATTCCCGACCGACGAAAACGGAAAGATGATATTTGTGCCGGGCATTATGCGTGTTTTTGACCCTACGCCAGGCGTTCTGGATACTGCCAATGTATATTATAACCCGCAGGAAGATGTGTATATAAAAGACATGTCGGGTGCATTCGGCTTTAAGGGTACTGTAGGTGATGGCTGGGATTGGGATTTGAGTAATAATACAGGCTATAATGATTTTCATTATTGGGGCAACCAAACCTTTAACGCTTCATTGCCTTTACCGCAGCAATACACTAAAAATAGGTTTGATGACGGAGGGTTTAACTTTTTACAAAATACAGCCAACGCCGATGTAACCAAACATTTTGAACATGTAGCCCAGGGGCTAACATTGTCTTTCGGGGGCGAATTTAGGTATGAACGATATAAACTGAATGCCGGCGAACCAGACTCGTATATAAATGGAGGCGCTACATTAAACGGCGTTTCCAAGGCGTCCGGCTCGCAGGGATACCCGGGATATCAGCCTACCGACGAAGCTAACGCCCACAGAACCAACGAAGCCGCTTATATTGAAGGCACGTTGGATGTAACCAAAGCGTGGCTGGTTGATGGTGCAGCCCGGTTTGAACATTATTCGGACTTTGGAGGTGTAAGCACATTTAAATTAGCATCCCGTTATAAAGTAAGCGACAATTTTAATTTAAGGGGATCGTTTAGCACAGGCTTTAGGGCGCCTACACTGCAGCAAATGAATTTTAGCAATACCAATACCAACATTATAGCAGGTGAACTGGTTTACGCTAAATTGATTCCAAATTATGCCGATGCTGCCCGCCAGGTAGGCATTCCCAAGCTTACCCAGGAAACATCAACCAATACCAGCTTAGGCTTTACATGGAAACCAACACATGATTTTAATGTAACAGTTGACGGTTACATCATCAAAATTAAAAACAGGATAGTAATTACAGGTGCTTTTGATACCTCGGTAGCCGCGCTAAAAGACTACCTTATAGCTAATAATGTATCAAATGCCAACTTCTTTACCAATGCGGTTAATACAACTAACAGAGGTATTGACATTGTATTGGATTATCGCAAATCGTGGGGTAAAAATAAGTTCACCGCTTTATTTGCCGGCAACATTCAAGGGATAACCATTGATAAGATTAATATCCCGGCCGCGCTGAGCGATACCTACGCACATCAGCAGGCATACTTTAGTACAAGGGAGGCCGCCTTTTTAAAGGCCTCTGCACCCCGCGAAAAGTTCTCTCTAGGCCTTGAATACGGATATGGAAAATTTGCGGCCGGCAGCCACATTACTTATTATGGCAAGCTAACCACCCAGGGCTTCGGTTACAGCAGTGTGCCAGGCGCAAACCCTGACGGACCGGGCGGCGCTAATATTTCTGCTTCGGGCAACGGATGGGACCCGTATGTTGATTTGGATAACGGTAAAGGTGTTGTTCCGGAAAACTTTGTTTTCCACGGAAAAGCTACCACCGATTTATATGTATCTTATAAAATATCCAAACAAATATCATGGACTGTTGGCGTAGATAACATATTTAACGTACACCCTGACTTAGCTGTTACCGAAGGTGCTCATAAATCATCATGGGGTGATAGCGAATCGGGCGGGCCTTTTGATGCTGTGCAAATGGGCTTTAATGGTATGAGGATGTTTACCAAGCTGGCATTCCATTTTTAACAGGAACGCTTAGCTAACATATTATCCCCCGGCTTAGTAATAGGCCGGGGGATTTTTTTGCACTTTTCTTGACTAGTAACATATATTAGCCCATAGATTTTAAAAATGAAGAAATTTATGGTAATATTTGCTTGTTGATAGCCGATTACCAATGAAAGTTTTACAGTTTACTATTCCTGTACCGCACGATAAAAGCGTAATTGCCGATCAGTTTAGCCTGCCTTATTTTTACCCTTATCTGCACAGGCATAAAGAAACTCAGATTACCTGGATACAACAAGGAGAGGGTACACTTATAGCAGGTAATAATATGCACCATTTTGCACCGGGTGATGTTTTTTTATTAGGGGCTAACCTGCCGCACTTGTTTAAAAGCAATCCTGAATATTTTGAAGATGAAACGGAAGATGCGATAAGCGCCCTGAGTATTTTCTTCAATCCGGAAGGAATACTTATGCCCCTCTTTGACCTGCCCGAAATGAGGGCCTATAAATTATTTATTCAGCAGCATGAGCAAGGCTTTAAGGTGCCGCCACTGCATGCAGAAAAGGCTATAATTAGTATGACGGCCTTACGTGACACCAAAGGCGCGGAGCAGCTGATTCAATTTATAAGCCTGATGAAAGGGTTAAGCGGGATAAACGGACCGTTACAACCACTTTCGTCGTACGGTAATTTGCCCGGAATTACAGAAAATGAGGGAATCAGGATAGGTAACATCTACAATTACATTATGCAAAATTATACGGAGCCAATTACGCTGGAGGATGTATCTAAAGCCGCCTTTATGACATCCGAATCGTTTTGCAGGTATTTCAAAAAGCATACGGGTAACACATTTGTCACTTTTCTAAACGAAGTGCGTATCAACGAAGCCTGTAAGATATTAAATGCCAATAAAGTTGAGAGCATCTCGGCGGCGGCCTACCAATGTGGTTTTAAAAGCATTACAAACTTTAACCGGGTGTTTCGTTCGGTAACCGGCAAATCGCCGAGGGAGTATATGGATAATTATAATGGAAAAATTGGCTGATAGCAAGGGAAATTTTTAAAGTCTCCCCTTCTGGGGGAGATTTAGAGGGGACTAGGCGTCAACCTCACCAAATACTGCTGATATTCATCTTCCAATAAAACCTCCATATCAAAGCCGCTTTCCTGGGCTATCGCAAACAGTGATTCTTCGTCCACATAAAGCCACGGGAACCAGTCGGTTGTTTGTCGGTTGTACTGATACTGATAGCTTAATTCACCGTAATATTTGCCGGTATCGGGCAGGTTTCCTTCGTACAGGTAGGCAATATCCGACGAATCAAAGAGCAACTGGCCGCCTTTATTAAGCAATGCCCTGGCATGTTCAAGAAAAGTTTTCAGGTTGGTTAAAGTACCTGTAAGGCCTATGCCGTTCATGAGGAGCAATAAGGTATCGTATTTACGATCGTTGTATTTGAAAATATCTGCGGTAACCGCTTTTTTTACACCACGGGCCTGCATTACATCAATAGCCAGCTCAGAAATTTCTAAAGCGGTTACATCAAACCCTCTTTCCTGTAGTACAAGGGCATGGCTGCCGGCACCCGCGCCAATATCCAGTACTTCGCCGCGGCATTCATTAAGGGCCAGCCATTCAATATCGGGCATGTCATCCTCTCCCCTGAAATAGGTTTCAATGGGCATTTCCTCTTTTGGGCCATACTGGTTATTGATCCACAATTTGTGGGATGCTTTTTTATAATAATGGTTGTGTATGGCCTGGCCTAAAATATCTTTCATCCTGTGGCAAAAGTACTAATTGACTGCCTAATTACCGGTACATTAAATACCTTTGGCCATTATGTTTAACAGTAATACCATATTGGCACTTATTATTGTTGCCGGTATAAGTTATAGCGTTATCGCCAAAAAGCTTACCATCGCCGCTGCCTTAACGGGTGGCGCAGTGGCCTATTTTGTTTTTGCCGGAGCCGGTTTTACAGGCATTGCCATGATGACTACTTTTTTTATTTTGGCATCAGCGGCTACTTCATGGCAGCAAAATGAAAAGCAAGCGTTTGCTGTAGCCGAAGAACGTAAAAGCGGCCGGACAACCGGGCAGGTATTGGCCAATGCAGGCATACCGGGTATTATCGGAGCGCTGGTACTATTGTATCCGCAATTCAGGCCGGTACTGGTATTGTTGATGGCGGCAAGCTTTGCGTCGGCCACTGCCGATACGTTATCGTCTGAACTGGGTACTGTTTATGGTAAAAAGTTTTTCAATATCATTAACCTTAAAGCAGACCAGCGTGGGTTAGATGGCGTTGTCAGCCTGGAAGGTACGCTAATAGGGGCTGGCGGAAGTTTAATAATCGCTTTAGTTTACGCTATTGGTTTTGGTTGGAGCCTGAATATTGCCTGGATAGTTATAGCAGGTACGGCAGGTAATTTAAGCGATTCGGTGATGGGGGCGTTGCTTGAGCGCAGGGGGGTTATTGGCAACAACGCGGTTAATTTTTTAAATACTTTAATAGCCGCCCTGGTTATGCTGTTGTTTTACCTTATTTAATCCTCATATTTACTTTATGGCTTTCCTATTTATTGGCTTTATTGCCCTTGCGCTTATCGGCTATGTTATTTTAAAAAATCATAAATCAAAAGCAGCCGGTGTAGCAGTGAATACCGACTATAAACCTGTTTTATTACAGCATATACCTTTTTATCGTGAACTGGACGATGCAGGAAAACTGTTATTTGAACAAAAAGTAAATAGCTTTTTAGCAGGCATCACCATAGAGGGCGTGGGGACTACAGTTGATGACACCGACAGGGTGATGATAGCCTCAAGCGCCGTTATTCCCGTTTTGGGTTTTAAAGATTGGGAGTACCGTAACCTTACCAACGTAATATTATACCCCGATACTTTTGATGGCGAATTTCAGTTTGAAGGTGGCAACCGGAGTATATTGGGGATGGTGGGTAGTGGCTATATGAATGGGCAGATGATATTGTCGCGCGCGGCGCTCATCAAGGGTTTTTCGAAATCGGCGGGCAAGGAGAATACAGCGGTACATGAATTTGTGCACCTGCTTGATAAAAGCGACGGCGCCACTGATGGCGTGCCCGAAAACCTGCTGGCGCATGAATATGTACTGCCCTGGATAAAAATGATACGCCAGGAAATTTATAAAATAGAGGCAGGTAAATCGGATATCAACCCATATGCCGTTACCAACGAAGCCGAATTTTTCGCGGTAGTATCCGAGTATTTTTTTCAAAAGCCCGCCCAACTCAAAAGCAAACATCCCGAACTGTACCAAATGCTCAGCACTATTTTTATGCAAGACAGGGCTATTGACTAACTTAAAAACCCAAATCCAGTTGTCCTAAAACTTCCAGCGTTTTACTTTGGTTTCCATCAATATAAAACACAGGTGTTTCCTCATGTCTTGATGCTACCACGATATGAACGCCATCGGCACAGGCCGTGAACAGTTCCTCTACCAGTTTTGGGTCGTTGTTGTTTTTGGATAAGTGTGCTAATAGCAAATGCGTCATGTGCGCCGGGCGGTGGGTTGTAAAAAGCGCCAAAGCCTGTTTATTGCTTAGATGCCCTTTACCGCCCCGGATACGCCTTTTAAGGTGGTAGGGGTAGCCGCCGGTCTCCAGCATCACATCGTCATAATTAGCCTCTAAAAAAGCGGCATGGCATTGGGCGAAGTAACGGATGAGCCTATCGCAAACAATCCCCAGGTCGGTAAAAATGCCAACTTTAATGTCGCGGCAGCTCACTATAAAACTATGCGGTTCGGAGGCATCATGCTCTTTGGGGAAGGATGTGACTTCCAGCTGGCCAATGGTAACTGTTTCAAACTCGCGCAGGTGGTGCACCAGTTGCGCATCCAGGCTGTTGCCCAAGTGAAGTAATGTGCCGGGAGTAATGTAAACCGGCAGGTTAAACTTTTTGGCCAGTACCGGAATCCCCCGGATATGGTCGGAATGTTCGTGCGATACAAAAATGGCTTTTACCTTACTCATGGGCAGGCCCAGCCGGGCCATGCGTTTTTCAGTTTCCCGGCATGATATGCCGGCATCCACCAAAATAGCCTCCTGATCGTTACCCACGTAATAGCAATTGCCATTACTTCCCGAATTTAGTGATGTAATAAATAAAGACATGTTTTTGAGCCAAAGCTGAAGGCCGAAAGCTACAAGCCATCGCTTCAAATTTATTATACAAAGTAACGGATTTGCTGAATATTTTTGTTTCTGAGCCTGCTAATCTTTTAAATAAACTGATTTTTTTTACACTATTAAAAACCTGCTTATATTTAGCCATGGATTCACCGCAAACTTTACCCGTACTTGATGCCGCCGAACTGCGCGTGCTTGGCTCGCTGATGGAAAAAAGCAAAACCACGCCCGATTATTATCCTATGACCCTTAACGGTTTGACCGCAGCTTGTAACCAGAAAACCTCCCGCAAGCCGGTGGTGAATTATGACGAAGCTACAGTAACCGAAGCACTGAACACGCTGAAAAGACGCGGGCTGATTTCGACAGCAACCGGCGGATCCATCCGTAATATTAAATACAAGCACAATTTTGCCATCGTTTTTCCGGTGATACCGGCCGAAGTGGCTTTAATTTGTCTGCTGATATTGCGTGGCCCGCAAACACCAGGCGAGTTAAACACCAATTCGGGCAGGTTGTACGAATTTGAATCGATTGAAGAAGTTCAGGAAATGCTGGAAAAGCTGGCCGATCCGGCAATGCCTTACATTGTGCAATTGCCAAAGCGCCCTGGTCAAAAAGAGCAACGTTATGCCCATTTATTGGCCGGTGTGCCGGAAATTAATGACGAAGAGGAAATAGAAGAAACCGGTGGCCGGTCGTCAGGCGCCCTTGAAACCCGTGTGGCTAAACTGGAGCATGATCTTGCCGAAATGAAGGAAGCTTTTGACAAGCTGATGAAGGAGTTGATGGGATAAGGGAAGGGAGTTTTCATTAAATAAAGCGCATAGGTATTCATCGACTTTTAAAGTGAGTCAACGATTACTATAGATTGATCGTCATTTTTGATAACATTTTTCATTTGAAAACAAATAGAGGAAAAGTAATCCGCATGTAGAACAGTATATGTACCTGGGTCAATGTCTCGATCCCTGCGCGATGGTTTTGATTCTAATAACTTGTAATCTCTCCACCAACTTATAAGGAGATCAAACTGGTGGTTTATAAAGTCGTTCAAAGGTTTATTGTTTTCGCTCGTAGACTTGATTTCTTGGATCTGCTGCGTTTCTAAATCGTAATATTCGAATGTTAAATCCACTAACTCATGATTTTCGGCCAAATTATTTAACTTGTTAAGCAGCAGAATAAAATAGTTCAAAAAAAGAATAAAATCGGGTGCTTTTAAGCTTTTCCCTTGATTGCCTTCATTAAGGCCGTCAATTTCATGGAAATCTGTGTAATTGGCATACTGAAACATAAAGCTGTATGCATTGGTAGACGACAACTCGCAAATTAGTTCTACACCATTTTGTTTTAGAGTTTCGTTGCAATCGTTAAATGAACTACAGACAAATTCAAAAAACCAAATTTCTATTTCGAATAACTCGCTCGGACGTATAAGATTGACGTTTGTATAAACTGTTTTAATGATGCTTTCATAAAAGATTTTGTACTTATCACCAAACTCTTTTGACCTATCCGAGATGAAGTTGAAGAATGACTTTTTGAATTTGCTGTCAGATGTCAGTTTTGGATAAAGTAGATTCCTGACTTTTTCCTCGTCAAATTTATATATCGTTGTATTTCTGCCCACTATGATGTCATTTAAAATAACTGCCTTATTATTTGCCTTTCGTACCCACCCAGGCCATCATCTTATGTGCCGCTTTCAACACAGCTATTAAACCTTCCGATTTCATCGGTTTGGCAATGTAGTCGTCCATTCCTTCGCTGATACATAAGTCGCGGTCGTCGGGGCCGGCATTGGCGGTCATGGCTATAATAAATGGCTGTAGTTTACGGCCGCTTTCGCGGATTGAGCGGGTAGCTTCAAGCCCGTCCATTTCGGGCATTTGTACATCCATCATTATCACATTAAACTCCTGTTCTTCCAGCTTTTTTAGTACTTCAAGCCCGTTTTCGGCCATGGCAAAATCATACCCCAGTTTGCTCAGCATCCTGCTAATGAGTTTTTGGTTAACCTGGTTATCCTCGGCCACAAGGATGTTCAGCGGGTGTTCTTTGGCAAAATTGCTATCAAGCAGCTTAACGGTACTGGGCTCGGCAATTGGTGCACTTGCAACACTCTTTAACTGGGCCTGCACAATTTTACCTAACTGGTTTACTTTTACAGGCTTTGTTAAAATGGCAGCAAACAGCCCCGGATATTTAACTTTCGAACTATCGCCAATAGAACTAAGCATAATAACAGGAAGGCGCGGGTATTTTGCCTTAACCGCTGTTGCAAAACCAACACCATCCATTTCGGGCATCTCCATATCGGTGATCACGAGGTTGTAATCTTCATTACTGCTTAATAAATTAAGCCCTTCTATAGCCGATGATACGGTTGTGGTGATAAGGCCCCATTGGTCCAACTGGGTTTTAAGTATAAAGCGATTGGTTTTGTTATCATCAACCACTAATACTTTTTTACCTTCCAGGTCGGCGGTATCAAATACCAAGGGTACATATTGGGATTGTTTTTGGCTAACTGAAACTTGTATGGTAAATACAAATACCGAACCTTCTCCATATACACTCTCTACCCAAATATCGCCACCCATTAGCTTAACCAGGCGCTGGCTAATTACCAGGCCCAACCCCGTACCGCCGTATTTGCGGGTGGTTGATGAATCGGCTTGCCAAAAAGCGTTGAACAAGCCAGATACCTTTTCTTCAGATATGCCGATGCCTGTATCCATCACACTAAAGCCTATTTCAATTTGCCCGTTGCTAAGCGCTTTTGACGAGAAAACTTTTATAAACACTTCGCCTTTTTGCGTAAACTTAAGCGCGTTGCCGGTTAAATTTGTAATCACCTGTTTAAGGCGCAGGCTATCGCCAATAACCTGTTGGGGTAGGGCGGGGTCAATTTGGTAAACCAATTCCAGGCCCTGGTGCGAGGCTACGGGCGAAAAAATGTCCATCACTTCTTCAATGCAATGGCGCAGGTCAAAATCTTCCTGTTCCATATTCATCTTGCCCGACTCGATCTTGGAGAAGTCAAGAATATCATTAATCACGTTCACCAGGCTATCGCCACATGATATAATGGTATCGGTATATTCGCGCTGTTCGGCATTGAGCTCGGTTTCGCCTAAGAGCGAAGCCATACCTATAACCCCGTTCATCGGCGTACGGATTTCATGGCTCATGGTAGCCAGGAATATGCTTTTGGCCTGGTTGGCTTTGTCGGCTTCTTCACGGGCTTCCTTTTCATGTGCCATGTGGATTTCCAGCTCTTCAGACTGTGATACCAATTCTTCGTTTAAAGCATGCAACTCTTCTGATTGGGACTGCAACTCTTCGTTTAATACCTGTAAATTTTCTGATTGCTTTTTTAGCTCCTGCGATTGTTGTAAAACTTCGGCGGTGCGCTCAGATACCTGCTCCTCAAGCAAACGTTTCTGTTGTTCAATATTATTTACTTTGGCTTTGTATAAGCTGTAAATTACAACAAACGTACACACGGTCATCAGGGAAACAAACCACCAGGTTAGCCAAAAGGGCGGTAAAATAATAAGTTCTAAAGTAAGTTCGTGGCGCGACCACTTGCCATCGCTGTTTCGGCTTTTTACTTTGAAGGTGTAGTCGCCTGCCGGTAAATTGGTGTACGTTGCAGTGTTTTTGGTGCCTACGTAGTTCCAGTTTTTATCGAAGTTTTCTAACTGGTACGCATATTCCTTTTTATTGGCCTGGGCAAAATCCAGTGATACATACTCAAACGAAATGACCGATTGCTCATGGGTTAGAGTAATAGATTTTGTTTCCGTAATATCCCTTTTTAATGGTGAGGGATCATCATCGGTTGGGGCTACAGGAACAGTTTTATTAAAGATCTGGAAATCGGTTAACCGTAATGGAGGATCATAAACGGGTTGCGTTATCCTGTCAGGATCAAACATGTTGAACCCGTTAACCCCGCCGAAATATAATGTGCCATCGTGGCTTTTTACAGCGGAGTGCGGTTTAAACTCATCGGCCTGCAAACCATCGTCGGTAGTAAAATTCCTAAACTTTCTTGTCCGAGGGTTAAATCTTGACAGGCCATTGTTGCCACTAATCCAAAGGTTATTGTTATTATCTTCCCTTATGGCATAAGCGTAATCATTAGGCAAGCCATCCCGGGCTTTATAAACTGTAAATTTGTTTGTTTTAGGATCAAAACGGTTTAAACCGTTATACGTGCATATCCATATGTTCCCCGAATGATCCTCGAATAAATCAAGAGCAGAGTTGTTGCTCAAGCTGTTTTTTGATGCATCATATTTAAAGGTTTTAAATGTATTGCTTGTTGCGTTAAAAAGGTTTAAGCCGGCATCATTGGTGCCAACCCAAAGGTTACCTCTCGAATCGCCTAAAAGTGAATTAATATTATCGCTGCTGAGACTGTGAGGATCGCCTGCCTTATGCTTGTAATGAATAAAACTATTTGTTTGAGGATCAAATAAATCAAGCCCTTGCCCAAGCGTGCCAATCCATATTTTATGATCAAGGGTGGTTGTTATAGCATATACATTATCGCCGGCTAAGCTGGTAGAGTCGTTTTCATTGTGTTTGTATGTTTTGAATTTGCGGGTTTGCAGGTTCATTACGCTCACACCACCGCCCCAGGTGCCTATCCACAAATTATTTTTGTTGTCTTCTTTTAAGGCTAGGTTATTATTGCCCCCAATACTCGTTTTGTCACGGGCATCAAAACGATAAACTTTAAAAGTTCCTGTTTTAATATCAAACAGGTTTAGTCCGCCGCCATCAGTGCCAACCCAAATATTATGGTTTTTATCTTCGGTAATACTTAGTACAAAATTATTGGATAAGCTGTTAGTCCGTGAGCTGTGTTTAAATTGTGCAAAATTTTCATTTGTCTTTTTATAAAAGCTGATACCTGATGCAAAGGTACTTAGCCACATATTGCCAAACTTATCTTTCAATATCACGTCAACAGAGTTGCTGGGGATACTGCTATTATCTATATCGTCTTGGGAGTAGTTCCTGAATTTGCCTTCGGCAAAATTAAAAATGCTAAGTCCGCCATTTTCAGTACCTATCCATAAATTATGGTTGCTGTCTTCATTGATGCATTGTATTCCGTTATAGGGTAACGAATTGGTGTTATTGGCAATATTTTTATAATGTTTAAAAGTTAGCGTATTGGCATCATATAAGTTTAATCCGTTCCCGGTGCCAACCCATAGCCGGTGGCTGCTATCCTCAAAAATGCTGGTTATTCTGTCGGAAGATATGGTCCTCTCGTTGTTTTCATCATATTTAAAACTGGTAAAATTTTGGGTTTTAGGGTTGAAAAGATTTAGGCCCGATGCGGTACCTATCCATATGTTTTTTTTACCATCAACATAAATAACCCTGGCGTGATCGTCGCTCAGGCTGTGGGGATCATCCTTGTTGTACTTGTAGTGAACAAATTTGTTTTGGTTGATGATATATTCATCAACACCATCTTTTAAAGTAGCTATCCATAAATTACCGTCCTTGTCCAGCGCAACATTTACAGTGTAATTGTTTGTAAGGCTGTTTGGTAGTTTATCGTTGTGCAGATAACGGTGAAAGCGGTTCTTTTGGCGATCATATTTATTAATACCACCACTGGTGGCTATCCACAGATCGCTGTTTTTATCCTCAACAATATGGTTTACAGAATTGTTGCTGATGCTGGTATTGTCGTTGATATTGTTTCTGAAAATCTTAAACTTATTGCCATCGTAGCGGTTTAAGCCGTCGCGTGTACCTACCCATATAAAGCCGCGGCTACCCTGGATCATGGTGTTTACGTTGAGTTCTGAGAGATTCTCCTTGCTGCCGATGTGCTGAAAATGAATAGGCTGATCCTGGGCAATTGCCAATAATGAGATAGCCTGAAAAAATAAAACCAGGTAAAACTTGTAGCCGCTCATTGATATCAGGATGTTTATTAAAATGAGGTATATTGTGTAACCAACTTTGACGCTGGAAATTAAGTAATTATTTGGTATTGCCGGTTAAATATATTTAAACGGGGATAGATAAATTTAGTTATGCTTTAGCGCAGGTTAAATTAATAAAATACCTTGTAATTTTACACTATGTTTCCCGGAAACGAACTCAAAAAGCCACACTCTTTTAACACTTTGGTTATTTAAGCTGAAAAGATGTAAAACATATTTATTTACCTTTGCATATGCCGCAACAAGTAAATAACCCGCTTCATGGAAAAACTTTAGAAACGATACTGAACGAGCTTGTGGCTCGTTTTGGCTGGGCCGAACTTGGTTACCAAATAAGGATCAATTGCTTCCTGGATGATCCCAGCATATCATCAAGCCTTAAATTTTTGCGCAAAACTCCATGGGCACGTAAAAAAGTAGAGGATATGTACATACACTACTTTACCAAAAAAAATTAATGCTTGCGCTTATTGTTCATTTTAGCCTTTTGACCCGAACTGAAGTTATAAGTTTTTGAATTAGCCGCTTTCTTCTCGTGAAAAGCCGCGCCAACTATCGGGGCATCGGGATTTGGTTTAGGTTCTTTTTTTGCTTTTATTTCTTTCTCAATAATCAGTTCTTCGGGTAATTCGGCAATGGTTATTTTTTTTCCTGTGGCTTGCTCTATCTTTTTTACCTGGCTTAATTCCAGGTCGGTAGCAAAGGTGAGGGCCATGGTTTCATTTTCGTTGTCAGGGTGATGATTAGTCACCCGGTCGATAAATAGTTCTTTCTCTACAGGCAGGTCAAAATGAATAATAAATGGGATATCGGCCAGGCTAAATACCTCTTCCTGTTCGTTGGCCACCAATAATACCCTCGCGTTTTCGTCAGCTTTAAAATCGTTAATTGATTTAAAACCGGGGCTATCAAAAAACTGCGGGTTTAAATAAGCTACAGCGGTACGTAAGCGTGTTTGCAAGCTTTTATAAACTTTATCGGCGGTGGCGCGGGTATTTACAAAAACTACGGTTTTGGTAAATAACTCCTCATCGTACAGAAACAAATTCAGCAGGTTTAATTTTGTGCCGAAGTTGGGTACGTTATATAAAAACTGCGGATGTGTCTCTAAGGGTTGCTCGGCCAACGCTTCTACTTCTACAATAGCGGGGTCCTTCATAAATGGATCCAGCATTTTTTGCAGTTTGCTGTGCATTACCTCGGTAAATACCAGTTTCTGGCTTTTACCAATGCTGTTCGCCAGTTCTACAACAGGTAGCTGCATGCCTCTTTTTATCATTTCATCGGCATCATCAACCACAAACATATCAACCTTGTTAAGATTAAGAGCAAGCTTCAGGTAAATGGCGCGTGCCCTGTCGGGGGTAGCTACCACAATATCGGCGCCATCGGCTAATGCATCCATCTGGGCTTCAATGCCTGGGGCAACGTACAAGCCAACTATTTTTATCGATTTGTTTTTGTTAAGGCGATCAAATTGTTCTATCACCCCAAATACATCCTCTTTGTCCGGTACCAGGATCAATACGCGGGGAACGCCTTCGGGCGCATAATTAAAGCGGTTTAATACGCCCAATACATAGGTAGTAGTTTTGCCGCTACCTTCATAACCAATGGCGATGAGATCCTGCCCGCCCACAATTCTCGACAGGGTTTTTAATTGCAGTTCTTTTGGGTTTGTAAAACCAGCTTCATTTACCGACCGGACCAGTTGCTTTTTAAGCTTCAATTTTTCAAACCACACCATCTGAGAACTTTATTAAAATTATTAAGAGGGCGAATTTACCTAAATTTCCTTGAAAAGAGTCAAGAATCAAGAGTTAAGAGTCAAGACCGGAGTAGTTATTGGTATGATATTGATTGCCATACAGTGGTTTCGTCCTTTTGAAGCAGGCCCGAAAAGGTTGGTTTGGCGGGAACATCAAGGTAAGGATATGTGACTTTTGACAAGTATAACCCCTGTGGATAAGCCGGGATAATGATTTTTGGCGTTTGCTTGTTGATGAGGTAGCTTTCAAATTCTTCAACGCTCATCTCTCCCCGGCCAATTTCTAACAGGCGGCCAACAATGATCCTGATCATTTTGCTTAAGAAACGGTTAGCTGATATGTTGAACCGGAGCCTGTCGCCATTATTACTAACAAATAGACTGGCCGAACTTACATGGCAAATGGTATGGTCAATTCTGTCGGGCATTTTGCAAAAGGCGCGATAATCGTTATACTGTGGGAGCAGGGCAACCGCATTTTTCATCTGGTCAATGTTAAGGCTGGTTTCAGGGTATAACGCACTGAAACCGCTTAAAAAAGGGTCCTTATAAGCATGGATAAAATAATCATAGGAGCGCTGTACCGCATCAAAACGGGCATGGGGCAGGCCCAGCATCGGGATGATATCAAATACCGCGATATCATCGGGCAGTATTTTGTTTAGGCGGAACAGGAGATCAAAGTCCCATTCCTGCGCCACATCTATATGGAAAAAAAATTGGCTGGCATGTACCTGTGCATCGGTACGGCCACATCCATTAACAGCAATGGGGATTTTCAGCAGCTGACTGAGCGCCGTTTCAAAAATTCCCTGCACACTTACAACGCCGGCATGTTTTTGCCAGCCGCTGTACCGTGTACCATGATAACCTATGTGGAAAAAATAACGCATGATTTTGCTTTCAAAAATCGACAAAAATTATGGGAAAGTCATTTGAAAACGAATGCGACAGCTGAAGTGTTGGGTTTTCCGTATCGGTGCATCCGGGTCAACGCATCTAATTGGGTTAACATAACTTAACACATTTTAGATATATTTTTATATAAAATATTGATAATCAATTATTTGTATTTTTATATGGCTAACACTAAACTGGTGTATTAATCCCATTTGTGTATCTGACCCACATAAGTTACCTTTGCAGCGCTTTAGGTTCCTTTATAACATATCATAAAGGATTAAAAGGGAATACGGTGTAAATCCGGAACTGTCCCGCAGCTGTAAGCTCCATAACCATAGTTCATTCTTAAAGTCACTTGTGTTTAAACGCAGGGAAGACAGAACAAAAGGGGAGTAAGTCAGAAGACCTGCCAGAGCATTATAAATTATTCATAGCTTTCGTGGATTGAAGCTTGAATGCGAATGCTCTTCTTTTTGGCAGTGTATTTTCATTTTATCCCAATCTGTGTTGCGCTATTTAAACTGCATTATTATTAACGCTATAGCAAATACATGAAAAAAAAGTACTTTAAAATTGTTTTAGGATTAGGATTGTTGCAAGTGGCATTGTACAACACTGCCGCGCTCGCGCAGGATACCACCCGGTTATTAAATGATGTAGTTGTCACAGCCACCCGGTCACCAAAAAAATTAGTCGATATAGGTAGGGTAGTAACCGTAATATCGGCAGAGCAGATCAACCGCTCGCAAGGCAAAACGTTGCCACAGTTATTGAACACTGTGCCTGGCATCACTTTCTCTGGCGCACAAAATGCGCCCGGCATTAGCACATCCGTTTTTTTACGTGGCGCCTCATCGGGTAATACTTTAATATTAGTAGATGGCTTTCCGGTTAACAATGCAGGGTCAATTGATGGTAGTTATGACCTGAATGCATTCCCGTTAAACCAGGTTGAAAGAATTGAAATATTAAAAGGAAGCGGATCGACGCTTTACGGATCCGATGCTGTGGCCGGTGTTATCAACATCATTACCAAACATCCGCAGGGCCAGGGCTTCAAAGGCAACGTTCAATTAACTGGTGGTAGCTATAATACCTTCCAGGAATCGGCCGGGTTGACGGGTGTAATAAACCATACTGGGATTGCCGTTAACCTATCTAATACAGATTCCAGGGGTTTTGCAGCCGCTACCGATACTACTAACAAAGCCGGATTTAAAAAAGATGGTTTCCACCAGCGTTCGGCAAGCGTGAACATCAATCAATATGTTTCTGAAAAATTTAGCCTGAACGGTAACTTCCAGGGTAGCTATAACACCGGCGATTTACCTTATGGCGCTTTTACCAACGATAACAACTATACCTACAACAATACATTTATATTTGGTGGTTTAGGAGCTAAAGTAAAACTACCAAAGGGAACGTTGGTGTTTAACGCCAGCCAAAATTCAGTTCGCAACAACTTTAAAAACCTGCCACCCGATAATTACGAAACCAACCAGGTAACAAAAAATACCGGCCGCATAAGTAATTTAGAAGCTGTGTTGAATTATAACCTGTGTAAATATTTTGACATTACGAGTGGCGCGGGTTATAAATACAGCAGCACTAACCAATACAGTTTGTTTGAACAAACAGGTTATCATCCCGGTGCAAGTGTTCTAAGCGATGATACAGCGCATAACAGCATCAGCAGCGTTTACACATCCTTGTTTTTCAAATCGAACTTATTCCATATAGAATTGGGCGGCAGGTATAATCACCATAGTAAATACGGCGATAACTTTACCTATACTATAAACCCTTCGTTGTATTTAGCAGATCAGTTTAAAGTGTTCGGAACCATTGCATCGGCATTTAAAGCGCCCTCTTTATACCAGCTGTCATCTCAATACGGAAATAGCAAATTAAATCCTGAAACAACTACATCCTACGAGGCGGGGTTTGATTGGGAGATCATAAAAAATGCATTGTCGTTTAACACCGTCTTCTATAAACGCAATACAGATGATGTAATTTATTTCTTCTCCGAATCAGTGCCTCCTTACAGATCATTCTATAAAAACGGACAATTCCAAAAAGATAAGGGCTTTGAAACGGAACTGAAATACAATTCAAACAAGCTATCTGCATCAGCATACTTTGCCTATGTAACTGGTAAACAAACCGACCAAACCGGTAAGCAAACAGCCAATTTATACCGTAGGCCAAAAAATACATTCGGCGCTAATGTTTCATACCAGGCCTGCGCAAATTTCCTGGTAAGTGTAAATTATAAATATACCGGCAACAGGGGCGACGTGAATTTCGCCACCTATCCATCTACAATCACTACTTTAAAAAGCTATAACCTGGTTGATTTGCACCTGCAGCTGAAAGCCACCAAAAACCTGAATGTATTTGGCGATCTGAATAACGTACTCGATCAAAAATATACCGATTGGCTGGGGTATAACACCCGTGGTATAAACTTTACACTCGGCGCAAAATACCAGTTTAATTAGTAGTTTTTATTTAACATGATTATCAGTAATTTTACATCATAAATAAAACCATGAATAAAAAAGATACCATCAGCAGGAACATTATCCTTATTTTAATGATAATTGTTGCTGCAGCTTTCAGACTGATAACCTTTAAGTATAAGGAACTAAGTAATTTTACCCCGGTAGGCGCGATAGCTGTGTTTGGAGGTGTTTATTTTACCGAAAAATGGAAAGGCTACGTAACGGTGTTACTTACGCTTTTTACTACCGATATCATTATTAATTACCTGTATACATCAAAAATTGCCCTGTGGTATAGTGGTGCGGTATGGGTTTATCTTTGTTTTGCGCTGATGGTTTTAGTAGGTAGCTTTATCAAAAAAGTAAATGTTACCAATGTACTATTGGCATCCGTTGCATCGGTATTGATTCACTGGCTCATTATCGACCTGCCATTTTTATACGGTACTTTGTATCCGCATACTTTAGCAGGTTATGGCCAATCGTTAATTAATGCTATTCCGTTTGAAAAGAACATGGTTTTAGGAGACCTTTTATTTGGTTTCCTGTTATTCGGCGGTTTTGAGTTGGCCAAAACCAAATACACCTTTTTACGCACACAAAAACAATTGGCACTTTAATTTAAATTGATAAAATTGAAAAGCGATCTGCCATCATACAGGTCGCTTTTTTTTATGAACAAATATTTACTTATGAAAAGGTTAGTAGTATTAACAGGAGCAGGAATAAGCGCTGAGAGTGGTTTAAAGACCTTCAGAGACAGCGATGGCCTTTGGGAGGGTTACAATATAGAAGATGTGGCAACGCCCGAAGCATGGCAGCGTAACCCGGCCCTGGTGCAGCAGTTTTATAACGAGCGTCGTAAAAATGTAATGGATGCAAAACCCAACGCAGCACACTACGCCTTGGCTAAACTGGAAGAGAAATACGACGTAACCATCGTTACCCAAAATATAGATGATTTGCACGAAAGGGCAGGTTCGACTAAAGTAGTACACCTGCATGGTATCATCACCCGGTCGCAATCAAGCATCAACCCCGAGCTAACTTACCCAATTGATGGGTGGGAGATAGGCATGGACGAAGTATGCGAATTAGGATCGCCGTTACGTGCCCATGTCGTTTGGTTTGGCGAGGCTGTGCCCATGATTGAAACCGCAGCAAGGATTTGTAGCCGCGCCGAGATTTTTATGCTGATAGGCTCCTCATTAGCTGTATACCCCGCCGCCGGATTGATTGGCTACGTAAACCACGATGTGCCCCGCTATATCATCGACCCTAAAATACCCGATATTAATGTGCGTGGCCTTGTTATCAAGATTCAGGAAAAGGCGACAGTGGGGGTAGTGGCCCTGGTAAATGAGTTGTTAAATGAGCAATAGTATATATACATCCTGTCAATGCTACTTCGCCAAACTGCCAAATCAATAATTCACTAAATCAGTAATTCAATAATTAAAATGAAGAAGTGTATTTTCAACTGGAGCGGCGGTAAGGACAGCGCGCTTGCTTTGTACCACTGCCTGCAAAATCCCGATCTTGACATCAAGTACCTGGTAACAACTGTTAACGATGCTGCCGACAGGATCTCGATGCACGGCGTACGCACGGAGCTATTGATAAAACAGGCCGAAAGTATTGGTATACCATTATACCAGATCCGGCTGCCCGAGATGCCGGGTATGAAAGAGTATGACGAAGTTATGCATTACCACCTGGCACATTTCAAAAGCGAGGGTATAACGCATTCTATATTCGGCGATATCTTTTTGCAGGATTTAAAAGATTATCGTGATGCAAGGTTGAGCGAAGTTGGCCTTAGCGGCATTTATCCTTTATGGAAACGCGATACCCGGGAGCTGATCAATGAGTTTTTAAATCTTGGATTTGGAACTGTAATAGCCTGTACCCAGGCGCGCCTTGAACGGATAGTAGGGCAGGAGATAAGTGCCGAATTGATTGATACCCTACCCGACGATGTAGACGTTTGCGGCGAGAACGGCGAGTTTCATACTTTCACTTTTAAAGGCCCAATCTTTAAAAGGGAGATAAATTACAAAACCGGGATTAAGGTATTTAAGGAATACCAGGCGCCCAAAAACACCGACGATTCCTGCGTCACAAACTCCGACCAAAAACCTGCTGGTTTTTGGTATTGCGACCTTATTTTAGCTTAACCTCCCATTTATTTGGCTGATTTGGTTGCCAAATAAAATTATTATAAAAAGTATAAATAATTAATTTTTAATAATTTATCAAAGATTATATTAACTTTCACTTTAGTTTTGAAGGATGGTTTAGTCTATCACCAGGGTGTTTATTGGTAGTTTTACAGAATAAAATTCTGTATTTCATTTGATTTAAATGCATCTATTTATTAATCAATTACTTATATTAAATTTGTTTAGAAATTGTACCGATAATATGCATCTTTAAAATCAGTACGCATTTCTATAAACCGGGCACCCACTTTGGTTAAAAATTCCTCATCAAGTAATTCAAAAACACTGTTAACACCATCGGTTAAATCCATTTCGGCAATTTTAAAACTCTGCTCCAGGGTTCCCTGCTCTATCTTTACAATAAACTTTTGGTTCATGTTCATGATAGTAACTTTAAAATCAGGGTGCGGTAGTTCGGCAATAATTCTCATATTTTAATTTTTCACTAAGTCATTTAAAGGGTCTTTACCATTTAGCGAACCAAAGCTGGCAACCAGCCGGAAACGGGCAAATAGCTCTTCGCTGTACCAGTTCTCGCTGCGGGTAAGTTTTATTACCTCGGCATGTTCCCGGCTTTTGTAGGCAAAGTTTTTTACATCTTCAATGCTTTTCCAAACAGAAAATGTAGCCTGCCGGTAAACCGGGGCTTCGCCAACCCCAAAGGATGTAACGTAACCAGGTGCTGTAGTCATCAGCCCGGCCACTTCGTCTACATGGTTCCAGAAATTTCGGAGCCTGCTGATGCGGATAGTAGCCCTCGTCAAAACAGCAACAGGACCGGTATAGTTTTTAATGTCAGGATTTTCAAAAGGGTCTTTGCCATCCCATTTACCATGGCTTTGCAGGGGCTGGCATAATATGGTATAACCCTCGTTGCCAAATATTTTCCACCAGCTCGATATAAAAGACCGGTTATAGAACTCCTCAAAGTCTTCCCTGCTTTCCCAACACGCCAATAGCCCCCACTGCTGCCAGTCGGGCTGTAAATCAAAAGTTCCGTTTTTGCCCGATCCTAGCAGCTTGTAAAATGTGCAGCCTTTCTGCAGCATTAAGGGCAGCCGGTGGATAGCCATAGCCAATAATGCGAATGGTATAAACAGCTTGCGGTAACGTATTATGGTTAAGCTAACATACATGTATCCGCTAAATAAAAGATTAAATGTGATATTGTTGGAATTTACGTTTAAGTAAAAATGTTTTTACATATCCATGTTACAGCTATAGCAGTTGATGCGAATCAAATTTCAATTAAAAGAAACCTTGTTACATAAAACATAAGTGCTAATTTGCAATGGGAATTAAACTCCAGTACTAACCAACTGATATTTAAATTATGAAAAAATTAATCATCATTTGCCTGCTAGCAGGTTTGTCTATTATTGATGCAACTGCCAAAACCAAAGTGCTGGTATTTTGCAAAACAGCCGGGTTTCATCACAATTCTATAGCGGTGGGTGTGCCGGCAATTATGAAGCTGGGTGCCGAAAATGGTTTTGCTGTGGATAGCACCACCAACGCCGAAAAGTTTACGGCCGCTAATTTAAAACAATACGCCGCGGTTATATTTTTAAGCACTACCGGCGATGTATTGAACGATACACAGCAAACCGCCTTTGAACAGTATATTAAAGCGGGAGGCGGCTTTGTTGGCGTACATGCTGCTACCGATACCGAATACGGTTGGCCATGGTATGGTAAACTGGTTGGCGCTTATTTCAAAAGTCACCCCAAACAGCAGGACGCGGTTTTACATGTGGTCGATCGTAACTTCATTGCCACGAAACACCTGCCCGAAGATTGGAAACGTTGGGATGAATGGTATAATTATAAATGGATTGGTGACGATCTGCATGTGCTGATCAAAATAGACGAGAAAAGCTATACAGGCGGCGAAAATGGCGATAACCATCCGATGGCATGGTACCATAGCTTCGACGGCGGCAGGGCCTTTTATACCGAGTTAGGACATACTGATGAGTCCTACGCCGATCCGTTATACCTCAAGCACTTATTGGGTGGTATACAGTATGCGATAGGGAAGAAGTGAAATTGTCTGAATCAGAATTTACAGGATTTTTAGATTTACAGAATTGATTTATTCTGAATATTCTTAAATTCTGTAAATTCTGATTCAAACATCAAGCATGCTTAATAGCATGTTTCAAGGCCGCGTTATGCCTGTACCTGAATACAAATGGGAAAATAATAGCTATCACTAAGGCATAGCCGGCAAAGCTAAGCCAGATGCCATGCCAGTCTTTACTTTGATCGGCATGCGTGAAAAACCTATCGATAACGATGCCACTGATGCGGCTGCCAAAAAAGGCGCCGAAACCGTTAACCATCATCATAAACAAACCCTGGGCACTTCCGCGTATTTCGGGAGCTGCCTGGGTTTCTACAAATAATGATCCGGAAATATTAAAGAAATCAAACGCCATTCCGTAAACGATACAAGATAAAACTATCATCCACAAGCCTCCTGCCGGATCGCCAAAGGCAAATAATCCAAACCTAAGCACCCAGGCCAGCATACTAAAAAGCATCACATACTTTATACCGAACCTACGCAGAAAAAACGGTATGGCCAGGATAAACAGTGTCTCGGAGATTTGAGAAATAGACATGATAATAGCCGGGTATTTAACAGCTATCGAGTCTTTGTATATGGGCACGGTGGCAAAATCATGAATAAAAGTATCGCCGTAAGCATTGGTAAGCTGTAATGCAGCACCTAACAACATGGAAAATGTGAAGAAGATAACAAACTTGGGGTCTTTGAATAAAGCAAACGCATTTAACCCCAACGAGTTGGCGAATGATTTTTTCTCGGATTTGGCCGATAGTGGCGGACACTTGGGCAGCGTGAAAGAGTATAAACCCAATATCAATGCCACTGCACCCGCTATGTAAAATTGATTGGCCGAAATTTCGCTATGCGTTAAGCTCACTGTCCACAATGCCGCAATAAAGCCTATAGTGCCCCATATCCTGATGGGAGGGAAATCTTTTACAACATCAATATTATTACTTTTTAATGCCGAGTATGAAACAGTGATAGATAGTGATAATGTTGGCATGTAAAACATCATATTCAGCAAAATCACCCAAAAAAAAGTTGAAGGGTTGGTAACAAGCGGCAAACTGAACAAGGTTAGTGCCCCCAGGATATGCATTATACCGTATAATTTCTCGGCATTAATAAACCTGTCGGATATAATACCGGTAATAGCGGGCATAAAGATAGATGAAATGCCCATCGTCGAAAAAATAGCGCCGAATTGCGCCCCCGACCAGTGTTTGTTTTGAAACCAATATGCACCAATAGTAAGCAACCAAGCCCCCCACACAAAAAATTGCATAAAATTCATCAGTATTAAGCGAAACTTAATATTCATATGGTACCGGGTTTAAATAATAATAGTCAGTGTTAAATTAAAAACGGA
>Ga0075366_10000142_pt1 | contig 30203 bp, 22 predicted proteins | sample EndMethybrTD3031_FD_72351 | JGI IMG/M metagenome (GOLD analysis project Ga0075366, IMG submission 72351) | Populus endosphere microbial communities from Tennessee, USA - Endosphere MetaG P. TD hybrid TD303-1 | ecosystem: Host-associated > Plants > Roots > Endosphere | place: USA: Tennessee...
AGTGAGCGTGACCGGGATCATGGCCCAGTTCGGCCGCGGCCTCATGCAGGACGTCTCGGACCAGATGCTGCAGCGGTTCACGGAGGCGATGCGGGCCGAGCTGGAGAAGCCGGAGGCGGTAGTGGTGCCAGTCGCGCCTGCGGATGGCGTGCCGGCACCTGCGCCGGTGCCGGCACAACGACAAGCACAAGCAGAGGCCCCCCCTATCGAAGTTCTCTCCTTTGGAAGCCAGGTCGCGGGTCATGTTGTGGCGCGTGCCGCACGCCGTCCCGCGTTCTGGATCTTCGTCGGAGCACTCGTCGTTCTGGCCCTGTACTTACTGATGACATAGGAGCAACGATGATTCCTCCTCCCTTCGACTACCACGCTCCCAAGAGCCTGCCTGACGCCCTGGCCCTGCTCGGGCAGTTCGGCGACGAGGCCAAGATCCTCTCCGGCGGACAGAGCCTGCTGCCCATGATGAAGCTGCGCTTTGCACAGCCCGCCCATCTCGTGGATATCGGGCGCATCCCCGGCCTCGACTACATCAAGGAAGAAGGCGGCGTCCTGAAGATCGGAGCCCTCGCGCGGGAGGCGGGGCTGGAGGCCTCGGAGGTCGTGCGGTCCCGCTACCCGATCCTGGTGGACACCGCGTCCGTGATCGCCGACCCCCTCGTGCGCAACCTGGCCACGGTGGCGGGCAATCTCGCTCACGGCGATCCGGCCAACGACCATCCGGCCACGATGCTCGCGCTGGGCGCGGAAGTGGTGGCCACGGGACCGAAGGGTGCTCGCACCATCCCCATCGCACAGTTCTTCACGGGCCTGTTCACGACCGCCCTCGCTCCCAACGAGGTCCTGACCGAGATCCGCATTCCCGCTCCGCCGCCCGGGAGCGGCGGGGCCTACGTCAAGCTCGAGCGCAAGGTCGGCGACTTCGCCACCGCGGGCGCGGCCGCCTTCCTCGTCGTCAAGGGCGGGGTGATCGAGCGCGCGGGCATCGGGCTGACCAACGTCGGCCCCACGCCCATCAAGGCCACGGAAGCGGAGAAGTTCCTGGCGGGCAAGAAGCCGGACGAGGCCACCTTCGCGGAGGCGGGACGCCTGGCCGCGGCCGCCACCAAGCCGGGGGCGGACCGCCGCGGCTCCGCGGAATACAAGAAGGACATGGCGCGCGTGCTCACCGTGCGCGCGCTGCGCAAGGCGGCCCAGCGAGCAGGAGGGAAGTAGCCATGGCCAAGCACAGCGTCCAGGTCACCGTGAACGGGGCGCCGCGAAAGGCGGACGTAGAGTCGCGCCTGCTCCTCGTGCACCTCCTGCGTGAGGACTTCCGCCTGACGGGCACGCACATCGGCTGCGACACCACGCACTGCGGAGCCTGCACCGTGCTCCTCGACGGCGTGCCCGTGAAGTCGTGCACCGTGCTCGCGGTGCAGGCGGACGGCCGCAACGTCACCACCGTGGAGGGGCTGGAGAAGGACGGCAAGCTCGATCCCATCCAGGACGGGTTCATGCAGGAGCACGGCCTGCAGTGCGGGTTCTGCACGCCGGGCATGATGCTGACGAGCTACGCGCTCCTCGAGAAATCGAAGAATCCCCAGGAAGACGAGATCCGCCACGCCATCTCCGGCAACCTCTGCCGGTGCACGGGGTACGTCAACATCGTCAAGGCCGTGCAGCACGCGGCCGGGAAGCGGTAGGAGGCCACTCATGACCACCACGCCTCGCACGAGCCCCGAAATCGGCGGGATGGGCCATTCCCTCAAGCGCAAGGAGGACCCTCGCTTCATCCGCGGCCAGGGGAATTACGTGGACGACGTCGTCCTGCCCGGGATGCTCTACATGGACATCGTGCGCAGCCCCTTCGCCCACGCGAAGATCAAGAAGATCGACACCGCGGCCGCCCTGAAGGTCCCGGGCGTCCTCGCCGTGATCACCGGGGAGACCCTGGCCGGATTCAAGCTCCACTGGATGCCGACGCTGATGTCGGACACGCAGATGGTGCTGCCCGTGGAGAAGGTGATGTACCAGGCCCAGGAGGTGGCGGCGGTCATCGCCACCGACCGTTACGCGGCCGCGGACGGCGTGGCCGCGGTGGAGGTGGACTACGACCCGCTGCCGGTGATCGTCGACCCCTTCAAGGCCCTTGAGCCGGGCGCGCAGGTGCTGCGCACGGACAAGCCGGACAAGAAGGACAACCACATCTTCCACTGGGAGGTGGGGGACCGCGCCGCCACCGAGCAGGCGTTCAAGTCGGCGGCGGCCGTGGTCAAGCAGCGCATCTACATCCCGCGCATCCACGTGGCCTCCATCGAGACCTGCGGCTGCGTGGCCTCCTTCAACAAGACGGACGGCAAGCTCACGGTATGGATGACGACCCAGGCCCCGCACGCCATCCGCACGGTGTTCGCGCTGGTGGCCGGTCACGTCGGCCTCTCGGAGGAGAAGATCCGCATCATCTCGCCCGACATCGGGGGCGGCTTCGGGGGCAAGGTCCCCGTCTATCCCGGATACGTGATCGCGGTGGCCGCCTCCGTGGTCACGGGCAAGCCCGTCAAGTGGATCGAGGACCGCATGGAGAACCTCCAGGCGGATTCCTTCGCCCGCGACTACCACATGGACGCGGAGCTGGCCGCGAACAAGGAGGGCAAGATCACCGCCCTTCGCATCAAGACGGTGGCCGACCACGGCTACGCCGACGCCGCCGCCAACCCGTCCAAGTTCCCGGCCGGCCTCTTCTCCGTCGTCACCGGCTCCTACGACATCAAGGACGCGTTCGTCGAGGTCGACGGCGCCTACACCAACAAGGCCCCCGGCGGCATCGCCTATCGCTGCTCGTTCCGCGTCACCGAGGCCGCCCACGCCATCGAGCGCCTGACGGACATGCTGGCCCAGGAGCTGAAGACGGACCCCGCCGAGTTCCGGATGAAGAACTTCATCCCCGCGGACAAGTTCCCCTACAAGTCGGCCCTCGGCTGGGAATACGACAGCGGAAACTACCAGGGCGCGCTGAAGAAGGCCATGGACCAGGTCGGCTACGCCGCCCTGCGCAAGGAGCAGGCGGAGAAGCGGGCCAAGGGCGAGCTCATGGGGATCGGCATCTCGAGCTTCACCGAGATCGTGGGCGCGGGACCCTCGAAGCACTTCGACATCCTCGGCATCAAGATGTTCGACTCCTGCGAGCTGCGCGTGCACCCCACGGGCAAGGCCATCGCGCGCTTCGGTACCAAGTCGCAGGGCCAGGGTCACGAGACGACGTATGCGCAGATCATCGCGGAGGAGCTGGGCATCCCCGCCGCCCACGTCGCGGTGGAGGAGGGTGACACGGACACCGCCCCCTACGGCCTGGGCACCTACGCCAGCCGCTCCACGCCGGTGGCCGCGGCCGCGGCCGCGGTGGCCGCGCGCAAGGTGAGAGACAAGGCGCGCAAGATCGCGGCCCACCTGCTGGAGGTCAGCGAGGAGGACCTCGAGTGGGAGCCGGGGAAGTTCTCGGTCAAGGGCGCGCCCGCGAAGAGCAAGACCATCCAGGACATCGCCCTCGCCGCCTACACCAACCATCCGCAGGGCATGGAAGCAGGGCTCGAAGCCGTCAACTACTACGACCCGCCCAACCTGACGTTCCCGTTCGGCAGCTACATCTGCGTGGTCGACATCGACCGCGGAACGGGCGAGGTCAAGATCCGCCGCTTCGTGGCCATCGACGATTGCGGGAACATCATCAACCCGATGATCGTGCAGGGACAGGTCCACGGCGGCCTGACCATGGGGATGGCCCCGGCCCTGATGGAAGAGATCAGCTACGACGAGGCCGGCAACATCCAGGGCGGCAGTTTCATGGACTACCTGGTACCTACGGCCATGGAGACGCCGAAGTGGGAGACGGGGCACACGGTCACCCCATCCCCGCACCACCCGCTGGGAGCGAAGGGTGTCGGCGAGTCCGCGACCGTGGGCGCGCCGCCCGCGATCGCCAACGCGGTGGTGGACGCCCTGGCCCACCTCGGCGTCCGGCACATCGACATCCCGATCACCCCGGAGAAGGTCTGGCGCATCCTGAAGGACAAGGGAGTGACCGAGTAGCCGTGTCCGTGCTGGCCGCGGCACGGTCCGCGTCCTGGGCCTCCCTCGCCGGAGGCCTGGGCGCGGTGCTGCTGCCGAAGTGCCCGCTCTGCTTCGCGGCTTACGGCGGCGCGCTGGGCGCGGTGGGGGTGAGCCCGGCCGCCTATCGGCCGCTGGTGGACGTGCTCGTCGTAGTGGCCGTCGCCACCTCGTTCGGGATCGTCCTCGCGCTGGCGCGGGGCCGGCGCGACGCGCTGACGCCGGCGATCTCGGGGACGGGGGCGGTCCTCGTCCTCGCCGGCCGCGTCTGGCTCGACGTGCCGACGATGACGGTGGCGGGCGCGATGGTCCTCACCGGGGGCGCCATCGTGAACTCGATCCGGTGCCGGCAGAAGGGCACCGTCCCCGGTTAGTTCGCTTTGGCCGGCGCGCGCTTGCTCGGGTCATCCCAGGGATTGACGTAGTTGAGCGCGAACGGACCGATCCCGTGGACCTGGACGATGGCCGCGGTGCGGGCCATGGCGAAGTGGCGCATCTCGGCCGGCATGAGGCCATAGCTGCCGGGGCCGAAGTCCTTCAGCGCCGCGGGGTCGAACTTCTCTCCCATGCCCAGGGCGAAGGTCCCGGAGATCACGGTGATGTTCTCGGCCGTGGGATGCCAGTGCGGGGCGACCTTGTACCCGGCCGGCATCTTGAGACGGATGACGTAGGGGCCGCCCGTCGAGGGATCGCCGGAGATCACCGCAAACGAGGCGCCCTTCTCGAGGTTGGGTGGCGCGTCACCCCACTTGACCTCGGAGTCCCTGAGGAGAACGGACGCGGCGGTGATCACCGGCTGGGCCCCGAGCGCGGCCGTCACGGCCAGGGACGCCGCGACGGCGGCGAGAGGGGTTCGCATGTGTGCCTCCAATCGGAGGATCAGGCTCCTCCATGCCATGTCTAGGTTCTCCGCCCGCGGAGGTCGCTCGGCTCGGGCATCCCTCTGGCCGCGGCGGCCCTCGCTGATCTCTCGCGGCGTCCCCGCCTCCGTGCGCGCCGGACGAGCGCTCGGGCCGCCTCGGTGGCCGGGACGTAGTCGCCGACCGCCACCGCGAGTCCAAGGTAGCGCAGGCCGTCACTCAACACGAAGCCGCGCGCGACGAGCGGGGCGAGGTGATCGACGACCTGCGATTCGGAGAGACGTCCGAACCCGGCGCGCTCGAGCGCGCCGGCGAGGCTCGCCGGGTTCGTCACCGAATCGCAAGCCTCGTACAGGGTCTTCTCGAGGCCGCGCAGGGCCGTGAGGCTCACGCCGGCCTTGGGCCGCGAATCGGCGATCACGAGGGCGTTGCCGCAATCCACGGCCAGGAGCTCGCTCTCGCGGTCGCGCTTCCAGGCCCGCAGCTCACGCGCCAGCGTGCGCACGTAGCCGGCCACATCCCTCGGCTCCCGATAGTCGTACGAGAAGTAGTAGGCCAGGTTGCTCAGCACGTCTTCCGAGAACGGATAGACGTGCCGGTAGGGAACGAGGGGCCGGACATCCTTGAACCCCAGCCGCTCGGCATCGAAGAAGTTGGGACTGAAGCGGTCCAGGCGGATCGGACCGAAGCTGCCGGGCGAAGGCAGATGTCGCAGCCAGGGAACGACGCCGGCGAGGCGCCGGTACTCCTCCGGCGGCTCGCCCGGAAACCCCCAGAGCACGTTCCAGTGCGGCTCGACTCCGATCTCCTTGCACCACTTGAGGAGCTGGATGTTGTGGAGCGCGCTCACGCCCTTGCGCATCAGCTTCAGCACGTCGTCGATGAGGCTCTCGATGCCCGGCTGCACCTGCGTGATGCCCGCCTGCTTCAAGAGCCGGACCTGCTCCTTCCGGAGGTTGGCCTTGGTCTCGTAGAAGAGATCCACGCCGAGCCGCCGCTCCGCGAGCAGGGGCACGAAGTCCTTGAAGTAGGCCAGGTCCAGGATGTTGTCGGTGACCTGCACGTCGCACCCGGGATGCCGCTCCGTGAGCGCCGCCAGCTCCGCGATGGCCCGCGTCGCCGACTTGCTGCGGTAGCTCATGGTGCCGCCGTTGAGCCCGCAGAACGTGCAGTGCATCCGCTCGCCCCACCAGCATCCCCGCGAGCTCTCGAAGAAGAGGCCGGGCTGCCAGCCCTTCGCGTAGGGGCTGCGTCCGAACTCCTCGAAATAATCGGAGAAATCGGGGATGGGCAGGCTGTCCATGTCCTGGACCATCGGCGCCGTCGCGCGGGCCCCGGCGGCGAGGGCGCCGGCGGCGTTGGCGGGAGTGAAGACGCCCGGCAGTCCCTCGAGGGGCCGGCCCTCGCGCGCGCGCATCACCAGGTCGGGAAACACGAGGTCGCCCTCCCCGGAGACGACGGCGTCCACGAAGGGGAACTGGCGCGCCGTCTCCGCGCCCATGGGTCCTTCGCAGTTGGCGCCGCCCATCACGATCACGCAATCGGGCCGCGCCTGCTTGAGGCGCCTGGCCAGGGCCAGGCTGGGCACGTGCTGATGGAAGCTGCTCGTGAAACCCACCACGAGCGGCTTCTCCTTCAGCACGCGCTCGAGGCACTCGTCGATGAACTCGTCGGCCTGGCGGCGTGCGTCCAGGATCTTGCGCACCATGGCCGGCGAGGCGGGCGCTTCCGAGGACTGCCGGTTCCGCCGGAGCAGCACCTCGTCCAGATAAGGTCGATCCCCGCCCTCCGGCGCCCCGAAGAGCGCCTGGGCGAAGATCCACTCGCCGACCAGGTGCCGGTGGCTGGGGCGGGCATAGGTGGAGATGCCCGAATAGAAGTGCTGCCCGATGCGCTGGGCGAACCCGAGGGAGAAGTGATGGACGCGGGACGAGATGCCGCGGGCGGTGAGGCCGGCCTTCAGCAGGCTGAGGGCGAGGGAAGGCGAAAAGGTGTGGCCGAAGGGCATGAAGACCAGAACGACTTCACTCATCCTGGAGCCTCTTCGCCCGGACGGCCGCGTGTGGCTGCCCGGAGCCTCTCGACCCCGGGCGGGCCAAGCCTATGCCTCCTCCTGCGCCGGCTTCTTCTTTCTCTTGGCGGGGGTCTTGCGGGTCTTGGCGGGTCCCTTCTTCTTCGGCCCTTTCTTCGGCTTCTTTGCTGCCATGCATTGACCTCGTGTTGGAGGGAGTGGTGCGAGAACGGTGCGAATTGTCGCTTCCTTCGACGCGAGGCGTCAACGGTGGCGGAGGCCGTCCGCCGCCACGCGCGCGATGCGTTCGAATCCCTGCGCCCTGGCTTCCTGCTCGAGGGCGAGGAATCCCTCCGCTCGCGGCGGCTGCCCGCCCGCCGTTTCCATCTCGGCCAGGGCGAGCCCGGCTTCCAGCGCGAGGCCTCGCGCCCCGATCCGGCGGGCCTCGGCGAGGGCCGCCTCCGCCTGCCGCCGCGCCTCCCCCGGCGCCTCCTCTCCCTGGAGGCGCGCGAGCTCGAGGCTGGCCAGGATGCGGACTCGGGGTCTTTCGCTGTTCTTGGCGACCGTTTCCGCCCGGCGCGCCGCCTCCATGGCCGGCGCGAGGCGATGCTGCGCGCGCAAGGACTGCGCGAGCATCGTTTCCGCTTCCGCTTCACGGTCGCTCGCCCGCTCCGCGGCGAAGAGGGCCGCCACCTCGCGGAGCGGCTTCTCCGCGTTCTCGGGGCGATCTTCGTCCAGCTCGAGCTGGGCGAGCGCGAGCCGGCTCTCCGCCTCCCCGAACTTGTCCCCCAGGCGCAGGCGGAGATCGAGAGCGCGCTCATGGGCCTCCCGTGCCCCTTTGGCGTCCCCCGTCTCCCTCCGGACCTGGCCATGCGCGAAGAGAGCGGAGGCGACGTAGCGCGTGTTGCCCTGCTTCTCCAGGATCGGCAAGGCCTCCGCGAACGTGCGGTCGGCGGCGGCGAGGTCCCCCTTGTGCTGGAGCGCGTCCGCCCGGTGCCAGAGCACGCTTCCTTCCAGGCTCTTGTCGCCGAGCTTCCGGCAGTCCAGGAGCGCCTTCTCGTACGCTCGGTCCGCACGACCGTACGCGCCCCGCTCCGCCGCCACGTTCGCCAGGTTGAGCGGGACGATGATCGACACCCGCGGATCGGTGCTGTGCCGGGTGTAGGCGGCGGCGCGCTCGAGGCTGTCGTTCGCGCGCTCGAGATTTCCCTGCAGGAAGAGGACCTCGGACACGTTGTTCAGGAGCGCGGCCAGGCTGGCCCGGTAGCCGATCTCCTCGAAAACCGCCTCCGCCTCCTGGTAGAGCCTTGCCGCCTTGGACAGCTCCCCCTGCTGGTAGAGGACCGTGCCCATTCGAAAGAGGGCCCACGCCTCGCCGCCCCGGTCACCGGCCTTGGCGTAGATCGTCCGCGCCTCCGCCGCCGCCGCCATCGCCTCGGCCTCGAGGCCGAGCCTTCCCTGCGCGTAGGCTTCGACCACTCGCGCCCGGGCCAGCAGCAGGCGGGCGCCCGCGGCCGTGGCTTTGGCCGCCGCCCTCTGGGCGGCCTCGCGCTCCTTCCGGAAGTCCCCGAGAGACTGCGCCACTTCGGCTTCGACGAGGTCGATCCTGGGATCTCCCGCGGACGGCCCCGCCGACGCCCTCAGGCCGGACAGCGTACCCGCCGCCTCCCGCGATCGGCCGGCCGCGTTCAGGGCCTGGGCCAGGCGCAGGCCATGCTCGACGTCGTCCGGGAACAGGCCGGCCAGCGTCCGGTGGATCGCGGCGGCCCGGGCCCAGTCGCGCGCGATCTCGCGATAGCGCGCCTCCACGAGCAGGCGCTCCTCGCGCGGCAGACCCTCACCCCCTTCGAAGGCCAGCCGCGCTTCCTCCCGGGCCGTGTCTTCGTAGCCGAGCCGCGACAACGCCTCGGCCAGGGCGGCGTGTGCGAGCGCGTACTTCGGGTCGGCCGCCACCGCCTTCTCCAGGAGCTCGCGCCCGGCGCGCGCATCGAAGGAGCGCAGCCGGGCGAGTCCGGCCGCGTACAGCCGCGTCGTCTCGGCGTCGACGGGATAGGAAGCGCGCAGGGCGGAGGTCTCCGTGGGCGTCAGCTCGCCGAGGCCCAGTCCCTGCCGGAGATGCCGTCCCGCGCCGGAGATGAGACCCGCGAGCTCCCCGCGCGTTCCCGTTTCCACGATCGTCGCCACCGTCTCGCCGGCGCGCGCGTCTTGAACCCGCACGTCGAGGCGCAGCGCGGGACCGTCCGTCGCCAGGTACGACCCGGACACGACGAGATCGGTGCCGAGGTTGGCGTGGATCCGGGCCAGAGTGTCGCGGGCCAACGCGTCCGCGGCGGGCAACTGGAGCTCGAGGCGCATGCGCGCCACGTCTTCTCCCGGGATCGCGCGCAGCTTCTGGCCGGCGGCCAGCTCGCTGGCGAGCATCTCGGACACCGCGGTCGCGAGCCAGTTGACGTCGGCCTGGCCCGAGAGGTTCTTGAAGGGCAGGACAGCGACGGTGCGCCGCCCCGGAGCCGCCGGGGGCGGCACCTCGACGCGGGGAGCGGTGCCTCGGTAGGCGACGACGGCGGCCAGCGCAATGGCGGTAGCGATGGCGGCCGCGCGCAGCGCCTGCCTCCCACGCGGCCCCGCCGGGCGGCCGGGAAGCGCGCGCGCCACCTCCGTGGCGTCGCGGAAGCGCCGGGCGGGATCCCGCTCGAGGCAGCCGACGACGAGTCGTTCCCAGGCGGGGTCGAGCTCGGGGAGCAGGGCCCGGGGAGAAGGCACGGGCTCGGTCAGGCGGCGAGTGATCTCTCCGTGCGTGTCGTCGAACGGGCGCTTTCCCGTGAGCATCTCGTACATCACGACCCCGAGGGCGTACACGTCGACCGCCGGCGTGGGCTCGCCACCCCGGATCTGCTCCGGAGCCATGTAGTCGAGGGTGCCGCTGACGCCCTCCGTGCTGGAGGGGCTCTGGCCTTCGCCCGCGGCCAGCTGAGCCAGCCCGAAATCGGTCACGACCGCGCGCACGGAGCCGCGCGGCATCGGGACGAGGACGACGTTGGCGCTCTTGAAGTCGCGATGGATCACGCCCACGCGGTGGGCGGCCTCCAGCGCCGCGACCATCTGCGCGACGAGGGGCAGGGCCTGGCCCGGCGTCAAGGTCAATTCCCGCTGCAGTTTCTCCAGCAGCGTCTCCCCGGAGAGCAGCTCCATGGTCAGGAACACGATGCGGGCTCCGCCGGGGGGAGTGTGGGACCCGTACTCGAAGATCCGGCACACGTTCGGATGGGTGACGCGCCGGGCGAGCTGGATCTCGCGCTTGAAGCGCTCCAGCGCGGTCGGGTGGCGGGCCGCGGTGACGGCGCGGACCGTCTTGAGCGCGACGCGCTCGGCGAGCTGGAGGTCCTCCACCTCGTAGATCTCGCCCATGCCGCCCTGGGCCAGGAACCGCAACACGCGGTAGCGCTCGGCCAGGACGAGGCCGGGCCGGAATCGGTGGGGGCTGTCGGGGAGGGAGGAGTCGAGCCGATCGACGGTGGGCGCGTTGTCCAATGCTCCGCCGGCCGGGCGGGGCACGGGTGTCCGGTCGTCTGAGGGAGGGGGCATCGACGTACGCGCGCGATTATCGGTGAAATCGGTGTCGGAGCCGACACGTCAAGGCGGAGACGCCGGCGCCGGGGAGTCCATCCGGAAGATGAAGATCGAGTAGCCCACGCGGTCGATGGGCGTGAGGGCGCGCAGGCGGTTCATCAGGCGCCGGTCCGCGCCTTCGAAGTACACGCCTTGTAGATTCGTGACGCTCACGGCCACGGTCTCGCCGGGCTGGATGTCGCGCGTGACGTGATCCGGGTCCGGGTGCATCTTGCTCGGCAGCATCTCGCAGGGGATCCGGTAGTAGGCGGGGTCGGCCGACCCGAAATACGACAGCTTCAGGTGCGTCACGCCGTGGGCGTCCGTCCATTCCTTCAGGGCCTTGAGGTCCTGGCCCCAGTCCACGTTCGAATCGACCAGGTATCGCCATCCACGCGAGGGGCCGCCCGCGAGCTCGTTGAAGTAGCCGAGGTAATGCGGGTGGACATGGACGACCGAGACCGCGTACCAGAGGGCCAGCGCCATCACGGCCCCGCGCGCCGGCCGGCTCGTCTCCATGACGCGAGCGGCGGCCGCGCCCGCGCCGACGAACAGGAACGGATAGATCGGCAATAGATGGCGGTGTCCGATGTTCATGTGGCGGGTCAGGGTTGCGGCCACGTAGATGGCCACGGGGACCCAGAGGAAGACACGCGCCCTGCGCCGGCGCTCGTCCGTGTCGCGCCGGCCGAGAAGCGGAAACGCGAGCAGGGCGAGCAGCGCCAGCGGTGTCTTCAGCAGGAACGTGGCGGGGAAGTAGTACCACCAGCCCTGCTCCGAGATGCGCCCGAAGAGGAAGGCGGGGCGCCCTTCCGTGTCGCGGAGGACGATCGCGATTCCGTAGATGTACGCGTCGGGCAGGACCCCGACGGCGTGGATCGCGCGAAGGATCGCCGTCACCGCCCCTGGTCGCTCCAGGCGCGACCCGCTCAGCGATGCGGCGGCTTCCGGATCGTTCGCGAGACGAGGTTGGAACGCGTAGGTCGCCCACACGAACGCGAGCGCGATCGTACCGATGGCCAGCAGCACGAGCGCGAGCACGGCGAGGCGCGAAGCCGTCCCCGTGAGCGCACGCGGCGCGCCGCGGCGGCGTGCGACCGACAGAGGCCGTGAAGAGAGGGCGGCGACCGCCGCCAGCGTGATCAGGATGGGGACGAGCACCAGGGCAGAGAACTTGCTCGCCAGCGCCGCGCCCGTGGCCAGGCCGGCCAGGAGGACGCGCGACGATGTCACGCGGTCCGTCACCGACTCGAACGCGATCACGCTCAGGAACACGAACAGCGCGACCGCGAGGTCGGTGGTGACGAGCTGGCCGTGCGCGAGAACGTCCGGGCTCAGCACGCACAGGAAGAACGCCATCGCCCCGGCCCGGAGCCCGAAACGCGGGCGCGTCCAGAGGAAGACGGCGGCGGCCAGCACACATCCCAGAGCCACCACGGGCAGCCGTCCCCAGAAGAGGAGGCGATCCGCGTTGTTCCACTGGTAGAGGAATCGGTGGCCGAATTCCCACTCCTGGCCGAGCTGCCAGGCGGGCAGGCCGGTCCTCGAACGGACGTCCATGAGGAGAAGGGGAAGGGCGGCCAGCTCCTTCACCAGGGGCGGGTGCTCGGGGTTCAGGCGGAAATCGCGAAGGGTCAGGTAGGTGTAGCCGGCGGGGAGATGCGCCGTCTCGTCGTAGGCCGCCGACGTCGTGCGCATGCTGCTCACGGCGAGGGAGGCATAGACGACGAGGCCGCCCGTGAGCAGAGCCGCGACCGGCAGTCTTCGGGAGCGCGGCACGGCCCATCTTCCATTACGTTGTGACACGCGCTCAAACCGTCACCTTCGCCGGCGCCGCCCGCCCTGCCGTCTCTAGGATCCGTGCGGTACCCACACATCGCGATGGTGGGCACGGTGGAGGTGGGAGTGGGGACGCGGGACCGGCGCTGGACAGTCGTCTGGCGCGACAACGTCAAGCCCGCCGATTTCGCGGAGTGGGAGGCGATCGTCGCCGACGCTCTCGAGCCCTATCCGGGGGAGTTCGGCGTCGGCTTCTACGAAACGACCGACGGCTGGACCTTCACGACCGGATGGCGTGACGTGGTGGGGCGGGAGGACGGGCGGGTGCGCGCGAGCGGCGATCCGGGCGCGATCCGGCGCCCGATCCACCAGGCGCTCACCCAGGCGGGCAAGCCGCTGGCCGCGGACGCGCACCTCCGCGCGCGCGATCCCGACGGGCCGGTGGACTCAGGCGGCGCGGGGGCGGATGACGCGCGTGGCGGCGCCGAGGAGCCGGCGTCGGACCCGGAACAATTCACGGACGCGCAGATCGACGCCCTGTCCCGCATCGCCGTCACCGACGTCCACGGCGCTCTCATTCGGCGCCTGGCCTCCGAGGTCCGCGCCCTTCGTGACGGGATCAAGAAGGCGCGGTCCGGCGCACCTGATCGATGAACGCCCGGAGGTAGTCGGGCGAGCGCCGCGCGCGCACGGCCGCGTACCAGTGTCGGCGGAGGCCCTGTCGTCCGAGCCGGCGGACGACCACGCGTCCCGAGCGCACGTCGGGCGCGATCGCCCATCGCGCCATGGCGGCGATGCCCTGCCCGGCCCGCACCAGCTCGACGATCGCTTCCGTCAGCTCCACGTGGACGACGCGCGCGGGCATCACGCCCGCCGGAAGCAGGAAGCGCTGGAACAGGTCGCTCGAGCGGATGGGAATGGCGTAGAGGATCACGGTCTCCGACGCGAATTGGGCGGCCTTGAGGGTGGCCGAGGCGGCCAGGGGATGGTCGGGGGCCATCACCGCCACCATCTCGTCGTCGAACAGCGGGTGATGTTCGACCAGGCGGTTGCCGCTGCGCGCGGAAACGATGGCGAGATCGAGCCGCCCCTCCAGCAGGGCGGGCAGCGGACGGCGCGTGGCTTCCACCACGATCTGCACGGAGACGGTGGGGAAGCGGCGGCCGAAGTCCTCGAGGGCGGCGGGCAGCCAGTGATACGCCGTGTAGCACTGGGTGCTCACGCGGATGACGCCGCCGCTCGCGCCTTCCAGGCCCGCCAGCTCCTGCTCCGCCCGCTCCAGCTCGGGCAGGACCGCCTCCGCCGTCGCCACCAGGCGGTCCCCCGCGGGAGTGGGACGCAGACGCCGGCCCTCGCGCCGGAAGAGCGCGGTGCCGAGGCGGCTCTCCAGCTCGGCGAGCTGGTGCGAAAGCGCGGGCTGGGTGACGTGGAGATGGGCGGCCGCGCGCGTCAATCCCTGCTCGCGCACGACCGCGCGCACGAGCTTGAGGTGGCGGACCTCGATGCGCACACCGTCCCCCTGGGCGGTCAGATCATGAGCATTCCGCATGAATCGCATGATAACAATCAATTGGACTCATCCAAGCGCGTCGCCTACATTCCCCACGTGACGAGCTCGGCCGGGGCGGAAGCGACGGACGGGAACGTTCCCCTGGAGCAGGCGCGGCGGCACCATCTGGTCCTCCGTTTCGACGGCTACGCGCTGGACCCCGCCCGGTTCGAGCTGCGGCGGGGGGGCGCTTCCGTTCCCCTGGCTCCGCAGCCCTTCGACCTCCTGTGGCTGCTGGCCAGCCGTCCGGGAGCGCTCGTCGGGCGGGACGAGATCCGACGGGCGCTCTGGGACGGAGGGACGTTCGTCGAGTTCGACGGCTGCGTGAACTTCTGCGTGCGCGTCCTGCGGAAGATCCTGGCCGACGATGCCCGGCGGCCGCGCTTCATCCAGGCCGTGCGCGGGCGGGGCTATCGCTTCATCGCGCCCGTGGCCGTCGTCGCGGACGAGGGCGGGGATACGCCTCTCTGAGGCGTCGGGGCCACCCGGCGCACGAGGTGGCCCTTCTGGATCACCCAGTCGCCGATCGCCGGCACGACCCGCGAGCCATCCGGCCGGGAAAGGGTGACCATGCCCAGATCCTCCGGCTTGGCCGGATCGAACTCCAGGCTCGTGTCGATGCGCCGGCGCATGATTTCGGGCTGCTCCGCCGCGAGGCCGAAGTCGGCCACCATCTTCTGGCGCTTGCTCACCAGCTTCTCCAGGGCGAGGCGCGCCTCGGCCGCGGACATGCTGGTGGCGAGCAGGGCCTCCAGGATCTGCGTTTCGGACAGGGCGGCCAGGCGCCGCAGCATCCAGCGCGCGTCCTCGGCGGTCGCGCCCGCGAATGCGTCGTTCATCACGTTGGGCGCGAATCCGGAGAACTTCACCTTCCCGCCCGAGACCTCGGTGACCGTCCAGGGCATCTTCTCGATGTCGGAGTTCGTGCTGTGCAGCATGCTGTGGGCATCGGAGAGGCCGCTGCCGACGTCGCTGAAGAGGTGACGAAGGTGCCAACCCTCGCCGTCCTTCACGTAGGCGAGCCGGGTGTTCTCCCAGCGCATGTTGTACTGGTCGAGCCAGGCGCTGAGCACGAAGACCGCGCGTACCTCGCGGCGGTCCGCGTGGTCGAGCTGGTCGTAGTCCCAGGCCCCGATCGTGTGGATGGTATCGGGCTCGTAGGCCACGGTGCCGGGCTCCCACACGAGGTAGGCGATCTTCCTCTCGAATTCCGCGTCGTAGTTGGCGGCGACGGTCTCCGGCCGCGGCCGGCCCTTCACGACGGCCGCCCCACGGAGCAGCCCGCTCTGGAGCTCGCCCGGCGTCAGACGCCGACCGTCCGTCGTCACCGCGGCCACGATGCGCTCGAACGGGTCCTCGATCTTGGTCACGACGTGTCTGGCCACGGGGATGAAGAGGATCCGCGCGTACATGGCCAGGTAGCGCCGCGAGTTGTATTCGCTGAGCACGCGGCGGTCGTATTTGAGCTTCAGCGCCGGCATGCGGTCGATGGCGAAGGTGTGATAGCCGAGGGCGTCGAAGACGCGCGTGTTGAACGGCCCTCCGTAGATCTCGTCCCCGAGCTTGAACTCCAGCTTCTCCCCGCCGCACGAGATCTCGAAGCCGGGATGGGCGCCCCAGCCCGTCTTGGGCTTGACGTATTCACAGATCCCCTCGTGCGCGGGGAGGGCGCTGCGGCCGAACCCCGCGTGGAGATCCTTCGCCCCGACCTCGCCCGTCGGCGACCAGAAGCTCGAGGGCGGTGGCTCGCCGGCACGTGGGTCGGACGCGGGCGCGGCGGGCGCAGGATCGCGCGCGATCGACCGGTGCGCGCGCGCCTTGAGCAGGAGGATCGGAAAGATCTCCGGGAGGATCTCGTAGTTCTTCTTGATCGGGTAGCGGAGGCTGTTGTCCACCGCGTGGTGCAGCTCGAGGAGCTGGTAAATCCGCCCCTCGCGTGAGGCGCCGCCCGTCTCGTCACGCAGCAGCCCGTCCGCGATCGCGATCATCTCGTGGAGCGCACGCCGCTTGCCGCGGGACGCGAGGTCGTGCTGGAAGGGCCGGACGCGCTCGGGATGGCTCTCCTCGAACTCGTGTTGCCTCTCCGCCAGCCGGCTGAGCCGGCCCACGGCATCCTTGAACGCGGCCAGTCCGCTGCGCTGGTGAAGGTCCAGCTTCCGGCGCGCCAGGTCTCCTTCGACGTCGTCTCCGCGCGGCACGGCCACCGAGACCTCGAAGTCCTCGCCGCCCAGCGGCCGGCGCGGGACGCTCTCCAACAGGGAGAGAGGCTCGTCTCCGCCGGCAGGAACGACCGCGGGCGCGCACATGAGCGTCAGTGCGAACCCGAGGAGTCGGCGCCTTGTCATCGGTGGGGCCCCAGTCCGGGTGAAAGCGTCCTTCCGCCAGTGTAGCCTCGAGGTTTCGTGCAGTGGAGCGGAACTCGTTGAATCACAATGCGGTGGCCCACGAACGGGCGCGGCCTCGGCCGTTCGGGAAAAGTCGGTGTGATGTGCGTCAGTTTCCCCGCATCCCGTTCAGTGGTAATACTTGCGGCCCTTTTCGCACGAGGTGGCGATGGCAGCATTCAAGGTGAGGCTCGAAGACGGATCCGAAATGGGCCCGCTGGACATGGAGATGCTGCGGTCGTGGTATCAGCAGGGCCTCGTGACCCGCGGATCGAAGGTCCGCCGCACGAACGGCAAGCAGTGGGTGCCGCTCGTCGACGCCGTGGACATCTCGGCCTGGGGCCCGGCGGGAGGGACGAAGGGGCGCGAGGAAGAGGCGGAAGAAGAGCTCGAAGAGTACTCCGACGACCCGCAGCGGTGGCGGATCTTCCTGGCCAGCGTGCTGTTCTTCCTGGTGGCCGCGGGCGCGGGTTACTTCTTCATGTTCCCTGATCGCTGGATCCCATCGCTCCGGGAAGCGCCGTGGCGTGAGATCGCGCTCGGCCAGGTCGTGATCGCGCTCTTGCTGGTCACGGGCTCGGAGACGGGACGCAAGGTCGCGCGCGTCCTCGTGTTCCTCTTGACCTTCAGCCTGTTTGCGGTGGCCGCCCCCGTCATTTTGCGCGGTCTCCAGTGGCAGCCCATCGCGATCCTCGTCTCGGCCTGGGTGATGGGGTCGGGACTCTTCTTCTTCCTGGCCGGGCGTCCGCTGCGCTGGTCGAGCATCGCCATGTGCCTGTTCTGGATCCTGGCCGGTGCCGCCGGTGTCGGCTACCTCGGCCTGGTGCCCCCCGGCACCGCCGCCAGCAGCGTGACCGTCGCCAACGCGGGCCAGGCCGGGCCGGACGACCGCCTGGCCGCGCCCTGGTCGCCCTCGGCCACGGCGGTGACGCGCGAGCTGCCTCTGCTCTCGCCGCGCGCGGCCGAGCTCATGGTCTCCTACGGGATCGATCGGCCCGAGACCGCGTTCAAGCAGAGCTACCTGCTCGCCGCGAACGGCATCAAGCACCTCTCGCCGGCGGAGGCGAAGGAGCTGGGCGAGCTGACCTCCGCCGTCTACGCTCCGCTGCCCCCGCCGAACCGCAAGCGCCTCGACGGGTACATGGAGCGCGTGCGCGGGCTGCAGGTGACCCAGCCCCAGGAGGACCGGGAGATGACCGCGCTCGTCCGGGAAGCCGTGCTGCAGTTCCCGGAGCCGCAGCGGACGCGCTACCAGCTCCTCTACGAGAAGGCCCTCGGAGTCGGCCGTTAGCTAGCGCCGCCTCGCCGGCGTCCGGGCATTCAGCGCGTCCAGCTCCCGCCGCGCGTCCGGATCGCCGGGCTGGATGCGCAACGCCTGCTCGAAATGGGCGGCCGCCTCGTCGATGCGGCCGCTGAGGGCGAGGGCCCGGCCCAGGTTGTACTGCGCGTCGAGCGAACCGGGGTCCGTCTCCACCGCGCGGCGCAGCTCGGAGACCGCCTCCGCGATCCGTCCCATCTGCAGGAGCGCTCCCCCGAGGTTGTTGCGCGCGGTGGAGTCGCCCGGGTCGAGCCGCAGGGCCTCGCGCAGGTGCGGCACCGCCTCCGCAAACGCGCCCTTGAGGACGAGCGCGCTCCCGAGGTTGTGGCGCGCGCTGGCATGGTCGGGCTGTGCGCGCACGGCGCGCTGGTATTCGGCGAGGGCGGCGTCGAGGTCGCCCGCGGTCTGCAGGGCCGCGCCCAGGTTGTTGTGCACGGCCGCACTGTCCGGCCGCGCGCGCAGGGCCTCGCGGTACTCGGCGACGGCGTCCGCGGCGCGGCCGCGGGCTTCCAGGGCCGCGCCCAGGTTCGCGTGGGCGACGAAGTCGCCGGGGTATTTCTCCAGCCGCCGGCGCATGAGCGCTTCTTGCAAGGCCCAGCGGTCTTCCGGCCGCGGCGCCACGAGCTGCACCCACAGATGCCCCATCTCGTCGGTCGACCGGTTGCCCGACACGACCCGCCGCGGCGGATGGCTCGGGTTGCGCACGTTGTCCTCGGAGTTGTCGTAGGTGATGCGCATGTGGAGGATGGAGCCGCGAGGCAGGCGCAGGGGATGGGCGAGCGGGTACACGGCCTGCCACGCGAAGTCCCAGTCGCGGATCCAGAGGAGCCACGTCTTCGTGCCGTCGGGCAGGGTGGCGAAGCCCTGGACGTCTTTGCCCACGTAGTGCGCGTGCGGGTAGACGGCCAGCACCTCGGCGTCGACGGGGAGCGTGTACTCGTCCGTCACCACGAAATCCTTCGCGTCGGGCGGGATGTCGATGGCGCCGTCGTGCTCGAGCTGGATCAGCATCGGCAGACGCGTCGGCGCGCGGTCGGTGAAGTAGAGGCCGAGGACCGGACGTATCGCTTCCGGCTTGCCCGTGGGCTGGAGGTGCAGGTTCAGGACGAGGTCGGTGCGCTCGTCGATCGTCCAGGCCATGTCGTCGGGCTCGGTGACGGCGGCCGTGCCCGGCTTCCAGAAGAGGAAATGGCTGTCCGGCTCGAAGGCATCCGACTCCAGCTCCACGTCCATTCCCGCGAAGCCCGGCCCGGGATCGCGCGCATCGCGACGACGCGCGGAGCCGGAGCGGTCCAGGAGCACGTTCGCGTGATGCACGACGCGCTTGTCGCCCGGGCGCAGCTCCATCGCGCGCACGTAGCGCCGGCCGGAGAGGGGGGAGCGCAGCACGAAGTTCCGGAACACGTCCGTGCCTTCCGCGGGCACCGTGTAGGGCCGGGGGACCTCGATCACGAGGTCGGGCGGGCCGAGCTGCCATCCCTCCGTGAAGGCGGGCGGCGAGGGAGGAGTGGCCGGCGGCCCTTCCGGCGTGCCCTCCGCCACCCAGCGCTGGATGAGCGCGACCTCGGCCTCGGTGAGCCGCCGCGAGCCCGCGAGATCGCCGTAGCCCGGCTCCGGCGGCCACGGCGGCATGAAACGGATCTGGGTCACGCGCGCGATCTGCTCCGCGCGCCGGCGTACGTCCGCGTACGTGAGCAGGCTGAAGGGGCCGGCCTCACCCGGGCGATGGCAGGGCGCGCAGCTGCGGAGGACGATGGGCGCGACGTGGCGGTTGAACGTGATCGTCTCCGCCGCGGGCGAAGGAGCGGAAGGAGAAGGCGTGGCCTTGTCGGTCCGCGCGCAGCCGCAACCGGGGCCCAGGAGCGCCGACACCACGGCCGTCAGCCAAAGCGCGCGCCGCGCCGTCACCGCGGCTCGGGGATGAAGCACCCGACCGCGGTCGTCGTGCGCAGCGCAACGGCATGCCCCGCGATGAGCGAGTCCAGCACGTCCGCGAGGTCCCGCGTGTGCGGCTCCGCGCGCGTCCGGCCGAAATCCACGGCGCGGTCGTCGATGCGGCCGCGGTACACGAGGCGCGGCCCCGCCGGATCGGCGACGAACACGGCGGCTTCCGGCGTGACCGTCGCACCGGTGAGCCGGACCAGGGCGTGCTGCGGGTCGCGCAGCGCGTTGCCGCCGAGCCCGAACGCGCGGAGGTGCTGGCGGATCGCGGCCGGCGTCTCCGCCGGATCCACGTAGACGAGACGGAAAAGGACGCCCCGTCCGCCGAACCGCTGACCCAGCCGCCGCAGCTCCGGCGCGTAACGGTTGGAGACGGGGCAGTCCGTCCGCGTGAACACGAGGACGGTGGGTCCGGGGCCGATGGGAACCGCGGCGACGGCACGGCCGTCGAGGTCGGCGACTCCGGGAAGAGGGAGCGTCTGGGCGCGGACGGGCCCGGCCAGGGCGGCGAACACGACGACCGCCGACCACGACGGAAGGCACCGGGTGCCGATACGCGCGAGAGCCTGCAGACGGCTCGATTATAGCGGGGCCGTCACGTCCACCACGACGACGGTCGCGTCGTCGGCCAGGCCCTCGGCGGCGAAGCGGCGCGCGAGCTCCAGGACGCGCGGCGCCGCCTCCGCGGCCGCCAGCGTGCGCGTCTCGCGCAGGCCGGCGATGAGGCCCTCGTCGCCCAGCTCGGCGTCCGTGCGGCTCGTGGCTTCGGTGATGCCGTCGGTCACGAGCACGAGACGGTCGCCCCGGCTGAGGGCGAGCAGCCCTTCCTCGTAGTCCGCCTCCGCCACCACGCCCAGGACGGGACCGCCGCGCTTGAGGCGCCGCACGCCCCCGTCCGGCCGGATGAGCACGGGCGCGGGATGTCCGGCGTTCGCGTAGGCGAGCGTGCCGCGCGCGGGATCGAGGACGGCGTAGACGAGGGACACGAAGCGATCGGGCCCGAGCCGGGGAGCGAGCGTCCGCGCCAGGCGGGCGCAGAGCGCGCGCGGAGCCGGGTCGGCCGCCACCAGCTCCTCCAGGCTCGCCTTGACGCTGGCCATCAGGAGCGCGGCGGGAGTCCCCTTGCCGCAGACGTCGGCAATGGCGACGCCCAGCCGGCCGTCGGACAGCGCGGCCACGTGCGAGCAATCACCACCGAGCCCCTCCGCGAGCCGCCAGGCGACCGAGACGTCGTAGCCGGGCACGCGCGGCGCCGGGATCCCCAGGAGCCGCTGCTGGACGTCGCGTGCGTCGGCCTCCAGGCGATGGGCGCGCCGTCGCCGTCGCCCCGTCGCCACCAACGCCCGGGCCGTCTCGAGCAGGCGCGCGTTCTCCCACGGCTTCTGGACGAAGTCGCCCACACCTTCGCGCATGGTCGCGACGGCGAGCGATACCGTCGACCAGGCGGTCATGACCACGACGGGCAGGTGGGGATCGAGCGCCTTCACGCGCGCGACCAGCTCGAGGCCTTCGTCCCCCGACGTCGTGTCGCGCGCGTAGTTGAGGTCCATGAGGAGCAGGTCGAATGCCGGGCCGCCCTCCCCGAGAGCGGCGATCACGGCCGCCGGCGACGACACCGCGCGGACGTGGCAGCCGTGCGGCTTGAGGAGCAGACGAAGCGCTTCGAGCACGTCCGCCTGGTCGTCCGCCACGAGCACGCGGGTCCCGTCCAGACCCATGAGCTGGGGGGTCGCGTTCCCGTCCACGTTCGAGCTCGTGTCCCGGCTGGCCGTCGTCATCACGGGCCTCGGGAACTTCAATCCCTGTGCCACGGCGGGCGCGGCGGCAAGCGCAAGGGGCGTCACGAGTTGAGCCCGCCTCCCGAGCGCGGCCTTTCCCTCGCTTGTCCGGATGTGGGACGCTCGCCTCCCGTATCCGGACGAGGCCCGGGCGGTCTCAGTCGGCCGGGCGTTCGCGGTCGAGGCGATCGCGGCCGAGGGCGAGCTCGGCGGCGTCGAAGAGGGCGTCCACGCGCGCCCCATCCATCGGGCACGTGGCCGTGCCCACGCTGACGGTGAGCCGTCCACCCGGGAGGGCGGAGGCCCCCTTGAACGGCGTGGCCTGGGTGCGCTCGCGCACGCGCTCGGCCAGGCGCTCCGCGTCGCCTTCGGTCGCGCCGTAGAGGAGGATGGCGAAGCGCACGTCCCCCAGGCGCGCGACGACGTCGCCCTTGCGTCCCGCGGCGTGGACGATCTGGGCCAGCTTGGCGATGGTCTCGTCCGCGGTGCGGGCCCCTTCCGTCTTGCGGTATTCGTCGAAGTCGTCGGCTTCGGCCAGGACGAGGGAGAGGAGATCACCCGTCTCCCGCGCGCGCTCGAGCTCGACGCGCAGCCGCTCATGGAAGTAGCGCTCGGTGTAGAGGCGCGTCAAACGGTCGAGGATGGGCGGCCGGTGCGTTCGCGCGACCTCTTCGGTCAGGCTGCGTACCCACGAGACCTGCTGCCAGAACAGCTCCTCGAGCAGGTCGGGTCGGCTGCGGATGAGCGCGCGGAACTCTTCGCCGGGGACGCGGAGGACCCGGCACTGCGTGCTCGCCCGTACCGCCGCCGAGCGGGCGTGGCCGTCGAGGGCGGACATCTCCCCGAGGATGGCGCCGGAGTCGACGGTGCGGATGACGACGGGTTCCCCCTCGGGGCCGTCGCGCACGATGTCGAACAGCCCTTCCATGAGCACGACGACTTCGTCGCCGGAGTCGCCCTGGCGCCAGAGCAGGGAGTCGCGCGACATCTCCGACTCCGCCCCGATACGCTTGAGCTCCTCGAGGGTCTTCGCGAACTTCCCCATCGCCCCTCCGATGTGCTTCGAGGCTACGCCTTACCGGGAGTGTCGGTCAATGATCGGGGGGCCGGGCCGGTCAGCGCGAGAGCAGGCTCCGGGCCACGAAGAGGACGTTGGCCGGCCGCTCGGCCAGTCGCCGCATGTACCACGGGAACCAATATGCGCCATAGCTGATGAGCACGCGTACCGGCCAGCCCGCGGCGACCAGGCGCTCCTGCTCCGCGCGCTGGATGCCGAAGAGCAGGTGGAACTCGGCGGCGGACCGTGGCACTCCGCGCGCGGCCGCGTCGGCGAGGATCGCGTCGATGAGCGCCCGGTCGTGCGTGCCGAACACGCTGCGCACGCCCACACCGGACGCGGCCGCTTCCAGCAGGCGGCGCGCCAGCGCGAGGTAGCTCGCGTCCACGTCCGCCTTGCGCGGGAAGGCGTGCTCGGGGGGTTCGGCATAGGCGCCCTTGACCAGCCGGATGCCCGCGCCGGTGGGGAGAAGCGATTCCAGGTCCGCCGCCGTGCGGCGCAGGTACGACTGCAGGCACACTCCGACGCGGGGATGGCGGGCGCGCGCCTGCCGCACGAGGCGCAGCGTCGCGTCCGTATAGGCGGTCTGCTCCATGTCGATCCACACGAAGTTGCCGGTGGACTCCGCGCGCGCGGCCAGCGCGAGCAGGCGCTCCGCGCAGCGCCCCTCGTCGAGGTCGAGCCCGAGCTGTGTCGGCTTGACCGAGATCTCGACCGCCCCGGACTCGTCCTTCACCCGCTCGAGGAGCTCGAGGTAATGCGCGGCCACGGCGTCCGCCTCCGCTTCCGTGGCCACGTTCTCCCCGAGGCGCGTGAGCACCGCCCCCATGCCGGCCCGGCGCAAGGACACCGTGGCCGCCAGCGCGTCCGAGACGTCCTCGCCGGGCATGAAGCGGGAGACGGCGCGGCGCACGAAGGCGCGGCGCATCGCCCGTTCGCGCAGCCAACGGCTCTGGGAGCCGGCGAGGAGGGCGCGGCGAAGGAGTCCCATGAAGTGTGCGCGAGTATAGCCAGAGCGGACGCCTAGCGCAGGCCGCGGACGAGGTACAGCTCGGAGAGGACCCGGTGCACGCTGAACGCGTAGGACTGGCCGTCCGGAGTCATCACCATCGGCAGCATGGGACCGGCTCCCGCCTTGTCCTCCACGCGCACCTCGGTCCAGCCCGTTCGCTGGCCGGTGGCCAGGTCCACGCGCTCCACGCGGCACGGCCCCGTCTCCGACCATGGCGAGACGAACAGGGCTCGGCCGTCGGGCGTGAAGGCCAGGGGCCGATCGTATTTGCCGAGTGGCGCAGGCTGGGGCGGACCGCCGGCGATGGGATGGATCTGCCACTGCCCGGCCGCGCCCGCGGTGCGCGCGAGCAGGTGCTCGCCATCGGGCGTGACCAGGACGGGCCCCATGCTGACCTCGCCGGTGAGCGGGCGGCTCGGCCCGCCCTCGAGCTCCTGTACGTACGCGCGCATGGGCTGTCCGGCTTCGGCCGCCGTGAAGACGACGCGCTTGCCGTCCGGGAACCACGCCGCCCAGGCATGGCGCGCGAAGCCCAGGGCCAGCGTCCGCGGCGCGCCCGCTCCCGTGGGCAGGGCGACGATCCGAGGGGCCCCGAAGAGCGGCATGGTGAGCACCCAGCGTCCGTCCGGCGAGATCGTCATCGCGCGCCCCTCGCCGAGGCGCACGGGCGGCGCGCCGTCCGTCGAGCGGATGAAGACCCCGTAGCCGGCCCCCCCGCCCTCGCCGCTCTCGCTGAACACCACGGTGCGGCCGTCCGCGGAGAGGTCCGTCACCATGGACAGGTCGAGCCAGCTGAGGTCGCGTTCGGCGTCGGCCCCGCGGAAGCGGCCGCGCATTTCCGTGCGGCGCGTCGCGCGCTCGAGCAGGACCGCGCCGTCCTTGCGGATGTCGTGGAGCACGAGGCGCCCGGGCCCGCGCGTCACGACGCGCTCCGTCCCCGAGAGGGCCACCGCGTTCAACGTGGAATCGGCGCCCACCTTGGCGCCGGTGAACCAGACTTCACGTCCGTCCGGACTCCACGCGAGACCCTCGAGGCTGGACCAGTCGCGGGAGAGGACGGTGCGCTTCCCGGCGGCGTCGACCGTCACCACCTCGCCGCGGTCGTCTCCTGGCACGGGATGGGACAGGAAGGCCACGCGATCGCCGGCGGGGGACAGGCGCAGGAAGTTCAGCTTGGAGGACTCGCGCGCGATTTCGTGGCCCGGGGGGAACTCCACCCGGTCCTCGGGACCACTGCGGACCACGGCGATGCGTGAGCCGTCCGCGCTCACGTCCGCCCACGCGATGCCCTCCACGAGCTCGCGCGGGCTGCCGCCGTTCACGGGCACCACCGCCAGCACCCCGTCCGTGTCGCGCCGGATCAGGACCACCAGCTCGCCCGAGGTGAGGATCTTCTGGCCCATCGTGCGGTCGGGAAGGTCGAGGGCGCGCGCGACCGTCTCGCCCGGGTGCGTGACGTAGGAACGGCGCGGGCCGCCGTCCCAGGAGGCGGCGTAGGTGATCTCTCCCGCGGGGCCGAAGCGCGCGCTGGACAAGGTGCCGCGGCGGAAGGTCAGCCGCTCGTAGATGGGCTCGATCCGACCCCGGCGCGCCATCACGACGGACGCGATCGCGGCGGCGAGCACGATGGCCAGTCCGGCCCACGCCCAGGGCGCACCCGGTCTCCGCGCCGCGTGGGGAACGGCCCGGGGCGGCGAGGCAAGTGCCGGAGCGGGCTCGGTGGCGGGGACAGGCGTGTCCGCGCGCGGTGCGGCCACGGGCGACTCGGCCGGCTCCACGGCGGTAGCCGGGCTCGCGCCCATGCGCACGAAGCCGGAGAAGCCGGCCGGACGCCAACGCCGGCCCGCGGGCTCCGTCTCACGCATCACCTCATAGAGATGACCGGCGCGGCCGCGCGGAGCGCCGCCGTCGTCGTCGTCATGGTTCGACGCCTCTGCGCGCCCGGCGGCGACCGCATCGGCGTGCGCGCCATTCGCCGGCGCCGCCGCGGCGGCCTCGCTCGCCGCCGGCGCGACCGCCACCGTCTCCACGGAGGCGATGAAACGATAGCCCCGCCGCGGAAGCGTGTGGATGAAACGCGGCGAGTCCGCGTTGTCACGCAGCGCCTTCCGGATCTGGTTGACGCAGAAGTTCAGGCCGCCGTCGAAGTCCACGAAGGTGTCGTGGCCCCACAGCTCCTGGCGGATCTCCTCGCGCGTGACGACGTCGCCGGCGTGGCTGGCGAGGAGGAACAAGACCTTGAACGGCTGGGGTGGGAGATGGACGGGGAGACCCTCGCGCCACACCTCTCCCGTCCGCGCGTCCATTTCGTAGATCCCGAAGCGAAGTCGCAACGGGCGCTGCGTATCGGTCGTCACGGGTGACCCGGAGGCCCCATTGCAAAGGAAGAACGCACGCGGAGCATCAAAAGTTCGAACCCTTGGCCCATTCGACGCCTGGGAATGCGTGCGCGTTCAGTGAGGATTGCGCTAGCCGGTACTGAGCGCGGAAGTGCCGACGCTGCATCGATCTGCGGGCACGCATGAGTAGCCGTTCGTCTCGTCCCAGGCGTGCCATTTCCGGACGCTGACCGCTGCCGGCGCGCGCGCCGCGTGCACGCCTTCGTTTCCGCTCTCCACACATCACTCATCCAGAACAAAGCCGTTCCTCGTGGACCTTCTGGCCGCGGCGAGCGTCCCAGGCAGCAAGGAAATCGTCGGGGGCCAGACCCCATTCGGGAGGGGACGCCATGTGGGAATGCAAGAGTCGCGCACATGTCTTCGTGATCATCGCACTCTTCGCGGGCGCGGCCCGCGCGTCCGCGGAGCCGCCACGCCTCGACCTCGTGTGGGTCGATCCCACCGACATCGCGGCCGGCACCTTCGCGACCGTGGCCGCCGAGTCGCGCACGCTCCTCGAGGCCACGGGAGCGGACGTCACGTGGACGTCGGCGCCGCGCGGCGCGGTGGTCGGGCCGGAATCGCTGGTCGTGATCGCCGTGCCGACGTACCCCACGAGCCTCAACCGTGAACGCCACGTCATGGGCTCCACACGGATGGTAGCGGACGGCGCGCTCGCCGTGTGGGTTTTTCCGGATCAGGTCGCCTGGGCGCTCGGCCTCAACATGGAGATGCGCCGCTCCTGGGGCCAGCGAGCGGAAGCGATGTTCGGCCTCGCTCTGGCCCGCGTCGCCAGCCACGAGGTCATCCACGCCCTCGGCGCGGCCCGGCATTCCAAGCGTGGTCTGATGACGGCCCATCTCGACCGCAACGCCCTCACCTCGCGCTCGTTGCGCATCGACCAGGACACGGTGGCCGCGATCCGCCAGTCCTTCGCCCGGGGGGCGCGCACGGCCGACCATTCGTGGACGCCGTCGCTCCTGCGCGGCGGCCCCTTCACCGCCGCCGCGGAGCTGCTGGCCATGCCGGGTCCAACGCGCTGAACACGCCTGCTTCCTCAGCCACGCCGCATCCCCATGGTTCGGCGGGCCTTCGACGCTCAGGCACATCTCGCCGGCGCCTCAGCGTCCGTCCATGGTGCGGCGCGCACGGCGCCGCTACCTTCCTCGCGACCTGCGTGCCGGGGCGGCGCTCGTGCGCCGAGGACCCCGACAAGGAGAGCGACACGTGACCTCCTTCTCAGACCCGTTCCCTCGCGCCGTGGAGGCGACATCCGAGGGGGCGCTGCCCGCCGACATCGCGACTGCGCCGTCGCCGCTCGAGGTGACCCTGGGGATCCTCGACGGCCGCTGGAAGCCGCTGCTCATCTGGCAGCTCTTCTGGGGCGCGCGCCCGTTCTGCGAGCTCATGCGCCGGATGCCAGGCCTGACGAAGAAGCGCCTGCGCCGTGAGCTCGAGGAGATGGAGCGGCAAGGGCTCGTGCGCAGGACCGTCTCGCCGCACGGCCGCAAGGCCGACTACAGCCTGACTCCGCTGGGCGAGAGCCTGAAGCCCGTCGTCGGAGGCATGTACGAATGGGGGCTCCGCTTCATCGCTCCCACCCTCCGCACTCCGGTGCGCCCCGCCACGCGTGCGGGCCGTCCGCCGGACACACCCAGAGCCGCCGTCCTCCGCCTCCTGGCGGAAGGGCCGGCCAAACCGAAACCAGTCTGAGGAGGAGCACTGCGATGAGAAAAGCGCAACGTGTCCTCGGCCTCGCCCTGCTGGCGGCGGTGGGCTTCGCGCCCGCCCTCCGCGCGCAGGTGACGGCCATGGGGAACATCTACGGCACGGTGAGGGACGAGTCGGGCGCCGTCCTGCCCGGCGTCACCGCCACCCTCACTGGCGCCTTCGGCACCCGCTCGACGACGAGCGGTACCAACGGCGATTTCCGATTCGTCAACGTCGACCACGGGACGCACCAGATCCGCGTGGCACTCACCGGCTTCACGGGCGTGACGCGGCCGGTGACGGTCGTCACCGGCCAGAACGCCGAGCTCACCTTCTCGCTCAAGGTCGCGTCGGTCGAGGAGACGGTCACGGTCACGGGTGATGCGCCCGTCGTCGACACCAAGCGGACGGGCACCGCGACCACGATCTCGAAGGACGAGCTCGTCGCCATCCCGACCTCGCGCGATCCGTGGGCGCTCATGCGCACGGTCCCCGGCGTCCTCGTGGACCGCGTCAACGTCGCGGGCAGCGAGAGTGGACAGCAGTCCAACGTGTTCTCGAAGGGCGCGGACATCAAGGACACGACCTGGAGCCTCGACGGCGTGGTCATCACCGACATGGCCGCCGTCGGTGCCTCGCCCAGCTACTACACGTTCGACACCTTCGACGAGGTCAGCTTCTCGACGGGCGGCAACGACGTGCGTGTGGCCACCGGCGGCCTCGGCATCGGGCTCGTGACCAAGCGCGGCACCAACAGCTTCCACGGCTCCGCCGGGATCAACTTCGCCCACGACGACCTGCAGTGGTCGAACCTGCCCGCCGAGCTCGTGGGAGACCCGCGGCTCCAAGGCAGCGACAAGGCCGATCATACGGATCAGATCAAGGACGTCGCCTTCGACATAGGCGGGCCCATCGTGAAGGACAAGCTCTGGTTCTACGGCAGCTACGGCAAGAACGACATCCGCATCCGCCGGCTCAACCAGACCGCGGACAAGACGCTGCTCACGAACTACAGCGCCAAGCTCAACTGGCAGGCGGCGCAGTCGGACATGATCAGCGCCTTCTGGTTCCTGGGCGACAAGACGAAGATCGGCCGCGCGGGCGCCGCCCCCGTCGGACAGTTCCTCGACGGCACGCTCTGGAACCAGGGTGACGCCACCTCTTCCGGCCCTCCCGGGTTCAGCAAGCTGGAGTGGAACCACATCTTCGGGCCCAGCTTCTTCCTCAACCTGAAAGGCGCGTACTACAACCAGGGCTTCGGCCTCGTGCCCCAGGGGGACATGGGCCAGCCTTTCATCGTGGACAACATCCGCAGCGAGGCGCGCGGCACGTCCGACGAGCGCCTCTTCCTGCGCCCGCAATACACCTTCAACGCGGAGGCGTCCTACTTCACGAGCGGCATGGGCGGTAACCACGAGCTGCGCTTCGGCGGCGGCTACCGTCGCGTGGACTCCACCAGCACCGACACCTACCCCGGCGGCGGCATCCAGCTCCGGTACAACGCGACTTCCACCCGCGTCCGCTTCTACCGCGCCCAGTTCGCCAAGAGCCAGGTGGCGGTGACCTCGGGCTACGTCTCCGACTCGTTCACGAAGAACCGGCTGACCCTGAACCTGGGCCTCCGCTTCGACCACCAGACGGGCACGGATAAGCCCAGCACCACGGAGGCGAACTCGTTCATCCCGAACCTGCTGCCGACGCTCGACTACGCGGGCGGAGCGGGCATGGTCTCCTGGAACGACTTCTCGCCGCGTCTCGGGCTGACCTACGCGCTCGACGACGCGCGCCACACGATCCTGCGCGCCTCCTTCGCGCGCTACGCCGGCCAGATCTCCTCCGCCGACTCCAACTGGCGGAACCCGCTGGCCCTGTCCTACCTCGAATACAACTGGAACGACGCCAACCGTGACGGCGGGTACCAGAACGGCGAGGCCGACCTGAGCCGCATCACCGGATTCGCCGGTGTCGACCCGGCCAACCCGACCGCGGCGGAGTCCTCCTGGCAGATCGATCCCGACTATCACGCCAACAAGGACAACGAGATCGTGGCCGGCATCGAGCGGCAGCTCGCTCCGGACCTGGCCGTGAGCGCCGCCTACACCTGGCGCAAGTCCACCGACCTCACCGCCACCCAGCTCCTGTCCGGCTACTACTGGTATTCGTGGATCGGCGTGACCAGCGCCGACTACCACCAGGAGGCGCCGGTCACGCGGAACGGCTTCACCGCGACGCCGTGGGTCTTGAACGATGGCGTGAGCAGCCCGGGCCCCCTGCTCCGGAACCGGCCGGACTTCAGCCGCAGCTACAACGGCCTCGAGCTCGCGCTCGTCAAGCGCCTCTCGAGCCGCTGGATGGGCCGGGCCGCCTTCACCTACAACAACTGGAAGGAGCACGTCGGACCGGGTGCGGTCCTCAACCCGAGCCACACCGACCTCGACCCCCAGATCGACGGCGGGCAGCACATGGAGTTCGCGGTGGGCTCGGGCAAGAACTACTACACGAGCGCCAAGTGGCAGGTGAACGTCAACGGGATGTACCAGATGCCCGGCGGCTTCGAGCTCGCCGCGAACCTGTTCGGACGGCAGGGCTATCCCAAGCCGGTCTACCTGCAGCTCGACCTCGGTCCGCTCGACGGCGTGCCCAACGTGCTGGCCGTCAACACGACGGATCAGATCCGTCTGAAGAACCTCTGGGACCTCGACCTGCGCCTGGCCAAGACCATGCGCTTCGGCAGCGC
>Ga0075366_10000143_pt1 | contig 30200 bp, 17 predicted proteins | sample EndMethybrTD3031_FD_72351 | JGI IMG/M metagenome (GOLD analysis project Ga0075366, IMG submission 72351) | Populus endosphere microbial communities from Tennessee, USA - Endosphere MetaG P. TD hybrid TD303-1 | ecosystem: Host-associated > Plants > Roots > Endosphere | place: USA: Tennessee...
GCATTGATAATTAGGCCGCAGTGGATGCCCGGCTTTAAGACGAAGGACGGACAGCATTTTGATTTCATATCCGGCCGGATAAATACTAAAAGTAAATTCGAATTTACCTACGGCAAGGCCGAGGCGCGGATCAAACTAACCGAAGGTGCAGGCCTTTGGCCAGCCTGGTGGATACTTGGTAATGGCGCGTGGCCTGCTTGCGGCGAAATTGACGTTATGGAGTATGTAGGTGAGGCGGATTGGGCTAGCGCCGCTGTGCATGGCCCCGGCTACAGCGGCGAAACACCATTTGTAAACCGCCGGTATTTTAATGTGGGTAATGATGTTACCCGCTGGCACATTTATGCTGTAGAATGGGCGCCCGACGCCCTTTATTTTAAATATGATGGTAAACTCATGTTTAGGTTAACTAAAAAGATGACCGCGCATTATGGGAATTGGGCGTTTGATAATAAAAAATACCTCATCCTCAATTATGCACTGGGCGGCGCTTATCCGGTAAAAGTGAACGGCGTAACGATGCCTTACAATGGCATGCCTGCGTCAACGGTGGGGCTTATTAAGAAAAATAAGGCAAAAATGCTGGTTGATTGGGTTAGGGTAACACAAGAAAAATAGTGTGCAATTAAAATGTATTTCAGCCCTGATCTTTAGAACCTGGTTTTATTCTATTTTTAACTTAAGGATAAGTTAGTTATAAAAAGGAGAAACTTAGGTCGAAAATATTACCATATATCAAACAATTTTGCTTGTTTTACGTATAAAGGTCGAGATTTGATTTCGTTTGTGAACGGTGTGTTGTATTATATAATTGGTTGTAAATCATTTATCCCGTTTTGGATGTTTATTAACCCTGCCTTATTATCAAAAAAGCTGAAAACTAAAAGATATCGAGGTAAATGAAGATCCGTCTACTTATTTTTATTTTTTTACTTATTTCGCTGCGTGGCTTTGGTCAGTCATGCTCATTAACTGTCGCTATATCTTCTTCCGAACCGGGCATATGCGCGGGCAACACTATTGATTTAACAGCCAGCCCTTCTGGCGGCACTGGCAATTATGATTATGCATGGAGCACCGGCGAAACTGTTAATGTTATTCACGTTAATAAAGCAGGTAATTATACCGTAACCGTTACCGACAAGACTTCGGGTTGCACGGCTAATAAAACAATTGCTGTAAGTATTACCCCAACCCCCACTGCACCTGTAGTTACTGGTGGCGGTACGGTTTGCCAGGGTACAAGCGCCCACCTTCAAATTACTTCATCTGGTGATAGTTTTCAATGGTATACACAGGCAGCAGGTGGCGCTCCGTTTCATACTGGTGTTAGCTATGATACGCCGCCGGTTACCGGTTATACGGCCTATTATGTTGAAGGCACTACCGCTGGTTGTACAAGTGCGCGGATAACAGTTTCTGTTAATGTTTTAGGCAAACCCGTAGCGCATAATGCTAAAGCCTGCGCAGGCAGCCCGGTTACGCTATCGGTAAGTAACGGCGATAATTATAGCTGGTATACTTCCAGTACCTCCACAAACGTGGTTAATACCGGGCCAACACTTACAATCCCATCGTTGCAGCAAACGGTGTATTACTTTGTTACCTCTACTGTTAATGGGTGCACAAGTCAGCGCACGGTTGTATCTGCAACAGTAACTTCGGCACCGCAATCGCCTACGGTAACCGGTAATAACACAGTTTGTTCTGGTTCTGTGATCACGTTACACGCTGATGCCCCATCTGGCGTTGCCGATTGGTTTGATACGCCTACCGGCGGCACCCCATTAATATCAAGTCCTGATTATACAACCCCACCGCTTACTGCAAACACCACCTATTATGTGCAAAATACGGTGAACGATTGCCAAAGCCCGCGTGTTCCGGTTACTGTTACAGTAACACCAATACCCGCAGCGCCCTCGCAACAAACAGTAAACAGTTGTTATAATAATAGCGCGCATCTTACTGCCGGTACATCCGGCACCTACCAATGGTACGCAGATGCAGATGGCAAGCACTTTTTAAAACAAGGGCTCACTTATGATACGCCGCCATTGACCCAGGATATTACTTATTATATTATGGCTGTTAATTCGGGTTGTAATAGCGCACTCAGCCCCGTAAATGTTATTGTTGCACCCCCTGTTCAGGCGCCATCGGTATTAAATCCGCCCATTACCTGTAACGGATCGACGGCAGTGCTTACGGCAACTGCGCCAGGAGGTAATTACCAATGGTTTGCAACCGCTACAGATAACAATCCCTTGCCAGTTACAGAGAATGGAAAATTTACCACACCTGCCTTAACCGCAACTACTACCTATTATGTACAAACAACAATAGGGCAGTGCACAAGTGATCGTACTGCGGTTAAGGTAGTGGTTTCAAGCCCGGTGGCATCGCCGGTGGCCCGCGATACCAGCACCTGTTCAGGAACCCCGGCAACATTATCCGCAACCGGACCAACCGGCGATTATGCCTGGTATGACAGTGGCAATAACCTTGTCCAGGTAGGGCAAACGTTTACTACCCCGGCGTTAACGGCAACTACAACATATACGGTACAAGTTACCGTTAATGGTTGTACCAGCGCCCCTGTGCCTGTAAAAGTAGTTGTTACGCCATTGCCGCAATCGCCCGTAGCAGGACCGTCGCCTACAATCTGTCCAGGCAGTACGGCCAATCTTTCGGCCAGTGCGGCCGCGGGCGAGAATATTGACTGGTATGACGTACCCACGGGTGGTGTATCGCTGCACACCGGAAACACTTATACCACACCGCCTTTATCTGCCGATAAAACCTATTACGTGCAAAGTACCTCAGGCTCTTGCACCAGCACGCGTTCCTCAATCAACGTTACCGTTGATAATAGCGGCACTTCATTTAAATATTCGTCGGCGACGTATGCAACAACGGGCGAAAATCCAACTCCGGTTATTGTTAACCCATCGGGTGGCGGCACATTCAGCGCGCCTGCAGGTCTTGTATTTATAAGTAATACTACGGGGCAAATTAACGTTGGAGCAAGCATTCCCGGAACTTATAAAATTGTGCTCACCAGCAGTGGCACCTGTTCTGGCACCTATTCAAGCATCATAACTATCAGTGTTAACCCTCTCACGGCTTTTACATATAATACCCCCGTTTGTAAAACGGGCGCCAATCCAAAACCGGTATTTGCGCCGGGCGCAAGCGCAGGGGTTTTCACGGTTTCGCCTGCCGGACTAACTTTCGTAAATGATAATACAGGGGAAATCGATTTAGCAAATACTACAAAAGGTACTTATACTGTTACTAATACCATACCGCCCAGCGGCTCGTTTTCAGGCAGTTCATCGTCTTTTAAAATTACTATTGACGATGCCGTGGTTGTAAGCGCAGGCGCTAATCAGACTGTCCCGCTAAATACGCCGGTAACTTTAAATGGCAGTATTACCGGAGCTTCGGGTGGTACATGGTCTGGCGGCGCTGGTAATTTTTCAGATGTAAATGATCTCCATGCCGTTTATACGCCTGCAAATAATGAAAGTAAAGCAGTGCTCACTTTACTTTCAAACAAGCCGGCCGGCTCGTGTAACGCCGCGTCTGCCACGGTAACCATTTTTTTTAATACCGTGCCACCAGCGCCTGCAGTCCAGGATGCAGAAATTTGCAAAGGCAGCAGCACTACGCTAACGGCTACGGGTCCGGGTGGTACTTATAATTGGTTTACGGGCGCATCCGGTGGTTCATCAATAAAACAAGGCGCAAGCTATACCACGCCTGCCCTTACTGCTACAACAACCTATTATGTTCAAACAACGGTAAATGGGCTTACCAGCCCGCGTAAGGCTGTAACCGTAACTGTTTATGATGCACCGCCGGCGCCAAAAACGTCGGCAGATACCGTTGTTATTTGTGCAGGTGGTACAGCAAAATTCATTGCAAGCGGCTCGGCGGGAACTTACCAATGGCTAAACGAAAGTGGGCAGACTGTAGCTATAGGCGATAACTTTACAACATCGTCATTAAATACCAGCACATTTTACAATGTGCAAGCCGTGGTTGGGCAATGCGTAAGCGCCATGAAAAAGGTTTTTGTTGTAGTTAACCCGATACCGTATGTTACCAGTAGCTCAAGCGGTTTTACTTGTAGTGGCAATGCTTTAAATTATACCATAACCGCTAACCTGCCAACGGCAACCTTCAGTTGGGGCCGTGCCGCTGTAGCCGGCATTAGCAACCCGGCAGTGTCAAATCAAACCAGCGCTTTAATTTCAGATACGTTAATAAATACAACGGCCAATCCTATCAACGTAACCTATGCAATTACCCCAATAGGTGGCACATGTCCCGGTACGCCCATTAATTACGTTGTTACAGTTTACCCTACGCCGGTGATAATCAGCTCGGCAAAAGATTCAATCTGTAATGGCGCTTCTGCTAATTATAATATAAAGTTTAGCACAGCCAATACTTCGTTTAGGTGGAGCAGGGCAGCCGTCGCGGGTATTACCAATAACGCGGTAAGCGGCCAGGCCTCTAATGTTATCAGGGAGGTTTTATTCAATACCAATACCACTCCGGTTGATGTTGTTTACACCATTAATTATAAAACAAATGACTGTGATGGCCCGCCCTTCAACTGGGTTGTTACCGTTAACCCCGCCCTTAATATTACCAGCGATACAGTTTCATTGGCCTGTAATAAAACGCCGCAAAATTACACCATTACATCTAATGTGCCTATTGCAACTTTCACCTGGACGCGCGCGGCGGTGCCAGGTATCAGTAACCCGGCAGCTACCGGTTCTGGTCCTATTATCGACGAAGCTTTAACAAACACCACAACAGGCCCTGTCAACGTTGATTATATAATTACGCCATCAGCCTATGGTTGCGATGGCATTCCGTTTACGCATACGGCTAAAGTTAATACCAAACCCGAGGTACCACAGGCAAACAGCAATTCGCCAGTGTGCCTGGGTAATACTATTAATTTACGCACCCCTTCGTTAGCAGGCGCTACTTATATGTGGATCGGGCCTAATAATTATTCTTCAACATCACAAAATCCGGATATTCCGGCTACCGTTGAAAGCGCAGGCACCTACAATTTATTTGTCACCGTGGCGGGTTGTACCAGCGATGCCGGTGTTACTACAGTACAGGTAAACCAGCCACCGGTTGCAAAGGCTACAGGCCCCGAACTGGTTTGTATTAATGTTACGTCTATCGCACTTAAAGGATCGATAACGGGTGGTACTACAACAGGTATCTGGTCGTCGAGTAACCCGAAGGGGAAATTTTTACCATCGTCAACCAGTGTCGATAACGTGCAATATATCCCTTCGCCCGAAGAAAAAACTGCGGGTAATGTCACTATAACCCTGTCATCTACCAGTAAAGATGATTGTACTATTTCTACTTCTATCCTCAACATTAGGTACGGACAGGAGCCTGGCGCAGATGCAGGTAAAGATCAAAATGTTTGTTCACAGGACCAGCTTGTGCAATTGGCCGGCAAAGTCCTTGTGCCGGGAAGCGCCGGTTTTTGGAGTACTGCCACGGGCGATGGCCAGTTTCACTCTGGTAATCAACCTAATGCTACCTATTCTCCCGGGGCTAGTGATCTTAAAAACGGTTCGGTTATGTTAACGTTTAATGTTGATAATGCGGGCCAATGTTTTACGCCTTCCGATTCGGTTAAAATAACATTCTTCGGCCCGCCGGATTTGACCACTGAGAAAATAAGATACGTTTTAAAAGATAAGACCATTACACTACACCCGTCTGTAAATGATGAATCTGTTAGTTACTTATGGTCGCCAAATTACAATATCAGCGATATTCACGTAAAAGAACCGGTAATAACCGGAAGCGTAGATACAACCTATACCTTGACTATAACTGATAGTTTAGGTTGCGTAACTACTGGTTCAACCCATATTGTTGTATCGCCTTTTTTATCAGTATCCAATGCATTTTCGCCCAACGGTGATGGAACGAACGATACCTGGGAGATAACGGGGCTGGTAGCCTATGAAAACTCGACGGTTGATGTGTTTAACCGTTACGGAACCCTGATATTCCATTCAAAAGGTTACGGTATTCCATGGGATGGCAAATCAAACGGGCAACCCGTTCCTGTTGGGGTTTATTACTTTATAGTAGATACCAAACTTAACGGGCAACGGTTTACGGGATATGTAACTGTGTTGAGATAGCTTGCCCGTGAGTGGTGAATAGTGAGCGGTGAGTAGTGAATAAGCCAAATTCAACTACTCACAATTCACCATTCACTCACCCTAACATCCCCAGCAAATCTGTTTTTGACATGGATTGTAAAAACGAGCTGTCTGTACTAACCAAATTATCGGCAAGGCTTCGTTTAAAGTCCTGCATCTGCATAATTTTTTCTTCCACGGTATCCGGGCAAAGCATCCTTACAGCTACCACATGTTTGTTTTGACCTATCCGGTGCGATCGGTCGATGGCCTGGTTTTCCACTGCGGGGTTCCACCAGGGGTCTACAATATACACGTAATCGGCTTCGGTTAAATTGAGGCCGGTACCTCCGGCTTTCATACTGATAAGGAATACACTGACCCTTGGGTTATTTTGAAATTCATTTACAACTGCCTCCCGGTTCCGGGTGCTGCCGGTGAGCCAGCAAAATTCAATTTTACGGGCCTGCAATTCTTTCTTGATTAATTCAAGCATCGACACAAATTGCGAAAACACCAGTATTTTATGCTGATGCTGCTTGCTTTCAATTTGCTCAATCAGCATTTCTATTTTAGCCGATTCTGAGCCGGGCGGTTTTTCTCCGTCAATCAATAATGGCGAGTCGCATATCTGCCTTAACTTGGTTAAGCCTTTAAGTACATTCATTGGCGTTTTCCGCAATTCATCGCTGGTTGTGGCCGAGATGTATTCGCGAAACTCTTTCTCGTAGGCATCGTAAATTTTGCGTTGCTGCTCCTTCATTTCGCAATACAGTACCATTTCGGTTTTTTCGGGCAGCTCGGCGGCAACCTGTTGCTTGGTGCGGCGCAAAACAAAGGGTTTTATTTTATGCTGAAGCTCGGCCGCGCGTTTATGGCTCTTGAATTTATCAATAGGGACGGCATAAATATCTTTAAAGTATTGCTTGGTGCCCAACAAACCAGGGCAGGCAAATGAAAGCTGGCCGTAAATATCAAATGTGTTATTTTCTATTGGTGTGCCTGTAATAGTGATCCGGTTGCGCGATTTCAACAGTCGCGCCGCTTTGTACCGCTGCGAATCGGGATTTTTTATCTGTTGCGATTCGTCTAAAAAAACATAATTAAACTGGTAGTGTTTTAAAAAGCCAATATCGGCAAGTAGCGTACCGTAGGAGGTCAGGATAATTTCATAGCCATCAAAATCGGCTGTGTTCTTTATCCTATCGGCCCCGTATATGGTGTGCATCCTGATGGATGGGGCAAACTTCTTCACTTCGGCCTGCCAGTTAAATATAATTGATGTAGGCACCACCAGCAAATTGGTGTTTCGCGCTCTTTTTTTGCGTTGCGATAATATAAAAGCGATGATCTGCATGGTTTTGCCCAAACCCATATCATCGGCAAGGCATCCTCCAAAATTAAAATCATCTAAAAAGTTAAGCCAGTTTAAGCCCTGCTGCTGGTATGGGCGAAGGGTAGCTTTCAGGTCGGCCGATACTTCTACCGGTGTTATCTTATCAAAGTCACTTAACTTTTCGCGGTAGGTATATAACTCGGCTTTAACTTCCTCATCCATCACCTGCTGGTCAAACAATTCGGCAATGGCAGTGTAATTTATTTTATGAATGCTTAAAATATCCTCGTCAGTTACTTCGCCGGCATTAAAATATTTGGTGAATTTTTCAATCCATTCCAACGGTAAAATACCCAGCGTGCCATCATCCAGCTGCACATATTTGCTTTTGTTGCGTACTGCTTTTTGCACACGTTTTAAGGACGTTTTGGTTTTGCCAAAGCGAATGCCAATTTCGGTATTAAACCAATTGATACCGCTAAGTACCCTGATGGTAATATTTACTTTGTTGGGGTTAAGCTTATTGCCTTCCAGTTCATTAAAACCTAAAACGGTAATGCCGTGCTGCCGCCAATCTTCAAATACATTTAAAAACCATTCCTCCTGCAAAAAGTGCCGTTTGTGCAGGTAAAAATAATGTAGGTCGTTATCCAGTTGCTCCTCAAAGTAGGGGTGTTGCCTTACCAGCAAAGCGGCCAGCGCTATCTCGGCTTCGTCGTCGCGTTTTACAATAAACTCATTGCCTTTATGGTCAACCCCATGAATCGTGCGTTTGGTGCGTACCGGGATTTCGGCCTCGCCATAACGCATTACCGGGATAATCATCACATGGCTCCCAAAATCCGACAGATAAATAATCTGTTCTGTTTCGGCATCAAAGCCCTGCTGTTTTAATTGCGCTTGCGTGGCCGGTTTTATGTGTTGATAGGCAATGCTGATCCTGTCTTCCAGTTTGGTAAGCAGCTGCGCTTTAAACTCCTTGTATTTGGAGTGATGGATAAGCAGGTTTTCCGGTCGTTTGCGCATCAAATCGATAATGCCCAGCAATTGAATGTTATCGGCCAGGTAAAGCCTATCCTTTATCGAAATAAAATAGCTGAACCTGATGCCAAGGTCTTTAAGCTGGTGCACCTCGCCATCAATTGCAAGCTGGCCCGAAAATTCGTAAAAAGGCCCCTGTGGTTTAATGTCCAGGTTGATATTTTGCGGCAACAAGCCAACTTTAACAGGCACAATAGACGATGCGGTGATATTATCGGAAACCTCGGTGTTGTGGTAATAAAAATCGTATTTCAGCGGATTTTTGATGATTGCCCGCAAAGCCAATATATCTGCCGCCGACCGTTTGCTGTTAATGTGGTTTTGAAATTTATTGATGCCCGTAAAAAACTTTAGTTGCTCATGATCATCCGTGGCCCAAATCTGGTCTAAAGGGTTAAGCAGCGTCAAGGGGTTCTTGATCTTACCATCTTTATTTGTTTGCGCGTTGTACAATTCAACAAATAAATATTTGTAGTACTTATGCTGTTTCAATACTATACACACCGCCCGCCCGGCATCCTCTTCATGTTCGGTTATCGGGGCATCGGGAGGCAACAGTAATTCGCTATATTGGTCCAAACTCTCTTTGGTAACCGGGATAAGCGAAGGCAGTATGGGTGCAATAACGGCCTGCTTATCGGTATACGTCACCCTAAAAAAAGCATCCAGGTCGGTTTCGTTTTCCAGGCCGTAATCAACAGCTATCCGCCTTACTTTTTCGTCCCTTAACCGGTTATCAAAATATATGCGCAGATCATTTTTTTTAATAATAGCGGTAAGCGCCGCGGTTTGGTGTTCGCAAAGCCTGCCGTGGCTGGCGATACAGCTACAGGTTAATAAAAGCTGATGGTCGCTTTGAACCACGGTAACCCGCGGAAAGTTAACGGCATCAAATTCGTGGTAAAATACCCCGCTGTTAATTTCAATAAATTCGGGAATGATGTGCTTATAATAGGATGGATGATTGTCAAATCCGCCGCCCGACCGCTGGAGTATAACCGTGTCGGTAATGGCCGCAAAGGGCAGATCTAAAATATAAGTATGGCCCTCATGCTCATCATCCTCATTAATAGCTACGGTATCCAATATAATTCCTTCGTTGTTTCTGGGTAAATATCTTAAGAATTGCGGAAAGTAGGGGTATGTGTTTGATGAATTTTTAATAACAACATTATCAAAAATGTCGCGGTATTCGGTGTTGCTGTCCGATTCTCTGACTTCGGGTGGCTATGCCAGTAGTCTACAAACCACAGGATAATAAATTTTCGAATGAATACACACCTGACAAACAAATAAACGGGGATTTCAAATCAAAATTTAGGCGTAACTGCCTTAAACGGCTTATCAAATGAATTTGCCCCAATTACACCTACTTTTCGGCGGTAAACCTTGTCGTGGCAAGTTACATATAGCACATCAAAATTTGGCCCGCCAAAGCAAATATTGGCAGGGGTATTTCCAAGCGGTACAGGTATTATCGAAATTACACGGCCTAACTCGTCCATAACCTGGATGCCCATATTGGTCACCGCATAAATGCGGTTGTTGCGGTCACATTTTAAACCATCGGCCCAGGCATTTTCGGCATTATCGGGAACATGAAGCCAGCCAAAGCGCTGCTTGGCCGTTAAAGTACCGTCAGCTTTAACCTGGTAAGCATATACCCAATGGCTTGCACTCTCGGCAACATATAACTCCGTTTGATTGGGGCTAAGGGCCAGTCCGTTAGGGAATTTGAGGCCTTCATCAACAACCAACTTTTCGCCGTTAGGCTTTATAAGGAAAATTTTGCCCGGCTTTTCCGCACCATTTGGTGCTGTTACATATATATTCCCGTTATTGGCTACCGTAAGGTCGTTTACATTTATCCCGTCGGCAACCACGCTTTCAATATTATTGGCATCGTACTTTAAAATTTGATTTGTAGCAGTTGCCGTGTTATAACGTAATCCGTCGGCACCAAAGGCAGTACCGCTGGCTTTTTTAGAATCTATTTTTAGTTGGGTTAAGCGTCCTTGCAAATCTACTTTGTAGGTTTTAGCATTCGGAATATCCTGGTAAAATACCTCTCCGGCTGCATTAACACCTGTTCCTTCGGCAAAGCCGTAGCCTTCCCCAACCAATTCCCAGTCTTCGCCCGGTATAATGATGGTGTTGGTGAACGCATTTTTTGATTGGCCTTTTGCAACCGGTTTTGGATAATCTTTCCAAAGAAAACGCATGGCTTGGGGAAATATAGCCGTTGCATGGATCCCATTGTGGCCGCCATCGCCCCAGGTGTGCTCAACCTCGTATCCGGCAAACTGCAAGGCTCTTTCCATCATCTGGGCGGTTATCCACCAGTCGCCCACATAGTTATTCAAATCGTTTGTTCCATCCTGTAAAAACACCCTGAGCGGTTTTGGTTCGTATTTGCGGATTAATGTAGGGAACCGTTCGCCGCCGCGGAAACCGACATAAGTACCTATCGAGCTAAATATACGGCTAAACTGATCTGGCCGTTCCCAGGCTGCGTTAAAGGCGGCAATAGCGCCGCTGCTTGATCCGCCTATGGCCCGGTCATTTGCGTTTTTTGAAAGGAGGATGGGTTTACCGTCCCTGGTTTTTTGCCGCTCAACATCGGGGAGTAGTTCCTGCAACAAAAACCTGATATAACTATCGCCCAATCCATCATATTCGTAGCTACGGTTATTACGGTTTAAGGCGTTGCTGTTATCATTGGCCTGCACGCTGCCTGGTTGTATAAACACCGCGATAGTGACCGGCATTTCTTTTTTGTAAATAAGATTATCAAAAACAACGGGAGCTTTAAACTGGATGCCGTCCTGGTTAACATACAGGCAGGCTGGTTTTTTCCCGTCATACGCTGCCGGAACATAAACCCAGTATTTACGGTTTGTGCCGGGATATATTTTCGAGTTTTCGAATGTAAATTCCGTTATATCGCCCTTGGGTACACCAGTTTGATCAACCGATGCAGGATCAACAGGATAATTTTCGGCCGGCGACTGGGCAAATACTTCCAACCGGAATATAAAACACACAAAAAGAAGCAATACTTTTATCGGGTTCATAGCGGGCTTGTTGTAGGTTTATGTAATTGGTTTTCAAATATATAAAATTGGTAGTTAATGACGGTCGGCTGATAGAAGAGATTGTTCCTAAAGAATTTTTTAATAAAAAATATAATTCCTATAGAATTAGTAGTTTATGAAAATTATTTTATATTTGCGGTGTAAAATTACCACCATGATCACTTTTTTTAATCCTGCAATAGGGTTTAATAAATTTTCGTCAGCTATCCTGCAACAGCCCATGTGCTGTTACTGCTGTTGTTGTTAACGCGGCACAACACCTTATTTCTTGATACTTGATTTTGCCTGCCAGAAGCGGTTCGCAGTATCCGGAATTATCAAAACATCGTTTCACAACATTCTTTAACCCCCTTAAAAAGATGAGATAATATTTTACCAACTATCTATAAATGACACCGGCAAGGGAGCCTTGCCGGTGGTTTGGATGGCAGATCAGCCCGTAACGCCAATCACTAACTGATCTTCATCCCCGGTTTTACTAACAAATAATCATTAACATAAAACATTTAAATATATGGAAATATATCTCCATGCCAATTTTTTATATCCATCCCGTTCCTATAAAGTTTTTAAACAGGCAGTCATTCTACTGCTGATACTTATCCCTTTCGCCTCGTTTTCCCAAACAAGCAGCCCGTCGGTAATCAATTCTAAACTATATGGTAAAGTGGTTGATGCTACCAATAAACAACCCATTCCGGGAGTTGTGGTGCGCATTAAGGGCACCACGCACGCCGTAGCTACCAACTCCGACGGAGAATTTAATTTTGTTACCGGCCAAAAGTTTCCTTATACTTTATTAGTGAGCTTTATTGGTTACGATAAAGTAGAGCTTACGGTAAACGGCAGCCCGGTTCAGATAGAACTTAAGCCAGCTGTAAACCAGCTTACCGATGTCGTGGTTGTGGGCTATGGCACGCAAAAGAAAAGCGATATCACAGGGGCCATTTCATCGGTACCTAAAGAAAACCTTAACCAGGTATCATCATCGGTTGATAATTTATTGCGCGGTTCGGCACCAGGGGTTAATGTAACCCAAAGCTCGGGCCAGCCCGGCGCCTCGGCAAGTATCCGCATCAGGGGTGGTAACTCTATTACAGGCGGTAACGAGCCTTTGTATGTGATAGATGGCTTTCCGGTTTATAATGATAACGCCAGCGTTGCCACAGGCTCCGGCTCGGGCGCAGGCGTAAACGCTTTATCAACCATCAACCCTTCCGATATCGAATCTATCGAGATACTTAAAGATGCCTCGGCTACTGCCATTTATGGTTCAAGAGGCGCCAATGGCGTAATCCTTATCAGCACCAAAAAGGGCAGGAGGGGCACCAGTGATGTATCTTACGGCGCATATTATGGCCAGCAACGGATTACTAAAACGCTGCCATTGCTTGATGCCACACAGTGGGCCAATCTCCGGAATGATATATTAGCCGGCACCGGTCAGCCCCCGTCCTTTACAGCCGATCAGATTGCCGCATTGGGCAAGGGAAGTGATTGGCAAAGTGCGGCCTTCCGTCATGCGCCGGTTCAAAACCATGAATTGAGTTTTACCGGTGGCGATGAGCGGTCGAGGTTTGGCTTATCGGGCAATTATTTTAGCCAGGATGGCATAGTGCTTAATACCAATTTTAAACGGTATTCGATTCGTGCCAATTATGAGCGTGATATCTCCTCCAAATTCAAAATTGGTTTAAACTCCACCACAAGCTATTCAACTACAACAGGCGCGGCAACCAATACCGGATCGGCCAGTTTGAGCAGCCCTAATTTGATCACCAATATCATCACCACATCTCCGGTAGTGCCTATTAAAGATCAGAATGGTAATTATAACCTGGTTAATCCCTACACAAGCGTACCATCTAACCCGATAAATGACTTGTTGAGTGTAATCAATAAAACAAATATCAACCGCTCGTTAGGTAACTTTTATGGCGAATACACTTTACTGCCGGGATTAAAGGCAAAAGTGAGCCTTGGTGCCGACCTGCTTAGCACCAAGCAAAACTATTTTGCCGGCCCCAATACAGCCAATGGTTACGCTGTTGTGGGTATTGCAAGTGTGGGTAACGCCACCGTAAATACATGGCTTAACGAAAACACGCTTACGTACGATAAAATTATCGATAACAAACATTTTATCAATATCCTTGCCGGGTATACTACCCAAAAATCCAACGGCGAGGCAGCAACTGCCGGTTCAAAAAACTTTGTAAGCAGCGCCACAACCTATAACAGCCTGCAAAGCGGCTCACAAACTTCAACACCTACATCAAGCGCGTATAGCTGGGCGCTTAACTCGTACCTGGCACGTATCAACTATTCATACCTGCACAAATATAACTTCACGGTATCCGGCAGGGCCGATGGTTCATCGCGGTTTGGTGCAGGTAATAAATGGGGTTACTTCCCGTCGGCGGGTTTTTCATGGAACGCGGTCGAAGAGGATTTTATTAAAAACATCAAATCTATAAGCGCCTTTAAAGTGCGTTTAAGCGCGGGCGAAACAGGCAACCAGGAGATAGGGCAGTACCAGTCGCTGGCTACTTTATCGCCCGTTAACTACGACTTTAACAGTGTATTGATAACCGGTTTTGCAGCCAACCGGCTCTCGAACCCAAATTTAAAATGGGAAAAAACCAAGCAGTATGATGTTGGTATCGACCTGGGCTTATTAGATAACCGCATTAACCTTACGGTAGATGCCTATTATAAAAAAACCAACGACCTGTTACTGAGTATCCCAATTCCGTTATCAACCGGTTATTCTACTTCGTTACAAAATATAGGTAGCGTACAAAACAAAGGCCTGGAATTGGGTATCAATACCGAAAACATCAGCGGTGGTGCCTTTACCTGGAAAACATCATTAGTATATGCCTTAAACCGGAACAAAGTATTGAACCTTGGGGCAACTCAAACATCATTTTTCCCGGCCGTACCAAATGGTACTTTAGGGATATTGCAACCGGTTAACATAAAAGTGGGTTTACCGCTGGGCACTTTCTGGGGCTATAAAACAGCCGGTATATTCCAGTCGGCGGCAGAAATTACCAATTCGCCTACCTTAGATACCAAAGCTAATACCAAGCCCGGCGACCGCAAATATGTGGACACCAACAACGACGGCCTGATTACCGCTGCCGATAAAACAAACCTGGGCAGCTCGCAGCCAAAGTTTACCGGTAGTTTTATCAATAACTTCTCTTACAGGCATGTAGATCTCTTGGTGTTTTTCCAGGGATCATATGGTAACAAAATTTATAATGCCCTACGCCAGCAATTGGAAATCACCAACCTATCTACCAACGCTTCCGCAAGCGTAGCCGATAGGTGGACACCAACCAACCCAACTAACGATGTAGCAAGGGCAACCAATTCGCCGGTTGCGCAAATGTCTGACAGGTATATCGAGAACGGATCGTACCTGCGCCTAAAAAAGGTGGTGCTGGGTTATACTTTCAACGGTAGTTTGCTCAATAAAATCCGCGCCAAGCAGCTGCGTATTTATGTATCGGCCCAAAACCTGGCCACTATAACCAAATATAAAGGCTATGACCCGGAGGTAAACTCATTTGAACAAAATAATACATCGCAGGGTATCGACTTCGGCGCTTATCCAAATTACAAAACCTTTTTGGTGGGTTTAAATGTCACTTTCTAACCTAATAATTAAAACACGAATGAAAAAGATATATATACTGATAGGCGTGGCAAGCATCCTTTTTTCCTGCAATAAACTGGATGAGAAGCCTGCGTCGGTAATTGTAAAAGAACAGTTTTTTAAAACACAGGGAGATGCCGTTGCCGGGGTAACCGCTGTTTACGGCGAGTTGGTAAGCGACGGTACCGAACAACCGCTGTACGGCAGGGAAATTAACTTCCTGACAGATATGACTACCGATGATCTTTCGGCAGGCCCGTCTGCTATCAATCCAAATGTAAGGGCGCTTAGCTCGGTTACTTATACTGCCACAAACGATAGGGTACAGGTTTTATGGCGACAATTGTACACCGGTATCAGCAGGGCCAATGTTGCTATTGATCAGATCCCTGCAATGTCATTTGACGAAACCGTTCGCAAACGTTTGGTTTTGGAAGCTAAATTTTTACGCGCCCTGTTTTACTTTGACCTGGTACGCCTTTGGGGCGATGTTCCGTTGGTATTGCATGACCCTACATCTACCGATTTAAATAGTTTAAAAACCAACAGAAGCCCCGCCGCTGATGTATACAAGCAAATTATTGCTGATTTAAACGATGCGAAAAATTTACCAGCAAGTTACAGCGGCGCGGATATAGGCCGCGCAACAGGAGGAGCCGCCAAAGCTTTGTTATTAAAGGTTTACCTGACCCAAAAAGACTGGACGAACGCGGTAGCCAAGGCAAAGGAAATTATTAACGGCCCTTATGGTTACGGCTTAGTTGCCAACTACGGCGATTTATTTAACAAGGCTACTAAAAACGGAAAGGAGCATATTTTTTCGGCCCAGTTTGATTCCAACGGAGGCCTGGGCAATACCAGCACGCTAATGGGGGCGGCATTCACCGGTTTTGGCGTAAGCGTGCCTGCAGATATACCTGCGGATAGCTCGGTTTACAAGCAATTTAGCGCTAATGATACCCGCAGGGCGGTTACTTTTTATACCTCACTTACCAACCCATCAACCGGTGTTGTTAAAGTTTACCCTTCCTTTTATTTCGGTAAGTATGTGGATAGAACGGTGCTGCTTACTTCCAATCAAAGCGGGATAAACTTTCCTATAATCCGGTACGCCGATGTATTATTAATGTATTCGGAGGCATTAAATGAAATAGGAGGCGCAACTACCGATGCCTACAGCGGTATTAACCAGGTAAGGAACCGCGCCAATACAGGTGATTTAACTCCCGGACTTTCGCAGGCCGCGTTCAGAGATTCGCTTTATGCCGAAAGAAGGCGCGAGTTTGTGCAGGAGGCCCAACGCTGGTTCGACCTGGCACGTACCGGCAAATTGGTTGAAGCGGTTTCAAAAGTTGCTACAAAAACCAACGTGAGCGCAAAAAACTACCTGTTTCCTATTCCGCAAAGCGAAATCAGTATCAACGCGGGTTTAACGCAAAACCCTGGATACACCAATTAACAAAACCGTTAGAATTTATCATCAACTGAGCCATATAAACAAAAACATATGAAAACACACTTTAAATCCATCAGCCGGTTATCAAAGGGCACTTTGCTTTCCGGGGCATTGGCGATGTCGGCCATGACATCGGCTTTTGCGCAAAATAACCAAACGCCGGCTTATCAGGGAAAAGTTGGCAAAACACTTGCCGATTCAAAAGAATGGTGGCCTGCCCCGGTTAAAGCCCCTAAAGGCGCCCCAAACGTTATCTGGATTTTGCTGGATGACGTTGGCTTTGGTGCCACAAGCGCGTTTGGCGGCATCATTAATACCCCAATTTATGATAGCCTGGCCAATAACGGCCTGCGTTATACCAACTTTCATACGGCAGCCATTTGCGCGCCTACAAGGGCTGCCTTACTTACCGGCCGCAACCATCACTATGTACACATGGGCGGCTTTGCGCATACTATATTATCAGCAGGCTTTCCTGGATATGACGGCCGCATCCCCGCAGATAAAGGTACAATTGCCGAAATATTGCGCGAGAATGGCTACAATACCTTTGCAGTTGGCAAGTACGGCTTAACGCCAGATGAAGATGCCACTGATGCCGGTCCGTTTGACAGGTGGCCAAGCGGCAAAGGGTTCGATCATTTTTTTGGTTTCCTTGGATCGCAAACAGACCAGTATAAGCCCGATTTGGTTGAAGACAATGCCCACGTAACCCCGGATGGAAGGCACCTGAGCGAACAAATAACCGATAAAGCTATCAGTTACATTACCCGCCAGCAAAAGGTTGCGCCCGATAAGCCATTTTTCCTGTACTACGCGCCCGGCGCCACACATGCCCCGCACCAGGTGGCCAAAGAATGGAGCGACCTGTATAAAGGAAAGTTTGACGGGGGATGGGATGTTTTCAGGGAAAAAGTATTTGCCGAGCAAAAGCGTAAAGGCATTATTCCTGCAAACGCCGTGTTGCCTCCCCGCAATCCCGGTATAAAAGCCTGGAACACCCTATCGGCAGATGAAAAAAGACTGTATGCCCGTTTTATGGAGGTTTACGCCGGTTACCTTACCTATACCGATCATGAAACCGGGCGTTTGATAAACTACCTGAAACAAAGCGGCCAGTTGGATAACACCCTGATATTTGTAGTGCTGGGCGATAACGGTGCAAGCAAAGAGGGTTCGCAAAATGGTGACATCGACCGCTCTATACTTACCAACAGCGGGTCGGAAGAAGAAACCATTAAATATAACCTGAATAAGATAGACGAGATTGGTACACCCGAAGGCATAGAAGCAAATTATCCCTTAGGTTGGGCCCAGGCGGCCAACACGCCGTTTAAATACTGGAAGCAAGACGCTAACTCCGAAGGGGGTACCCGTAACCCGCTGATTGTATTTTATCCTAAAGGCATCAAAGATAAAGGAAGCATCCGCACCCAATACAGCCACGTTAACGATCTGTTGCCTACCACACTGGAGTACCTGGGCATTAAAGCGCCTGAGTACATTAAAGGTGTTAAGCAGGATACCTTGCAGGGTACATCGTTGGTTTATTCGTTTGATAACGCGGCAGCACCAACCAGGCACAATTTGCAATACTATTATATTTTCGGTTCTCGCTCTATTTATAAAGATGGATGGAAGGCCGAAGCTTTGCACCATACCGCCTTTTTTAATACATCGCGTAACCCTGCCGATACAGTTAGAGATTTTAATAAGGATAAGTGGGAACTTTATAACTTAGATAAAGATTTTAATGAACGTAACGACCTGGCTGCCAAGTATCCCGAAAAGCTAAAGGAGTTGCAGGCCTTATTTGATGAGCAGGCTCAAAAAAACAACATTTATCCTTTTATTGATTGGGATGATGTGTTTAAATTGAGGATTCATAAAAAGCCAGGTGCAACGCAGGCCAATCAAAAATCGATGATAAATGTAACGCCCCCTAAAAGTAAATAGATGAAAAAAAGAAGTGTTATATGCATAGCGTTTTTATTAGCTATTGCAGGTTTGCAGCAAGTGCAGGCGCAGCAAAAAAAGCCGAACATCATCCTTATTGTGGTAGATGACATGGGCTATGCCGATTTGGGAAGCTATGGTTCAGAAATCCATACGCCCAACCTGGATAAACTGGCCTCGCAGGGCCTGCGTTTAAAGGAGTTTTATAACAACGCCATTTGCGCGCCAACCCGGGCATCCATTTTAACCGGGCAGGACCAGCATAAGGCAGGTATAGGTTATTTTGATCAAAACCTGGGATTACCGGCTTACCAGGGCTACCTGAACAAAGAATCACTGACATTGGCCGAAGTGCTGAAACAAAACGGGTACAGTACCTTAATGTCGGGAAAATGGCATGTAGGTAACGATAGCGCCAGCTGGCCAAACCAACGGGGTTTTGATCATTTCTTCGGTATCATAGGTGGAGCGGCCAATTACTTTAATAGCGGCTACATACCCCTTGCAGGCGCCAAATACCCGGTTATTATTGAGGAAGACAACAAACGCTGGCATAAACCTGATGATAGTTATTATATGACGGATGAAATTGGCGATCATGCTACCAAATTTCTGGACGAGCAAAGCAAAACCAGTAAACCATTCTTTTTATACCTTACTTTTAACGCGCCGCACTGGCCATTACAAGCCCTGCCCGAGGATATTGCCAAATACAAAGGCCGGTATAACATTGGCTGGGATTCGCTACGTAAAGAACGCCTGGCGCGCCAGGTACAATTAGGCCTGCGCGATGCAAGCCAGCCACTTGCCGTACGCGATGCCGAAGTGCCCAACTGGGATAACCTTACTTACGATGAGCAGCAGCTTTGGAAGGCCAAAATGGAGGTTTACGCCGCTATGGTCGATCGGATGGATCAAAACGTAGGTAAAGTGCTGGATAAACTAAAACAGCTTAAAAAGGATGATAATACACTCATTGTATTTATATCAGACAACGGCGCGCCTGCCGAAGATGTGGCGCATGGCAGGGTACACGCCGCCCGCAATATTGGCCCGGTAGGCACATCCGGATCATTTGAATCACAAGGAAAAAACTGGTCGTTTGTTTCCAATTCGCCTTTACGCTCTTTTAAAGGTGCGTTATATGAAGGTGGTATGAGCTCGCCGCTGATTGCCTGGTTCCCGGGTAAAATAAAAGCCAATACCATTGAAAGGGGCACAGCCCACCTGGTAGATCTTGCACCAACATTTTATGATGTAGCGGGCGCTAAATACCCAATTGCTTATAACGGTGCCAAAACCAACCCGCTGATTGGTAAAAGCCTTACCGGTTTATTTTTTAAAGGCGAAGAGCTTAACCGTGATAAACCGCTTTTTTGGGAACTATGGGGCAATCGTGCTATCCGCGAGGGTAAATGGAAGCTGGTGTCGGTATTTCCAACCAACCAATGGGAATTATATGACATTGATACCGATAGGGGAGAAACCAATAATTTGGCGGCAAAGAACCCTGATGTAGTACGTAAGCTTTCGTTAGAATACCTGCAATGGGTGAATGCAAATAATGTAGTGTTGGATTTCAATTTAATAAAGCCCAAAGCGATATTGGATATTAAAGCAAATTAAAGGCATAAAAATTAAAAGCCCGTAATGAAGGAACTGAGAATGAAAAGCAGGGTGCTATATAGCGTAGGTTTGACCCTGGCCGTAGCAGGAGTGGGCTTATCGGCTTCATCGTGCAAGCCGAAGCCGGCTGCAGCAAGCGTTGTTATAAAACCAGTGTTGACGGCCAAAAAGAAGGCCATTTGTTGCGAGTCGAATATTCCGGCACGTTTTCCATCGCTTGCCGGTCGACAGGCTGCATTGTTGGATAAAACCGGCACAAGTAGCGGTCATGATGGTATGGTTTTTATTAAGGCAGGCACATTCCAAATGGGGGGCGATAATAAACAGGCGTCGCCCGATGAATATCCAAAACACCAGGTAAGCGTAAATGGCTTTTGGATAGATGTAAACGAAGTGACCAATGCGCAGTTTAGCAAATTTGTAAACGCTACCCACTACGTTACCACTGCCGAGAAAAAGCCGGATTGGAACGAACTGAAAAAGCAGCTGCCTCCGGGAACCCAAAAGCCCGCCGATAGCCTGCTGGTAGCCGCGTCGCTGGTATTTAGCGCACCAAACCATACGGTAGATTTGAATGATTACAGCCAGTGGTGGGTTTGGAAAACGGGTGCAAACTGGAAACATCCGCATGGCCCCAAGAGCAATATTAAGGGAAAAGATAACTATCCCGTGGTACATATCTCCTGGTACGATGCTGTAGCTTATTGCAAATGGGCAGGAAAACGTTTACCTACCGAAGCGGAGTGGGAGTGGGCGGCCCGTGGCGGTTTGCAAAACAAGGTTTATCCCTGGGGCAACGAACCTGTTGACGCCGGTAAGGCCAAAGCCAATACCTGGCAAGGCCACTTTCCGGATAATAACACCGTTAAGGACAAGTTTTACAGTATAGCCCCTGTATCCAGCTTTGCGCCTAACGGTTACGGTTTATTTGATATGGCCGGCAACGTATGGGAGTGGTGTGCCGATTATTACAACAGCGACTATTACAAAACCATCAGTAAGCCAGGTGGCGTTAAAAACCCCACAGGAGCATCAAAAAGTTTTGACCCTGACGAGCCATATGCAGTTAAAAGAGTTATACGGGGCGGCTCGTTCCTGTGTAATGACAGTTATTGCTCCGGCTATCGCGTTGCCCGCCGGATGAAAAGCACTGAAGATAGCGGAATGGAACACCTCGGGTTTCGTTGCGTGGCCGACAAGTAATTTTAGGCCATAAATAGCGTCTTAAGCCTGGATAGAAACTTAGTTTTTGTCCAGGCTTTTTCGTTATAAGGGTATCCATTTGTAACAGTGTTAATCAAAAAATTTAGATAAAGAAAAATAAAAACTAACTTTCAACCATCATGGCAGGCATGCAAAAATTTTAAACCTATAAATAGTTAAAATAGAATATGAAAAACGTTACAATGTTAGGCAATAGATTGATTTGCCGCTTTTTTCAGGTGCAAATTATCATGTTGGTATTTGTTTTTTCTGCATTGAATGTATCAGCAGGTAAACCGGACCCGACAAAAGACCCCGATGTGATAGGCAGGTGGGACATTACAATCACCAAAGGCGGTAAAAGCCTGCCATCCTGGTTGGAGGTACAAAAATCGGGCACTCATACGCTGATAGGCCGGTTTGTATATGCTTTTGGCAGCGCACGCCCTATTTCGGAAGTTAAACCGGATAATGGTAAATACAGTTTTTCTATCCCTCCGCAATGGGAAGAGGGAACCCGAAACATGGATTTTCAGTTTGAAGTTACCGGCGATAAACTAAAAGGCACCATGGTATATACCGACGGTGTTAGCTATGAATTTACCGGTGTTCGTGCACCGCTGCTTATCAGGGCCAAAAATCCGGTTTGGGGTGCGCCGGTGAAATTATTTAACGGCAAAAATGTTAAAGGCTGGCACACAGATGGCAAGAATCAATGGATAGCCGAGGGTGGTATTTTAAGAAGCCCACACTCCGGATCAAACCTTATAACTGACAGAACTTATGGCGATTTTAAACTTCATATCGAATTCAGATACCCGCAGGGAAGCAACAGCGGTGTTTACCTGAGGGGCAGGTATGAACTGCAGGTTATCGATACCAAGAGTGGCGACCCTGAGCCAATCAACAACCAATTTAGTTCAATATATGGTTTCCTGCCGCCAAATAAAATGATGGCGAAAAACCCGGGTGAGTGGCAATCATATGATATCACGCTGGTTGGCCGAATGGTAACGATTGTTGCTAATGGAAAAACAGTAATATGCGATCAAATAATCCCTGGTATAACCGGCGGCGCTATAAACAGCCAGGAAGGCGAGCCAGGCCCGATACTGATCCAGGGAGATCATGGACCTATTGACTATAGGAATATTATAATAACTCCAGCTAAATAAGGATACTAACAAGCGAGAAGGCCTTCCTGAGCAACCAGGGAGGCTTTGTTGTGTAAAGAGAAAACGACCCGTCGTCGATTCATTTACAAGCCACACAAAAAGTTGGCCGGGTTCAGTATATTTGTTTTAGGACGATCACAGTTATGATCAAACTCAATACCATGTAAACAAACATACTGATTCATTAATCCATCGTCGTATGAACAGGCCTATGTACACCCTAATTATTAAAGCAATCAAATTTAGCCCCGCCAAAATGGTTGTTGTGAGCATTTTATCCGCACTGTTAGTTTTTGCAGCAACAGGATGCGCCGCGCAGGGCACACCAAAGCGTTCACTGCTTGCGCTTTCAAAAACAGATCATATTCTCGCAATTATTGACCCGGCTACATTGAAAGTTATTGCACGTGTACCCGTTGGCACCGACCCTCATGAAGTTATTTCATCAGCTGATGGAAAAATCGCCTATGTTTCAATTTACGGCGGTGGCAGCCTGCATGAGCTTAGTGTTATCGACCTGGTAGCACAAAAGCCTTTACCTGCTATTGATACCCGACCGCTAATGGGGCCACATGGATTAGCCTTTGCCGATGGCAAGGTATGGTTTACAGCCGAAGGAGCAAGGGCCGTTGGCCGGTATGATCCGGCGACAGGCAAATTAGATTGGGCAATGGGAACAGGGCAGGACCGAACACATATGATTTATGTAACCGGCAACGGAAAAATGATTTACACTACAAACGTATCGGCAGCAACGGTAAGTATTTTGGTGGATAGCCTACGCAAACCTGTTACATCTACAACCGGGTTCGCTCCGCCTGCACGTCGGGACTGGATACAAACGGTTATTCCGGTGGCTAAAGGGTCTGAAGGATTTGATGTATCTCCCGATGGACACGAATTGTGGACCGCCGGTGCGGACGATGGGACTATTTCTATCATTGATGTTGCTGCTAAAAAGGTTACAGGCAACATCGACGCAAAGGCTGTTGGCGCCAACCGGCTCATGTTTACACCGGACGGTAAGCGGGTATTAATCACAAGCCTCAGTACTGGCGATCTGTTTATTTATGACGTAGCCTCGCGCCGGGAACTGAAGCGTATCAGTACAGGCCACGGCGCCGCCGGCATCCTGGTAGACGATGACGGATCCCGGGCATTTATCGGTTGTACGGGCGATAACTATGTGGCGGTAGTCGATCTCAAAACGCTGGAAGTGACGGGCCATATTGATTTACGCGGCGCCGACGGCCTGGCATGGGCGATAAGGCATTAGTGTTGCGACAGGAATTAAACAACAGAATGAACAATGGCGGGCAAATGGTTTAACTCCTGATTATTGTTCATAAATCTCGCCCATGATGAATTTACGGCTCCAGTCAGACATTAGTGTCATGATTTGTCGCAGGGATTCGCCTTTTTGGCTTAGCGAATATTCAACCCTTGGAGGTATTTCCGGATAAGCTTTACGAATAACAATTCCATCAGCTTCTAGTTCTTTCAATGTTCTTGATAATACTTTTAGCGCCATTGTGGGGATAGTTTTGTGCAATTCTCCAAAACGCATCGGGCCTTTTAGCAGCAACCAAATAATGGGCGGTTTCCACTTACCGCCCACCACATCAATGGTAGCGGTAATAGGGCACTCGTCGGCGCTGTGATATTTTTGAATTATTTTTTCCTCCATTATAGATAATGAGCCTAATTATAACTTTTTTGTCGTTAGTTGACAAAAAGGTAACTACTTGACAAAAGTAAAGTATTGATCTAATTTCGTCAAAATAAAAGGAAAACAAACTATGAAAATTATCATTATCGGCGCCACCGGCACCATCGGGAAGCATGTAGTAAAAGCATTGGAAACTGGCAATGAAATCATAAAAGTTGGGTCGAAAAGCGGTGATTACCAGGTAGACATAACAAACCCGGCATCGATCAAAGACCTTTTTGACAAAGTAGGGCCATTCGATGCGCTTATCAGTACTGCCGGCGACGGCTATTTTGGACCGCTGAAGGCTATGACAGATATCGATTTCAGGGTTGGTATTAACAGCAAACTAATGGGGCAGATTAACCTGGTGCTTATTGGGCAGCATTATATGAACCCCAAAGGATCATTTACGTTAACTTCGGGCAGTTTGAGCGAAGATCCTATTGTTTTGGGTGCGGCAGTAAGCGCCATTAACGGCGCGTTAGATTCATTTGTAAAAGCCGCGGCAATTGAACTGGATAACGGTATCAGGATAAATGTTGTAGCGCCGGATGTTGTGGAAGAATCGCCCGAGTATTTTCCATTCTTCCCGGGCCATATCCCCGTATCTATGCACCGTGTGGCAATGGCCTACGTAAAAAGCGTACTCGGCGCACAAACAGGGCAGGTATATAAAGTAATTTAGGCCGTAAGTGATTTTGCGACATTGATTTTGTAAGTTCTGGATTTAAAGCAATAAGGCCTTACTGAAACATCAGTAAAGCTTTGTTGCTTTGGCTTGTATGTCTTTGGCGTTTCGATGATGCCGAATGTTAATCAGCCCCTAAGTCAGGGTTCCCGTTTAAATTCCGGGACAAAACTTTCTATTACTGTTATGGTTGAAATTTTAATTATTTAATTTTTACCACCACTTTTCCTTTTGCACGGCCGCTTTCCACATAGGCCATTGCTTCTTTGATCGATTCGAACGGGAAAACTTTGTCTACCACCGGAGCTATTGCGCCTGCGTTTATAAGCGCTGTAATTTCTTTTAACTGAGGACCGTTTGCTTTCATGAATAGAAAAGAAAAGTCCACATTAAGCTTTTTTGCTTTTTTTCTTACTCCGAAACTCAGCAGGCGCATAATTAATTTCACAAACCACGGAGCTCCGATTTCTGCTGCAAAGTCAGGGTCAGGCGGGCCGGAGATGGAGATGAGTTTTCCGCCTGGCCTTAATATGTGCAGCGATTTTTCTAACGTCTTTCCGTCCTGGCTATTCAAAACCAAGTCATAACCTTGCAGCATTTTTTCAAAGTCATCCTTTTTGTAATCGATAACAACATCAGCCCCAAGGCTTTTTACCAATGCAGTATTGACGGCACTGGTGGTTGTGGCTACGGCAGCGCCCAGGTATTTCGCCAGCTGAATGGCAAATGTGCCAACACCGCCTGAGCCCGCCTGGATGAAAACATTTTGTCCTTTTTTCAGGTTCCCTTTTTCAATCAGCGCCTGCCAAGCAGTAAGGCCCACTAAGGGAATGGACGCGGCCTCTTCCATACTCAGCTTTTTGGGCTTCAGTGCCACATCGGCCTCTTTAATAGCAATAAATTCTGCAAATGTTCCAATCCGATGGTCTGCCGGGCGCGAATAAACCTCGTCGCCAACTTTAAATTGCTGCACACGGGCCCCAACTTTGGTTATAACGCCTGCCACATCATGGCCTAAAACAAACGGTGTTTTATACGGCAAAATGAGTTTGAAATCGCCGTTTTGGATTTTGGAATCAAGGAGATTGATACCGGCAGCGTGTACCTCTACCAATACCTCATCGGGTTTCAATGCTGGAATGGGCATTTGTCCAATCCGGCCGCCATCCTTGCTTTTATACTTATCTATAATGAATGCTTTCATTTTTATTTTGGGTTACAGTGTTTTTTATTTTATCAGGCTATTACTTTGTAGCTTTTCTTAGGATTAGCCAGATTGAAAGTCAGTTTGGGAAAAAGTCGGTTGAGTATATACACAAGTTTGGTATCGCCTATACGGATATTAAGCTGATCTTTCTTAAGGCCTGCAATAAACGCTTTCACCATATCTGCGGTGGTCATTTTTTTACCATTCATGTCAGTTGTCATATCTGTGGCAACAAGCGGAGGTAGAAGTTCAAAAACCTTTACGCTGCTGTTTAAAATCTGCAGGTGTTTTCTAAGTGCTTTAGTGTAAAACTGCAAGGCTACTTTAGATGCCGCGTAAGTAGCTTCCAGCAACGATGGAACATAGCTGAGTAACGAAGTGGTGTTGATGATCGCGCTTTCTTTCCTTGATTTAAGCATATCGATAAATAAATTGTTGAGCCGGATCACTGCCAGGTAATTGACATTTATTTCGTACGCCGCATCTTCAAAATGCTGACTATTTGCTGTTCCGAGGTTGATCGGATCAGTTAACACTCCTGCGTTATTATATAAAATATCTATACCGCCCAGTTGCTGTACCTGGTTAAAAAGCTTTTGCGCGTCATCAGCGTCTGATACATCACTTTTTATAGCTGTAATTGCCGGATACAGTTTCTTTGCTTCATCTAATTTTTCCTGGTTTCTGCCGGTAATAATGACACTGGCGCCGTTGGCTAAAAATTGTCTTGCCGCTTCCAGACCGATACCTGCTGCACCTCCCGTGATCAATATCCTTTTTCCTTTTAATTGCATGATTTTATTTCTTTTGTTAATTCTATTTTGACGCGTTAATGGATTTGAGAATGGATTTCTCGAAAACCTTATAAGCAAAATGTTGAAGCAGGAGTATGATTGACGATCCTTTTCCGACAGGGTAACTAAATTTGGGGTTGGTTTCCTTCACTGTTTGCAGTAAGGTATTGATGACGGGCGTAGGTTCGGGTGCCTTGTCAAATGTCGTTTTAGTATACGCGGTAACCTTTTGCCTGAATAGGTCATAATCGGTGATATCTCCTGTTGCAACAGTTCCGCTTTCGCCGATACTGGTTTTAAAACTCATCGGCTCCACCATAACCACCTTGATATTAAACTGGTTCAATTCAAACCGAAGTGCTTTAAAATAACCTTCGAGCGCATGTTTGGAAGCCGCGTAGTAGGCCACATTTGGAAGGCTCACCAAACCCAGCAAGGAACCGAGAGTGATTATTTTTCCGTGTTTTTGCTTTCTGAAGTAAGGCAGTAACTCGTTAGTTAATTTGATAGTTCCCCAAAAGTTGGTTTCAAACTGCTGCCTGCCTAACTCAATAGGGGTTTCCTCGGCAAGTCCGTTTACTAAGTAACCCGCATTGTTAATCAACACATCTAAAGTTTTGATCTGATTGAACAGCTGCTTGCCAAAAGAGGCTATGGAGTGATCATCATTCAGATCCAATTGCAGTATCTTGAATGGTAATTTTGCCTGGTGTTTTTCCGGATTTCGGCTTGTGCCTATCACCTGGTAGCCATTTTCGTGGAGCTTGTTGGCGACAAGCAGTCCGATGCCCGAAGAGGCACCTGTAACTAATACCGTTTTTCCTTTTGATTGCATGGTTTTTATTTTAGACTTTTTAGTATATTTTTATATAATCTGATGTTTAATTAGGTAACTATTTGCTGCTTAATTAGCGATGGTTAATGTGAAAAAGACTTTTTAGTATATTTTATATTAAAAAAATTACAAGGCATAGCTTTCTAATTCCGCTTTCAGGCTCTTGAGCAAACCAGCCATTGGTTTTGCGGTATTCATCGCTTTGCACATGACAACGGCCCCTTCAACAGCAGCAAACGCTTTGAAAGCATAAACGGCCGGATCAAGCTGGTCAGAAAACTCTCCATCCTTAATGCCCTGATTTAAAACACTAACAAATAGTTCCTGCCCGCGCCGGATGACACCTGCTATTTTTTCCTTGATGGCCGGGAAATTATCATCAGATTCCACCGCAATATTAAATACAGGGCAGCCGCCTTTAAGGTAAGTATTCAAAGGATCTTTATAAAAGTCAAGAAATGCAAATACCTTAGCTTTGGCTGTTTTACCCTGGCTGATGGTTAGCAGCATTTTTTCGCCGTTGGTATTCAGCATAAAATCAACAACCTGCAGGGCCAGGTCTTCCTTACTTTCAAAATGACCGTAAAGACATCCTTTAGTCAATTTGGCAGCAGCGAGGACGTCGTCTATATTCGCGCCGGATATCCCTTTCTGATTGAAGATAGGGGCTGCCGTTTCCAGGATAAATTGTTTTGTCCGTTCCGCTTTAGTAAGCATGATGATTAAATTTTACGATACAAAAATATACTAAAAAGTTTATTTTCTGAATTTTAAATTGTCTTTCAGTTCTTTATGATCCGAAGATGACAATCGAGTCGAAACCAAAAACTGTTATTTTGTGTGGCAGACGAGGATTAGCTTTGCAAAGGCCGTGCATTAATTAGCAATAGTAAACAGTATGTTTTAAACCAATTTCCTTTTTATTAATCCTCAGTTGAAGAAGATCCGCTTGAAGATCTTTCACTTCTGATTTTCTGCCGGTGCTGAATACCTCATTTAGTCATAGCGCCTCTAAAAAACAAAAATCAATATCAATAAAAATTGCAGCGAACTACTATCTTTAAAGATTTGTTTAAAAGAAATGAATAGGTAATATATGAAAGATATTTTCGAAAGATTGAAAGCGGGAGAACTCGTCAGGCTGGATGATCCGGAATTTTTCAAGGTAAATGAGGTGGTTAACCGCACACTGGCTTTATCACCGGCACTCAATGCAGCAACTAATGTAGATGAGGTCAGGACGAAACTTAGCGAGATTATTGGCACTTCGCTGGACGGGAGTACCACCATATTTGCGCCGTTCTACACGAATTTCGGTCGCTTCATAAACCTTGGCAAACATGTTTTTATCAATCATGCCTGTTCCTTCCTGGATATGGGCGGCATCACTTTAGAAGACCATGTGCTCATTGGCCCGAAAGTGAACCTCATCACAGAGAATCATCCGCTTGATCCGGCAGACCGTCGGGCGATGCTATGCAAACCCATTTTGATAAAACGAAATGCCTGGATAGGTGCGGGTGTAACCATTTTACCCGGTGTAACCATCGGCGAAAACGCAGTGGTTGCAGCCGGTGCGGTCGTCAGCAAAGATGTTCCGGATAATACAGTTGTCGGAGGCGTTCCGGCAAAGGTGATCAGGACAATTTTTTAAACAAAATGGAACATAAAAGATGAAGCAGATAATCAGTATAACGGTAATGGCCTGATGATCCTGGGACGACTTTATGTGCAATAAAAAAAACCTTTCTACATCATCGTAAAGACGGTCTGTAAATTATTACAATAAAGTTGGGTACTACCTGACTTTTTCCTGTACCCCTGAGCGGGAATACTTTCAACATTTAGAGAACTTTTTAGGGCTTATAGAGCCCATCATCCAAGATTTGAAAATTAAAGGCTTTATCAAGTAGCAGCAATCATCGGAGAGGTCGAGTTAATCGTCGTTTTATTTTTCGAGTTTGTCGGGTTTGAATTGAACCGAAAATTTGCGAATGTCAAAAAAAAATTATTAGCTAAATTCAGCCTAATTAAAGTATTCAAACTCGCTATAGTTGTATTGCTCTTTTTTATATAGTGTAACTAATTTGTCAAATTTATCATTCTTTTTGTCGCTGCCAAACTTGCAGAAAATTTTTTTCAAAGATTGGCTTTCTAAAACTGGTATTAAATTCTCCGGTTCTTGATTTTGGGCTAATACG
>Ga0075366_10000144_pt1 | contig 29999 bp, 22 predicted proteins | sample EndMethybrTD3031_FD_72351 | JGI IMG/M metagenome (GOLD analysis project Ga0075366, IMG submission 72351) | Populus endosphere microbial communities from Tennessee, USA - Endosphere MetaG P. TD hybrid TD303-1 | ecosystem: Host-associated > Plants > Roots > Endosphere | place: USA: Tennessee...
ATCTCGCGGAGCTGGGGACGCGTCGCGTGAGCGTGGGAGGCGCGCTCGCCCGCGCCGCGTGGAGCGGGTTCATCCAGGCGGCTCGCCTGATGGCGGAGGCCGGCCGCTTCGACGGCCTCGAGGGCGCCGTGACTTACGCCGAGCTCAACGGTTTCTTCGAGGCGGACTACAGAAAGACACTAGAATGAAGGTCGTGAAAGCTCATGCACGGTCCTGGGCCTGCCGGTGCGGCGCGCACCTCATGGTCACGTTCGACATCGAGTCCGGCATCCAGGTGGACCAGTGCCCGCAGTTCGCCTGCCCGCGCTGCACCGCCGTGCACCGGGTGGAGTCGATCCCCGGCGAGCGCATCCTCGCCGAGAGCCTGAAGGTCCGCCGGTCCTAGCGTCGTTCCGCGGCCGTCCGGTCCCGGCCGTCAGTGGCCGTGATCGGCGGCGACGCCGGTCAGCCCCATCTCCGCATCGGCCTCGCGCACGGAGCCGGCCAGCAGGGCCGCGATCGCGCTGAGGATCACGGTCAGCCCGAGGGCGACACGCAGGGTCATCGCGTCGGCCAGAAGCCCGATGGCGGGCGGGCCGGCCAGGAACGCGAGGTAGCCGATCCCCGTCACCGCCGCCACTCCGGTCTGGGAGGCGACCTTGTGCCCGGCCGCCGAGAGCGTGATCGGGAAGATCGTGGAGAACCCCGCGCCCGCGCAAGCGAAGGCGAGCAGCGTGGGGACGACGCCGCCGACGGCGAGGCCGGCCGCGAGTCCGGCGGCCGCCATCGCGCCTCCGAGGCGGACGAGGTTCACGGACCCGATCTTCATTCGGAGCCAGTCCCCGGCCAATCGTCCGACGGCCATGGTCAGCGAGAACACGGCGTAGCCCGTCGCGGCCGCGCCCTGGCTCGTGTATTCGGTGAGGTAGACGGCGCCCCAGTCCGCCATCGCGCCTTCTCCGAGCAGGATGCAGAAGGCGATGGTGCCCAGCGGCACGAGCGGCCGGATGGCGGCCAGCGAGAACTCCGGCGGTGTGGCCAACGCCTCCGGATCGTCCGGCAGGAGACGGCGCGTCGCGAAGAACGTCGCCACGGCCAGCGTGACGCCGATGGCAGCGAGGTGCGGCAGGGGCGGTATGCCCCGCGCCGCCGCCAGTCCGCCCATGGCCGCGCCCGTCATCCCTCCGAAGCTGAAGAGGGCGTGGAACGCGACCATGACCGGACGCCGGTAGGCACGCTCGACGTCGACGGCTTGCGTGTTCATGGCCACGTCCATCGCACCCGCCATCGCGCCGTACACGACGAGGGCCGCGGCCAGCGCGGCCGCGCTCGTGGCCAGGGCGGGCAGAGCCAGCACGGCGCAGAGGCCGAAAGACGACCACGTCGTGACGCGCGCGCTGCCGAAGCGGATCAGCAGGCGCGGGATCCCGAAGATCGCGGCGAAGGCGCCGCCGGACGCGCCGAGCAGGGCCAGGCCCAGGACGCCGCTGGTGAGGCGCAGGTCCGCCTGCACGGCCGGGATGCGGGCCAGCCAGTTCGAGACCAGCAGGCCGTGGATGAAGAAGACGACGGCGACGGAGACGCGGGCCGGCCTCAGCACGGGGATCTTCCGAGGGTGCTCATCATCGATGTGGGTCGAGCATACGACGAGGTGTCGCCTCGGCGACAAAATGAGCGCACACGAAGAAAACGCTTGACACGTTTTCGGAGCGCGCCTCGTGTCGCGAGAAGAGTCGAATGACGTGGCCACCCACAGGCGACGTACGAACGTCCTACCGGCGTCTCGAAGAACACCCGCGCGGACGCCGAACGCGAGCGAATTGACGCGTCGTAGAGCCACCGAGAGCCTTCCAAAATCGCCGTGCTATCAATGGCCATGACGATCAATCACGCCTCTTCTCTCACGGACTCCGAGCTTCTCACCGAGATCCCGCGTCTCGCCCACGGCGAGCGCGAAGCGACGGTGGCGCTCATCGCCCACCTCGCCGAGTTCGACGCACGCCGTCTCTTCGAAGGCGAGGGCTTTCCCTCGACGTTCAGATACTGCCTCGACGTACTCCGGCTCTCCGAGGACGCCGCGTTCAACCGCATCGAGGCGGCGGACGTCCAACGAGCGGTCTCGGAACGAGATCAGGACCGCTGCGCTTTCATCGCCCGCAATGGCCGGCGCTGTGGCGAACGTCGCTTCCTGGAGTTCCACCATGTCGTTCCGTACGCGGCCGGCGGAAAGCCGACGATCGACAACATCCAGCTTCGTTGCCGGGCCCACAATCGGTACGAGGCCACGCTGTTTTACGGGCCGGGACGAGAGTACGGCGGAGTGAGCGAGACTACCCGTTCCGGAACGGGTAACCATGTGATTGAACGTCGGCTTCCTGCAGGTACTCCCCCGACGTCTTCACCGTGACCGTGACGACGCGTTAGGCGCGAGGCCCAGGTCCGAAGACCAGAGTTCCCCCCCCCGGACGCCGCGCGCCTAACCGGTGACCGCGCCCTCCGACGCCGACGACACCAGCCGCGCGTATTTCGCCAGCGCGCCCGACCGGTACCGCGTCTTCGGCGCCTTCACCTTCCGCAGCCGCCGCTTGATCTCGGCCGCGGAGAGCTCGACGTCGAGGCGGCGTTTCTTCACGTCGATGCTCACGACGTCGCCGTTGCGCAGGATCGCGATCGTCCCACCGTCCGCGGCCTCCGGCGCGACGTGCCCGATCATGAACCCGTGCGTGGCCCCCGAGAACCGCCCGTCCGTCATCAACGCAACGGAATCGCCGAGCCCCGCGCCCTGCAGCGCGCCCGTCACGTGCAGCATCTCGCGCATCCCCGGCCCGCCCTTCGGCCCTTCCCAGCGGATCACGATGACGTGGCCGGGCTTGACCTTGCCCTTCTTCACCGCCGCGAAGGCATCCTCCTCGCGGTCAAAGACGATGGCCGGACCCCGATGCGACGTCTTCGTCTGCCCCGACACCTTGGCCACGCAGCCCTCGGGTGCAAGGTTCCCGCGCAGGATCGCGATCCCGCCATATCCCTTCAACGGCGAAGCCAGGGGGCGGATCACCTTCTGACCCGGCGTCTCCGGCGCCCGCCGCGCCTCCTCGCCGATCGTCCGCCGCGTGACCGTCAGCTCCTTCTCGTTCAGGAGGCCCGCCTCCAGCAGGCGTTTCGCCACCACCGCCATCCCGCCCGCGTCGTACATCTCGGGCGCGGTGAAGGTGCCCCACGGCTTGAGGTCGGCCAGGAGCGGCGTCTTCCGGCCGATGCGGTCGAACTCGTCGATGGAGAGAGGCACTCCCGCCTCGCGCGCCACGGCCAGGAGATGGAGCACGGCGTTGGTGGAGCCGCCGGTGGCCATCACGCCCGCGATCGCGTTGTGGAGCGAGCGCCGGGTGATGATCTTGCGCGGCCGCACGTCGTTCTTCAGGAGGTCCATCACCAGCCGGCCCGACTCGAACGCGGTGTCCGCCTTCTTGCCGTCCACCGCGGGCACGTCGCTGAAGCCCATCGGCGACACGCCCAGCATCTCGAACGCGGTGGCCATCGTGTTGGCGGTGAACTGCCCGCCGCAGGCGCCCGCGCCCGGGCAGGCGTGGTTCTCGATCTCGCGCAGCTCCCCCGCATCGATGCGGCCGGCGTTGTGGGCTCCGATGGCCTCGAACACGTCCTGGATCGTGATCTTGCGCCCCCGGTGCTCGCCGTACTGGATCGATCCGCTGTAGAGCATCAGGCTGGGCAGGTTCAGGCGGGCCATGGCCATGACCATGGCCGGGATCGTCTTGTCGCAGCCCGAGATGCCCACGAAGGCGTCGAGGAGATGGCCGCGGGCCACGAGCTCGACGGAGTCCGCGATGACCTCGCGGCTCACCAGCGAGGCCTTCATGCCCTCCGTGCCCATGGCGATCCCGTCGGTGACGGTGATGCTGTTGAACTCGATCGGCGTGCCGCCGGCGGCGCGGATCCCTTCCTTCACCTTCATGGCCAGCGTGCGGTGGTTCCAGTTGCAGGGCGTGATCTCGATCCAGCAGTGGGCCACGCCGACGAGCGGCTTGGCCAGGTCGGCATCGGTGAAGCCGACGGCCTTGAAGTAGGCGCGCGCGGCCGCGCGGTCGGCACCGTCGACGAGGGCACGGCTCTGGGCGCGAGGGTCGGTCGTCACTCGGGTTTCTCCTTGTGGGGAAGGCACGTTACCACGCTCCCTTTCGCCGCCGAAAAGACCGACGCCAGCACTCTGGCCCCGGCCCCGTTCGAGCGTACAATCCGCGCCGAATGAGACTGGAATGGTGAAAGCGCTTACACGGTCGGCGGCCGTATTGGCCCTCTGCGCCGCGCTGCCGGCGCTCGCGCAGGACGCGCCGCTCTACCGCGATCGCACGCGCCCGGTGGACGAGCGCGTGCGCGATCTCCTCGCGCGCATGACCCTCGAGGAGAAGGTCGCGCAGACCCTCGGCATCTGGAAGGGCAAGGAGAAGATCACCGACGCCGCGGGCCAGTTCGATCCCGCGGGCGCGCGCGCGCTCATCGCGAACGGGCTCGGGCAGCTCGCGCGGCCCACGGAGCTGCGCGACAAGCCGACGAAGATCCTGCTCGGCCCGCGCGAGAACGCCGTCTTCGTGAACGCCGTGCAGAAATGGCTCATCGAGAACACGCGCCTCGGCATCCCCGTGATGACACACGAGGAGGCCTTGCACGGCCTGGTGGCGCCCAAGGGCACGAACTTCCCCATCCCGATCGCGCTGGCCAGCACCTGGGATCCCGCGCTCGTGGAGCGGGTGATGGGCATCGCAGCCCTCGAGGCGCGGGCGCGCGGCACGCATGAAGTCCTGTCTCCCGTCCTCGACCTCGCGCGCGACCCGCGTTGGGGACGCACGGAAGAGACGTACGGCGAGGACCCCTACCTCGTCTCGCGCCTGGGCGTGGCCGCCATCCGCGGATACCAGGGGACGAGCCGCACACTGGCCAAGGACAAGGTCCTGGCCACGGCCAAGCACTTCGCGGGCCATGGGCCGCACGAGGGCGGCATCAACACCGCGCCCACCGCGTTCGCGGAGCGCCTCCTGCGCGACCAGTACCTCTTCCCCTTCGAGGCCGCGATCGCGGAGACGCCGGTCATGGCCGTGATGCCGTCCTACAACGAGATGGACGGCGTGCCCTCGCACAAGAACCGCTGGCTCCTCGGCCGCGTCCTGCGCCAGGAGTGGGGCTTCGACGGCATGGTCGTCTCCGACTACTACGCCGTGGACCAGATGGTCTCGCAGCACGGCGTGGCCGCCGACCTGGCCGATGCGGCGCGGCAGGCCATCGAGGCGGGCGTGGACATCGAGCTGCCGGACATGGCGGCGTATCCGAAGCTGGCCGAGGTGGTGAAGTCGGGCCGCCTCTCGGAAGCGGTCCTGGATCGCGCCGTGGCGCGCATCCTCCGTGCGAAGTTCCTGGCCGGCCTGTTCGACGACCCCTACGTCGATCCCGATCGCGCGGAGAAGGTCAGCAACACCCCCGAGCACCAGGCGGTCGCGCTGGAGGCGGCGCGGCGGGCCATCGTCCTCCTGAAGAACGACGGCGGCCTGCTGCCCCTCGATCGCAAGCGTCTCAAGACGATCGCGGTCATCGGGCCGAACGCCAAGGGCGTCCATCTGGGCGGATACTCCAGCGTGCCCGGCCGCGGCGTGGACATCCTCGACGGCATCACCCAGAAGGCCGGCTCCGGCGTGCGCGTCCTCTATTCCGAAGGCACGCGGATCACCGAGCTGCCCGCGAACTGGAGCGAGGACAAGGTCGTCTTCGGCGACCCGGTCAAGAACCGCCAGCGCATCGCGGAGGCGGTCACGGTCGCGCGCCAGGCCGACCTGGCCGTGGTCGTGATCGGCACCAACGAGTCCACCTCGCGCGAGGCCTGGGCCGACAACCACCTGGGCGACGTCGCGGACCTGGAGCTCTCGTCGCAGCAGAACGAGCTCGTGGACGCCGTCCGCGGCACGGGCAAGCCGGTGGTGGTCGTGCTGATCAACGGGCGGCCGCTCGCGCTGAGCCACCTGGCGGCCACGGTTCCCGCGATCGTCGAGGGGTTCTACCTGGGACAGGAAGGCGGCACCGCGGTGGCGGAGGTCCTCTTCGGGGACGTGAGCCCGGGAGGGAAGCTGCCGATCACGTTCCCGCGCGCGACCGGCCAGCTCCCCGTGTATTACGATCGGAAGCCGACCTCGTTCCGGTCGTATCTGGATCTCACGCGAGAGCCGCTGTTCCCGTTCGGCCACGGCCTCAGCTACACGACCTTCAAGCTCGAGAACGTCAAGGTCACGCCGGAGAAGATCGGAACCGGAGGCGAGGCGACGGTGAGCGTGGACGTGACCAACACGGGCGCGCGGGCCGGGGATGAAGTCGTGCAGCTCTACGTGCGCGACCGTGTCGCGTCGGTGACGCGGCCGGTGAAGGAGCTGCGCGGCTTCGAGCGTGTCACTCTCGCGCCGGGCGCGAGCAAGACGGTCACGTTCAAGGTCGGGCCGGCCGCCCTGCGCTTCACGGACGAGCAGATGAACCGCGTGGTGGAGCCGGGGCTGTTCGACTTGATGGTGGGGACGAGCTCGAAGACGACGGCGACGACGTCGCTGGAGGTCGTCGATAGGAGGACGCCATGAGCGATGCGTTTGCGCCAAAGCCGGAGCACAAGTTCACCTTCGGCCTCTGGACGGTAGGCAATCCGGGCCGCGATCCGTTCGGCGAGCCCGTGCGTCCCGTCCTCTCGCCCGTGGAGCTGGTCCATCTGCTCGCGGAGGTGGGCGCCTACGGCGTCAACTTCCACGACGACGACCTCATCCCGATCGACGCCTCGCCCGCCGACCGCGAGCGCATCGTGAAGGACTTCAAGAAGGCGCTGGCGGAGACGGGGCTCAAGGTCCCCATGGCCACCACGAATCTCTTCACCGATCCCTCCTTCAAGGACGGCGCCTTCACCTCGAACGACGCGCGCGTGCGCGCCTACGCCCTGCAGAAGGTGATGCGCAACATCGACCTCGGCGTGGAGCTGGGAGCGAAGGTGTACGTGTTCTGGGGCGGACGCGAGGGCGTGGAGACGGACGCCAGCAAGGACCCCCTGGTCGCGATCAACCGCAACCGCGACGCCATGAACTTCCTGACGTCGTACGTCAAGGACCAGAAATACGACCTCGTGTTCGCCCTGGAGGCCAAGCCCAACGAGCCGCGCCACGACATCTACCTGCCGACGACGGGCGCGCTCCTGGCCTTCATCGAGACCCTCGACCACCCGGAGATGGTCGGCGTGAACCCCGAGGTCGCGCACGAGCACATGTCCGGCCTCAACTTCATGCACGCGATCGCGCAGGCCTGGGACGCGAAGAAGCTCTTCCACATCGACCTCAACGACCAGGCCTTCGGCCGCTACGACCAGGACCTGCGCTTCGGCTCGCACTCGCTGAAGTCCTGCTTCTTCATGGTGAAGTTCCTGGAGGACGTGGGCTACGCGGGCAGCCGGCACTTCGACTCGCACGCGTACCGCACGGAGGACCTGGCCGGCGTGAAGGACTTCGCGCGCGGGTCCATGCGGTCGTATCTCATCTACAAGGACAAGGGCCGCCGTTGGAACGAGGACAAGGAGATCCAGGCCCTGGTGAAGGAGATCTCCGCGGTGCCGACGGACGGGCTGCCCGAGCTGGGCGGCTACAGCCGGGCCACCGCGAACGCGCTCAAGGGGCACACCTTCGATCGCAAGGCGCTGGGCGCGCGCGGCCTGAAGTACGAGCGCCTGGATCAGCTCACGGTCGAGGTCATCCTGGGCGTTCGCTAGTCCGCGGTTCGCTCCGCGGGCCACTTCAAGTAGTTCCTGAAGCGACTCGTTCCGGAACGAGTTCGGCGGCGTTCGCACGGGTATGCTCCGCTCGCGTACAGGCCGTCTATGGCGCCCCAGCGATCCCCTCCACACCCATGCGGATGCCGATCTCGAGCCTGCCCTTGCCCATCCCGGCTGACAGGTCGGCACCCTCTGGATGGGAAGTCCTGGGTTCAGGGGTCAGCTCTGAAAGTATTCGTTTCAGAGAAGTGAACGCTTCGGTGCTGAGCGCCGACGTCACGCCGCCTTCGGATACGCGTCCTTCACTGTCCACCAGAATGTCCGCCGTCGCGGGCGATCGAGGCACGACAAGGAGCCTCACGGAGCTCCGGTTGAATCGTGCCTTCCCCTTTCTGTCGGCCAGGACCGCCTCGAGGGCGGCGATTCGTTCCGGAGAATCGACCTCGATCGTATGGTATGCGCCCTTCTTGATCGTCTTTTCCGTAACCGCAACGTAGGTTTCGGCCGCGAACGGGATGTAGTAGAGCGTCATCCGCGCGTGTCTTGCGGGCGCTTCGGCCAAAGGCTGCGCCAGAACGCACGTTGCAAGTGCCAGCGCGAACTGCACTGTGAAGCCCTCCTGCTGTCGCGCTCCGTCAAGGAGTACAGACTCAGCCCTGGGCGGTTCCCCCCAGGGCCGCGAACTCCGCTTTGAGCGCCGGATACATCGCACGATACCGCGGATACAACGCGTCGTAGGCGCGCTGCCAATCGCGGTCCGGCGCGTCGCGTCCGGTGACCGCGATCGCGGAATCGCACGCCGAGCCGACGTCCTTCCACGCGCCTGCGCCCACGCCGGCGAGCAGGGCCGCCCCGAACGCCGCACCCTCCGTACTGTTCACCGTGACGAGCTCGACGCCGAGCACGCTGGCCACGATCTTCCGCCACAGGGGTCCCTTGGCACCCCCGCCGGCCACGCGAATCTGGCTCACCGCGGCCAGGCCCGCGCCCGCGAACAGATCGAGGCAGTCCCGCATGCTGAAGGCCACCCCCTCCAGCACGGCCCGCGTCAGGTGCGCCCGGCGATGGCGCACGGTCAGGCCCACGAACGCGCCGCGGGCCAGCGGATCCGGGTACGGCGTGCGCTCGCCCGACAGGTACGGCAGGAAGATCAATCCCTCGCTCCCTGCCGGCGCGGAGGCGGCCTCGTCCACCAGCGCGTCGAACGGCTCCCCCGCCGCCAGCGTGTCGCGGTACCACTGGAGCGAGCCCGCGGCGGACAGGGTCACGCCCATCAGGTGCCACTTGCCGGGCACGGCGTGGCAGAACGCGTGCAGCCGCCCCTCGGGCTCCACCAGCGGAGAGTCCGTCGTCGCGAACACGACCCCCGACGTGCCGAGCGTGAGGCTGACCACGCCGGGCTTGATGGCGCCGGTGCCGACCGCGCCCGCGGCCTGATCGCCCCCTCCCGCCATCACCGGCGTGCCCTCGCGCAGCCCGGTCGCGGCCGCGGCCTCCGCGCTGACGTGGCCGGTGACGGCGGGCCCTTCGTGCGTGGGCGGCATCCAGTCGCGCGGGATCTCGAGCGCGCCCAGCACCTCGTCCGACCAGCCGCGTGAGGCCAGGTCGAAGAGGAGCGTGCCCGATCCGTCCGCCTTGTCCATCGCGGCCACGCCGGTGAGGCGCAGCCGCACGTAGTCCTTGGGCAGCAGGACGAGGCGCGCCCGCGCGTAGACGTCCGGCTCGTTCTCGCGCACCCAGAGGATCTTCGGCGCCGTGAACCCCGTGAGGGCGTCGTTCCCCGTGACCTTCACGAGCCGCGCCCGCCCGCCCATGCGCTTGCGGATCTCGTCGCACTGCGCGCCCGTGCGCTGGTCGTTCCAGAGGATCGCGGGCCGCAGGACGCGCTGGCCGGCATCCAGCAGGACGAGGCCGTGCATCTGTCCGGTCAGGCCGACGGCGGCCACGTCCGCTCCTCCGACCTTAGCCCCCGCGAGAGCGGCCTGGATGCTCTTGGTGACCCCGGCCCACCACTCGTGCGGGTCCTGCTCGGACCAGAGCGGCTTCGGGGTCGAGAGCGTGAGGGGCGTGGTGGCGGTCGTCACTACCGCGCCCTTCTCGTCCACGAGCAGGGCTTTCGCCCCCGTGGTGGACACGTCGATGCCGAGGAAGAGGCGAGCCATCAGCACACCCCGAAAGTGAAGACGGTGGTCGATCGGTATTCCTGTCCCGGCTGCAGGACGGTCGAGGGGAATTCGGGATGGTTCGGCGAGTCCGGGTAGTGCTGCGTCTCCAGGCTGAGGCCCGCCCGCGGCGGATAGGCGCGGCCGCTCTTGCCGCGGACACGTCCGTCGAGGCGGTTGCCGGAATAGAACTGCACACCGGGCTCGGTGGTGCGGACCTCGATCCGGCGGCCGCTCACCGGCTCGTCCAGGCGCGCCGCCGTCACCAGCCCTGGTCCACCGCGCCGCACCACGTAGCAGTGGTCATAGCCGGCGCCGTGCGCGAGCTGCTCGTCCGCCGCGTCGATGCGGAGGCCGATGGCGGCGGGCGCGCGGAAATCGAACGGCGTCCCCGCCACGGGCACCACGGCCCCGGTCGGGATCGAAGTGGCGTCGATCGGCAGGTAGTGATCGGCGTCGATGGTGAGCACGTGACCGAGGACGTCCCCGCGGCCGCCGCCGGCCAGGTTGAAGTACGAATGCTGGGTCAGGTTCACGACCGTCGTGCCGTCCGTGCGTGCGGAATAGTCGACGCGCAGATCGTCGCCATCCGTCACCGTGTAGGTCACGGCGGCGCGCAGCGTTCCCGGATACCTCTCCTCGCCCGCGCGGCTCGCGTAGCGGAACGTCACCGAGGCCGCCGTCGCCGACGCGTCCTCTTCCGCGTCCCAGATGACCTTGTCGAACCCCCGCACGCCGCCGTGCAGGTGGTTGGGCGGATCGTTGATCGCCAGCTGGTGGACGGCGCCCTCGAGGGGAAGACGGCCGCCCGCAATGCGGTTCGCATAGCGTCCGACCACGGCCCCGAAATAGGGCGAGGCCCCGAGGTACCCGGCGAGGTCGTCGTGGCCGAGCACGACGTCGTCCAGGCGGCCGGAGCGGTCCGGAGCGTGAAGGGAGACGATGATGGCGCCGTAGGAGATCGCGCGCATCTCCAGGCCGTGCCCGCTCGTCAGGGTGAACACGTCGACGGGCCGCCCGTCGGGCATGCGGCCGAAAGGAGCCCGCGTCACCATCGGCGAGGCGTCCGATCCCGCTCGCGTCAGGCCGGCCGGATCTCCGGACCGCCGCCCAGAAGCATCCCGCGACGCTACGGTCGGCGGGCGCCCCTGTCAACCCGGACCGAAACCGGTTTCGTCGGGACGGCGCGTTGACAGCACCCGGAGCCGAAAGTACCTTGCCCGTCTACCTTGCTCCTCGACCGGCGGGCGCTCGTTCGCAGGGCCGGCGCGCTCGGCCTCGGCCTCGCCGCCCTGGCCGGGGCGCGCCCGGCGTGGGCGGAGACCGGCTACGACCTCTGGCTGCGTTACGCGCCCGTCGAGAGCGCGGAGCGGCGCGCGGCCTATCGGAGCGCGGTGACCTCGATCGTCGCCGCCGGCCGCACGCCTACGGGCGCGGTCATCCGGGCGGAGCTCGAACGCGGCCTGGGCCGGATGCTGGGCGCACCGGTGCCGTCGCGTGACGACGTGCAGGCGGACGGCGCCCTCGTGGTGGGCACGCCCTCGACTTCCCCCCTCGTGGCCAGCCTCCGGTGGGAGAAGTCGCTCGCCGCCGCGGGCGACGAGGGGTTCGTCATCCGATCCGCGCGCCTCGGCGGTCACGACGTGACCGTCATCGCTTCGCGGGGCGAGACGGGCGCCCTCTACGGCGCGTTCCACTTCCTGCGCCTCCTGCAGACCGAGCAGGCGATCGCGGACCTCGACGTGACCGGGCGGCCCCGTATCCAGCGGCGCCTCCTCGACCACTGGGACAACCTCGACGGCACGATCGAGCGCGGCTACGCGGGCCGCTCGCTCTGGAAATGGGACGAGCTGCCCGGCCGCGTGGACCCGCGCGTCCAGGACTACGCCCGCGCGAATGCCTCCATCGGCATCAACGGGAGCGTCATCAACAGCGTCAACGCGAACCCGAAGTCGCTCACCGCGGACTACATCGCGAAGACGGCCGCTTTGGCGGACACGCTGCGGCCCTACGGCATCCGCGCCTACCTCTCCGCGAACTTCGCGGCCCCGAAGATGATCGGGGGCCTCGCCACCGCGGATCCTCTCGATCCCACGGTGGCGAAGTGGTGGCGCGACAAGGCGGCCGAGATCTACGCACGCATCCCGGACTTCGGCGGCTTCGTCATCAAGGCCAACAGCGAAGGCCAGCCCGGCCCGTACGACTACCACCGCACCCACGCGGACGGGGCGAACGTCCTCGCCGACGCCGTCAAGAGCCACGGCGGCGTCGTGATGTACCGGGCCTTCGTGTACGACGCGGACGTGGACCCCGATCGCGTCAAGCGCGCCTACAAGGAGTTCGTGCCCCTGGACGGCCGCTTCCGCGACAACGTGTTCGTGCAGGTCAAGAACGGCCCTCTCGACTTCCAGCCGCGCGAGCCGTTCCATCCTCTCTTCGGCGCGATCCCGAAGACGCCGATCATGGCCGAGCTGCAGATCACGCAGGAGTACCTCGGCCAGTCCACGCACCTCGTGTACCTCGCGCCCATGTGGAAGGAGTTCCTGGACGCGGACACCTTCGCCAAGGGCCCGGGATCCACGGTGGCCAAGGTGGTGGACGGCACGCTCGAAGGGCACACCCAGACCGGCATCGCGGGCGTGGCCAACACGGGCAGCGACACGAACTGGACCGGCCACGACTTCGCCCAGGCCAACTGGTACGCGTTCGGCCGCCTGGCCTGGGATCCGTCGCTCGCGTCGGAGGCCATCGCCGACGAATGGATCCGCATGACGTGGTCGAAGACGCCCGACGTGGTGGCCGCGATCCGCGACGTGATGCTGCGCTCGCGCGAGGCCTTCGTGGACTACACGATGCCGCTCGGGCTGCACCACCTCATCGGCGGCGATCACTACGCGCCCATGCCGGAGAACGCGGACGCGCGCCGCGCGGACTGGACGGCGACGTATTACCACCGCGCCGATGCGAGCGGCATCGGCTTCGACCGGACGCGGACGGGCAGCGACGGCGTCTCCCAGTACCGCTCGCCCCTGCGCGAGCAGTGGGCGGACCCGGCGACGGTCCCGGAGAACCTCCTCCTCTGGTTCCATCACCTGCCCTGGGACCGGCGGATGCGCTCCGGGCGGACCCTCTGGGACGAGCTGGGGGCGCACTACGCGCACGGTGCGGAGGAGGCGCGCGCGTTCGAGGAGCGATGGGAGAGCCTGCGCGGCAAGGTCGACGCGGAGCGGCACGCCGCCGTCCTCGCCAAGCTGCACCAGCAGGCCGTCGAGGCCGCGCAGTGGCGCGACAAGATCGTCGCCTACTTCCGGAGCCGGCGCGAAGGCGCCGCGCCCGCCGCCTCGCCCGCGGCCCCGTGACGCGCAAGAAGCCGGAGCCCCCGTTCATCCTGGTCATCGACGTGGGCAGCTCCTCGGTGCGGGCCAACCTCTACGATCGCCGCGCCCGTCTCGTCGAAGGCTCGCAAGCGGCCCGCCACTTCGCCCTCCACACGGAGGCGGACGGAACCGCGGAAGAAGACGCGCCGGCCCTGGCCCGGGAAGTGGACAAGGTCGTGGACGCGGTCCTGGCCAAGGCGCGTGGACGTGCGAAGGACATCGTCGCCGTCGGCCTCGATACGCTGGTGTTCGCGGCCTGCGGCGTGGACGCGCAGAGCAAGCCCATCACGCCCCTCTACACGTACGCGGACACGCGCGCACGGCGCGAAGCCCAGGAGTTGCGCCGGGAGCTGGACTTCCCGGCCGTGTACCAGCGGACGGGATGCCCTCTTCACACCGCGTACATGCCGGCGCGCGTGCGGTGGCTGGAGAGGACGCAGCCGGACGTGGCGCGCCGCGTGCGCCGCTGGCTGCCCGTGGGCTCGCTGCTCTACCGGCGCTGGTTCGGCGGCGAGGGCATGCCCGTGTCGTATTCAGTGGCCGCCTGGAGCGGGCTCCTCGACCGGCACGCGCTTCAGTGGGACGCGGAGCTGCTGCGCCACCTGCGTCTCGCGCCCGAGGCGCTGCCGCCGCTGGCCGATTACGACCGCCCGGCGCGTGGCCTTGCCCCCGCCTACGCGAAACGCTGGCCGGCCCTGCGCGAAGTGCCGTTCTTCCTCGCCGTCGGTGACGGCGCGGCCGCCAACGTGGGCAGCGGGTGCGTTTCGCCGGACCGCGTCGCGCTCACCGTCGGCACCACGGGCGCCATGCGCGTGGTCCTGCCGGGGGCGACGCCGGCCGTTCCCGCGGGCCTCTGGGCCTACAAGGTGGGGGCGGCGGAGACGCTCCTGGGCGGCGCCCTCAGCGAAGGCGGCAACGTGTTCGCCTGGTCGAAGTCGGTGCTGCGCCTGCCCCCGGACGCGAAGCTGGAACCGGCCCTGCGCGCGCTGCCGCCCGACGGACACGGGCTGACCATCCTGCCCTTCGTCGCGGGCGAGCGCAGCCCGGGGTGGTCCAACGACGCCGAGTCGGTCACGACGGGCATGCATCCCGGGACGAGCCCGTTGCAGGTCCTGCAGGCCTGGCTGGAGGCGGTCTCGTTCCGGGTGGCGATCATCGCGCGGCTCCTCGCCCCGCACGCCTCGCCCGCCCACGAGATCGTGGCCAGCGGGGGCGCGATGAGCGCCTCCCCGTATTGGGTCCAGCTCATGGCCAACGTGATCGGCCGCCGCGTCCATCTCTCGCGCAGCGAGGAGCTGACGTCGCGGGGGGCGGCCATCCTGGCCCTGCGCGCGCTCTCCCAGTGGAAGACGCTGGCCGACGAGAGCCTCGACGCCGAACGCGTCTTCGAGCCGGATCCGTCCCGAGCGTCCGTCTACCAGGCGGCGATCGAGCGGCAGCACCGGCTGTACGAGAGGGTCCTCGGGCTCGATCCCGACATCGGTCCCGCCCTCGCGGCCGCCGTCCACCGCCGCTGAGGCGCCCGCCTCAGGGCGTCACGGAGACGACGGGCGCCGACGCCGCGGCCGCGCGCTCCGCCAGCGTCGCCACGCGCTTCGTGTCGTCGAACGCGCCTTCGCTGCGGCTGATCACGAGGGTGGCCACGCCGTTGCCGATGAGGTTCGTGATCGCGCGCGCTTCCGACATGAAGCGGTCCACGCCCAGGAGGAGGGCGATCCCCTCCACCGGCACCACCTTCATGGCCTGCAGCGTGCTCGCGAGCACGATGAAGCCCGACCCGGTGACGCCGGCCGCGCCCTTCGAGGTCACCATGAGCACGGCCAGGATGCCGAGCTGCTGGCGCAGGGAGAGATCGACGTCGTAGACCTGGGCCAGGAAGACGGTGGCCATGGACAGGTAGATGGAGGTACCGTCGAGGTTGAACGAGTACCCGGTCGGGATCACCAGGCCCACCACGGAGCGCGCGCACCCGTAGCGCTCCAGCTTCTCCAGCATCCCCGGCAGCGCGGCCTCCGAGGACGACGTGCCGAGCACGATCAGGATCTCCTCCGAGATGTACTTCAGGAACGTCCACAGGCTGAAGCCGTAGGCGCGGGCGATCAGGTTCAGCACCACGAAGATGAACAGGAACATCGTGAGATAGACGTCGAGCATCAGGCGGCCCAGCGGCAGCAGCGTGCGCAGGCCGAAGTTCCCCACGGTGAAAGCCATGGCCCCGAAGGCCCCGATCGGCGCCACTTTCATGACGAGGGCGACGATGCGGAAGAAGACGTGCAGCGTCGTGTCGAGCACCGCGGCCAGTGGCCGGCCGCGCTCTCCCAGCGCGGTGAGGGCGACTCCGAAGAGGACGCTGAAGAACACGATCTGCAGGATGTCGCCCTGGGCGAAGGCCTCCACGGCACTGGAAGGCACGATGTGGGTGAGGAACTCGGTGAACGTGAGCGATTTGCTCTGCGCGGTGTAGCTCGAGGCGTCACCGGCGGCGATGTTGGTGGCGGCCAGGCCCGAGCCGGGCCGGGTCACGTTGACCACGACGAGTCCGATGGCGAGGGCGAACGTCGTCACGATCTCGAAATAGAGGAGCGCCTTCCCACCCACGCGGCCGACCTTCTTGAGGTCGGCGATGTTCGAGATGCCGAGGACGATGGTGAGGAAGATGATCGGCCCGATCACCATCTTCACGAGCTTCACGAACGTGTCGCCCACCGGGCGCAGGGCGCGCCCGAGCGCGGGGTCGAGCGCCCCGAGGAGCGCTCCCAGCGCCACCGCGCACAAGACCTGGAAAGTGAGGTTCTGGGCGAGGCGCTTCATTCGGGGAGATCCACGAGTATCCGGCCGCGGCACGGCGCTTGCAACGTGAGCGACAGCAAAGACCTCAGAAAGGGGACAGTCCGATGAAACAGGAACAAGTGACGGAACTGCTGTACCAGGCCCTCGAGACGGAAAAGGGCGGCATCCAGGTTTACAAGACCGCGATCCGTTGTGCACAAAACTCCGACCTCAAGGAAGAGTGGACGGAGTACCTCGAGCAGACCGAGAACCACGAACGGATCCTCACGGACGTGTGCACGGCCTTCGGGCTGGACCCCGAGAAGGAGACGCCGGGACGGAAGGTCGTGCGCCACATCGGCCAGTCCCTGGTCAAGGCCATGGAGATGGCCCTCCAGTCCGGGCCGCCGGAAGCGGCGGAGCTCGTGGCCGCGGAGTGCGTGGTGCTCGCGGAGAGCAAGGATCACCTGAACTGGGAGCTCATCGGCCAGTGCGTGGAGAAGCTCTCGGGCGCGCAGAAGAAGGCGCTCAAGGACGCGCACAAGGAGGTCGAGGAGCAGGAGGACGAGCATCTCTACCACACGCAGGGCTGGGCCCGCGAGCTGTGGATCCAGTCGCTGGGGATGAAGGCCGTCCTGCCGCCCCCGGAGGAAGAGAAGGACGTCAAGACCGCGATCGGCGCGGCGCGCGCGAAGCAGGCGCGGAAGGAGATGCTCTAGGCAGGGTGCCTCTCGAGGGGTCGCACGCGACGGAACGCGTGGGCCCCTCGACTGCCCCCTGGTCGCGCCCGAATCTGCCGACCAGCACTTGCAACAGCCTCCGGGCTGCTGGTCCGATCTACTGGTCCCGGGACCAGTAGCCGCCTGAGCTTCCGTATTCCGCAGGCGCTTCCCGCACGCGAGCGGGATCGTAAGGGCCGAAGATCAGCTCCGCCTCGTAGACGTTGTGGGCCCGGCACCGGAGCGCGATGTTCTCCGCCGTCGCCTCCCCGCCGAGCGCGTAGGGCTCGTTCGCATGGTGAAACTCGAGGAAGCTGCGCTCCGTGCAACGGTGCCCGCCCTTCGCTACGAAGGCGCATTGCCCGCCGTCACGTTGCCACACCTCGCGCTCGACCGCCGCGGGCACGTGGCGCGATCCCGGGTTGGTGGAACGGCCGGGCCGCGGGCTCGCTGTCGCCGCGAACTTCTTTCGCTCGACGTCTCGGAGCAGGAGCGGAAGCGCGCGAACGAAGATGGCGCCCGGATCGCTGTCCGGGATCTCGCCACGAAGCAGGTCCTGGAGGCGCCGCAGTTGCTCCTCGGTTTCCTGGTCGATCGTGAACTGCACGCGGTACCGCTCGGGCGCGAGCGGGGCGATTGCCGGGCGGTGGGTTGCCGGCGCCAGAATCGCCGCGATTGGGCCCGGCGGATACTCTTCGGAAGGTGAGATGGCCGTCTTCCGGAGGTCATCATTCGGCACCACCGGAGCGGGCGCGACGGGTATGGCCGCCTTCGGGGCCGGCAGCTTGCGAATGGACGGCGCCACGTCGGCTTGAGGCGCGAGACGCGCCACGAGCTTGTCGACCTGCCTACGCGTCATGCCGGTGGCTTCGGCCAAAAGGGCCGGGTGATTCTCAGCCGTGAAGTGTGGCGACAGGAGTCGGATGGTCGTCAGGTTCATCCTTCCATCCGCGAGAAGGTCCAGGATCACCGGGAACTTTCGCGCGGCCCGAGCGGCTTTGATCCGGTTGCAGGCGGCGGCTTCCGAGAAGCGCAAGATCTCGATGCAATACCGGAACAGCGACCCCGGTCCCTCCGAGCAGTACAGCTTGCGCGCGTCGAGCTCCGCGAGATGTGCGATCAGCTCGACGGTGACTTCGCGAGAGCATCGAGCGAGGGCCTTCACCCGGGCGCGAAGCGTTTCGTCGCTGAGGTTGGCCGCGATGGCGAGGAGGTTCGTATTCATGCCTCTTCATAACATCGAGGTCGGACACGTCTTTTTCGGGCGTCCCGGCGAGCTCACCGCTCGCGCTGAGTGATGATTTCGCCGCGCGACGTCACCTGGGCACGATCGATTGCTCTGCAGACGCAGCGCGCGGCGAGGCCGCGAATCCCGATGGCGTCCGTGACTCGCGGCGAGGCACGTCTGGAATGTTTCGAGATAGATCTTTGAGGGCGCGAAACGATTCTGGGCGCCGGATCAAGCATTCCGGGCGCCACGTCGTTCTTCGCTGCCGGCGCGATCGTCCGGTGCCCACCCGCTCGCGGACATGTAGCGCCGCGAGCGCACGTCGCTACTTGAGAAGGCCACGTCGGCCATGTGCCGTGGGCCAACCAACCGTGCGAGGGGGATTCAAGGGGGCCACACGCGCCGATCGCGGACGGCGCGCGGGTTCCCCCTGACTTGATCGCCTACAGCTGCTTCAAGAACTCGATGATCGCCTGCTGGTCCGTCGCGCTCAGGGACCGGAAGCGCCGAATGACCTCGCGGGCCTCGCTGCGGTTCCGCCGCGAGGTGTCGCTGTCGTACGGCGGGCAGATGTCGTTCGGGCCCGAGTAGCGGACCTCGCCGATCTGGCGGCCGGGGGGCACCGGGCAGCCGCCGCCCGCCGGCGTGTTCGCATCGTCCGGCGCCGGCAGGTCGTGCAGCTCGATGGCGGCGCGCAAGGCGTCGTCCACCGTCCGCACCACGAGCGGACCGTTCGTGGTCGTGGCGTCCGAATACACGGTGCCCTGGGGGAACGAGTCGCGCGAGTCCTTGCTCAGGAACACGCGTGCGTCGTGGAAGAACGGCGGGCCCACGCGGCCGATACCCATGAGGGGCGGGGTGCGGAACTCCTTCCCGTTGGCCACGCCCTGGTTGGGCAGCGCGTCGTCGCTGGTGTTGCGCGACAGGTCCAGGGTGCGGAACCCGTTGCGCACCATGACCAGGGGATCACGCGGCGTGGAGGCGATGCGTTCCGGAGTGACCTCCGGCCCTTCGTGCAGCAGCAGGTCCGAGAAGATCGGCGCCCACACGTTGCTGAGGTGGCGGCCACCGATCTTCGAGGGTGACACGCCGGTGGTCTGCACGGGAATGTGGCAGGCCGCGCAGTTGACACCCACGTCCGCGCGGTTGATGGCGTACTTGTCGCGGCCATCCCCGCTGCCCGGCATGCGGCCCGGGATCATGCGGTTCGCGAAGGCGACGAGGTCGATGCCGAACAGCTGCGCCCCGCGCTGCACCAGGGCCTCCTGGCCCGAGCGCGGCGCGTTGGGGTCGGAAGCGCGCAGCACGGCCAGGAGCGGGTCGCCGAACTCCGGAGGCGCGGTGAGGCGCACGAGCTGGCGGCAGGACAGGACGGCCGTGACCGGGATCTCCGGCTCCGGCACCGTGTCCACGCAGCCGGGTGTGGTCGTGTTGCGGTTGTCGTTGATCTCGCTCGGCACGAACTCGGTGGTGAAGCCGAGCTCGCCCTGGATGCCGCCGACGATGAACTGCAGGATCGTCGGGCCCGCGCCACGCAGGCCGAAGCGCGAGACGCGCACCACGGGGTCGCCGCCCGCGAAGGCCTGGTTCGAAGTGTTCTCGTTGTGACGGCCGGAGATGCAATCCCCCGGGCACTCCGGGAACCGCGGCACGGACGCGCGGAGCGAGGAGTTGCTGTCGCGCTGGTCCGTGGGGTCGTCCTGCTGGATCAGCTCTTCGGCCGGGATGGCCTCCATCAGCCCGCGGCCGATGTAGGGCGGGCCCGCGCGCTCGCCCACCGCGCGCCGGACGCCCAGCGGGGACAGCCCGGTGGCGGGGTCGATGCCGCCACGAAGGATGGGGTCGACTTCCACGGGCAGGATCGGATCGGGCAGGCACGACGGCAGCGAGGGCCGCGTGTGCTGCACGAACCCGGAGAACCCGGCCAGGGGATCGAACGTGCCGGCCGAGGGCGAGAAGTCGCCGAAGATCGTGAAGGCCGCCGTGCGGCCCGTGTTGGTGAGCGCGTCGAGGTTGTCGGCCGCCCGCCCGCCGCCCGTCGCCGGGTTGAAGGCGGTGTAGCGGAAGTTCGTGGGCGTGGCCCGCGCGGCGCGCGTCACGTGCGAGTTGGTCGTGATGAACCCGGACAGGTTGTCGTCGCCGCTGAGGTGGCAGCCCATGCAGCGCGTCTGGTTGGCCACCGGACCCAGCCCTTCCGACGCCGTGTGCGGGGTCGTGAAGAAAGTCAGGCCCTCCAGCATCGAGGCGCGCTCGTCCGCGTCGAGGCTCGGATAGACGAAGGCGGGCTGGTCACGCTCGCTGAGAGGCGCGGGGTTGACCACGCCGAACTGGCTGCGCGGCACGCGCTCCACCGGCCGGGGCTGGGCGTCGCCGGGGGCGGCGATCGCGGAGAGGTCGCGATCGACGATCGTCTCGCGGGTATCCGTGATGCTGCCGACCTGTCCGCAGCCGGCCAGGAGGAGCGCGGTGGCCACTCCGAGGCCGCCCGCCACCCGGACCCCAAGGTTCCGTCTTTCCACGCGCATTGCTCTCCTCATCAGAAATCCCAGATCACGCCGAAGAAGAAGCGATTGAATTTGGTGCTGCGCTGGGGCGCCACGTCCATGTTGAAGTAGGACGCGTAGGGCGCGAAGTTCTTGGTGAGCCGGTAGTCGGCGGAGATCTCGAATCCCTTCACGTCCGTTCCCATGCCCAGGTCCGAGTCGGCGAAGGTAGCCAGGGCGGCGTCGGCCTCGACCTTCCGGTAGGTGAACCACAGGCTGTAGGGATGCAGCTTGCGCTTGAGGTCGCCGCCGGTCAGGCCGACGGTGCCGCTCCAGCCGTCCTTCTCCTGGTCGACCGAGAAGTTGTGGGAGTAATGGCCGAGCGCGAAGGCCTCGGTGTGGCCCAGCCACGGCAGGGTCACGGGCAGGCTGCCTTGCGCAATGCCCTCGGCGATCCGGAAGACATTGCTGGTGAAGATGAACGAGGTGCCGCCGATCTCGATCTCGGAGTTCGTGCGCTGGAAGCCCGGCCGCAGCAGGAACGCGCTGGTGGCCGGATAGAGGACCGCGCTGGAGCCGGGAGTGAACTGGGGGGCGCGCGCGCCGGAGTTGAGGTTCTCCCAGTCGTAGAAGCTGGCGGACAAGGTCACGCGGTGGACCTTGAGCTTGAGCTGGTCCGCCACCATCCAAGTGTCCCCCACGAGACCGGCGAAGCGGTCCTGGCGGAACCACTCGACGATGAAGTAGCCCCCCACGTTGTCGAGGCTGACCGAGCTGTCGTCCTTGTGGTAGAGATTGAGGTTCACGACGCCGCCCACCGGGCTGATGTCGTCGTCCCATCCCATCTCCGCGCGCGCCGTTCCCTTGTCCCCGCGCCAGAACGGCATCGGCATCTTGCCCAGGCTGAGCCAGAGACGGGACTTGTCCTTGAGGGGCCGCACGTCCACGTAGAACTGGTCCAGGCCGAAGGTGACAGGGCGGAAGCCGTCGCCCAGGCGAACGAAGGGGGCGGCCGGGTTCGGCGTCTCCCCCACGCTGACGCGCAGGCCGCCGCTCACCGTGGCCTTGGCGTCCTTGAACTCCATGCCGAAGCGCAGGCGGGTGAGGAGTCCGTCGATCTGGTTGGGATCGAGGAGGAGGTCCGCCTTGTCCTCCGGGCGCTGGTAGTCCTGCCGCAGGTTCACGTTGGCGTACATGCGAATGGGCAGGGTGGCCAGCACCGAGGTCGTGGCCGGCGCCGGAGGGGGCGATGGTGGAGGCGTCGGGCTCGGGCTGGGGCTCGCCTGTGGCTCCTCGGCCCGCGCGCCCGTCGAGCCGCAGAGGATCCCCGCGGCGACGAACACGATCGCCGCGGCTCGCTGAACTCTCACATGCACCTCCAACAAGGCCGGATCCGTCCTGTACGAGGCGGAACGCCGGCCACGCGCCCGATATTCCAGGGAGGGAACGATTTCTAACGTGTCAACGGTAGCGGTTGGAGCTCCAACAGCTCGGTTCGACCTCCAACGGTTGCCTTGACTTAGCCGAAACGGGGGCCCTTCGTCAACGCCCGACGGATCCGCCCGGCACTTTCGGCTGCGGTTCCGCGTCCGCGAGGACGCGGAGGGACATGGGCGGAAGTCCCACTTCGTCGAAAGCGCCGAGCAGGTCGGCGACGTCCACCGCCTCACCCTGGGACTGGTAGCGCGCGTGGACGGTGACGTTGTGGGTGGCGCGATCGGTGGTGACGCTGTCCACCCAGCGCAGCCGGTTGCGCACGCGGTCGAGGGTGGGGATGCGGTCCGTCGCGTCCTTGCACATTCCGCAGCAGATGTGCCGCACCTTGGCTTCCAGGCGGAAGTGCTCGGGCCCGCTGAACTCCATGCGCGCGGCGACCATCCCCTTCTCGCGCAGGGCCCGGTCCAGCTCGACGAAGTCGATGGCGGCGATGTCGGAGACGCCCACGTCCACCCAGCCGCCGTAGTCCGAGGACGGCGTCGGGTGCTCGTCCGCCTGCTCCCGCGCGATGACGTTCTGCCGGGGATGGATCTGTTTCGCGTCCACCCAGGGCAGGGCGGCCAGGGCGTCGCGCACCTCGCCCAGGCAGCCCGTGCAGCAGAGGTGGTTCACCCAGATGCTGAGAGCGGCCCCCGGAGCCTTTTCCGGCATGCGCTCCGCCGCGCGGAGGTGCGGGTTCTTCCAGTAGTCGAGGGCGACGAGGGCCCCCAGCCAGGCGATGGTCATCACGACCATCTGCGTGCGCGTCGCCAGCTTGAACCTTGTCATGGTTTCAACATCGCTCGGTTGGAGAAGGTGAGACCCCAGAGAATGGGCAGGACGGCGACGACGGCGATCACGACCGACGACACCGCCACCAGGGCGAGCCGGCGCAGGCCGCCATTGCCGCGCATGGCACGCTCCGTCTTCTGCACGATGTCGAACTCGGTGCGCAGGTCGTTCGACGTCAGGACGGCCAGGAGGGCGCCGATGGGGTAGATGTGCGGGATCTCGTCCCACCCAAAGTCGATGAGCATGAGCTTGGTGAAGACCCAGAGCATCATGCAGGCCCAGAAGCGCGTGAAGATCCCGGTCATGAGCATGAAGCCGCTCATGACCTCGGCCATGCCGAAGGAGACGACCCAGGTCTCGCGGCGGAGGGCGGGATCGGTGCCCATGGCGAACATGTTCACCAGGGGGTCGTTCATCACGCCCGGATAGTTGTCGGCCACGCCGGCGGTGAGGTCGTGGTTGTAGACCTTCATCCACCCCAGGACGAGGAAGCCGAAGCCCAGGATGATGCGCACCCAGCGGGCCTGGTCGGGGTTGAGCCGAGTGATGGCCAGCTTGTGCGACTGCCAGGGCGCGGTGAGGTAGACGACGGCGACCGTCACCACGGGCAGGGCGTCCACGGCCACGAACGGTCCCCAGCGGAAGAGGTAGAGCCAGGTGCCCACGATCAGCGCGCCGCAGAGCGGGAGCAGGGTCTGGGTCAGGATCAGGACCGCGAGCAGGGCCTGGAGGAACTTGAAGTAGATGGCAGAAGAGGGTTCCAGCGGGTAGCTCGGCATCACCAGCGAGTCGTTGGTGGCCGAATACATGAGCACGAGCGCGGGCGCGCGCAGGAACATGATCACCGACCACTCGCCCAGGGAGTAGAACCATCCCACTCGCACCGGCTTGTCCGTGATGAAGGCGGCCAGGTTGTGGAGGGTGCGCTGCACCCCGCCGCGCAGCCGGGACAGGATCTTGTAGCGCACGATCTCGTCCAGCGACTCGCGCAGGAACCAGATGCCCATGAGCACGGCCAGGAGGCCGGTCACCAGGAGCCCGATGTGCAGCATGTTCGCGTTCATGCCCAGGGGGCCGTTCGGATCACGCGCGAAGAACCAGTCCTGCATGCGGTGCTTGAGGTCGTGGCGGATGAACCGCTCGTGGGCCGACGCGAGCGTGGGCGCGAGCAGGAGAAGGGCGGCGGCCAGGACGGTGCGGAGGCGGGCGCTCATGACTCGGCGGAGGCGTACTCCAGGGCCCGCGTGAGGGCGCCCTGGTCGGGGATCAGCCAGTTCTCGCCCTGGCGGCGGACGAGCCCCTCGCTCTCGTAACGGTCGAGGAGCCGGCCCACCGTCTCCGTGTTTGAGCCCACCATCGAGGAGAGATCACGCACGGTGAGCGGCATCTTGATGCGCCAGCCGTCGGGCCCGCTCTCGCCGTGCCGGGTCAGCAGCTGCGAGAGCAGGCGCAGCACGCGGTAGGGCACGTCCTTGAAGGAGAGGTCGAGGACGTCTTCGTTGATCTTCCGCACGCGCTCGCACATCGACTGCAGGAGCTTGTACAGGAAGTCGGGATGCTCGCTCGCGAAGCGCTCGAAGTCCTTGCGGGCCAGCGAGAGCATCTCGGTCTCCTCCAGGGTCTGCACCGTGGCCGACCGCGGCTGCCCCTCAATCATGGCCAGCTCGCCGAAGGCATCGCCCGCGCGCAGGGTGGTCATGATGCGGTCGCGGCCGTCTTCGGACGTGCGGAACACCTTGGCCGATCCGGAGAGCACGACGTAGAGGGAATCGGAAGGATCGTCCTGGAAGAAGACGGCGGTATTGGAAGGGAACTTCCTGCGGCTGGTGAGCTTCTCGAGCTTCTCGATCTCACTGCCGCTCAGTCTCTCGAACAATGGAACACGCGCCAGCTCGTGCACGCCACGCCTCCGTATCCTGAGATCGGGGCCGCCGGGCCCGGTGACCGCCTGAGGGAGCGGCGGAGACTCTACCAGCGGTTGCGGGTGAGGGGCAACCCTCTTCTGCCCGCTTGTGCCCGATATCGTTTGAGATCGAACGTTTTCGACGTCATCGCGCCAGGGGTACGCGGTCGTCCTTGGGCGCGCCCGGCCGGCGAGCCTCCATCACCTTCTCGAAGCTCGCGCGCAGCTCGGGCAGGTTGGCGGCCAGCACCGTGAAGTCCCGCTTGGGCAGGCTGAGCGCGTCCATGGCCTCCACGCAGCGTACGGTGGCCCCGCGCGTCGTCTGGTTGAGGAGCGCCATCTCCCCGAACCAGTCCCCCGGTCCCAGCCGCGCCAGCGGCCGCACGCGGCCGTCCGCCTCCCGCCACACTTCCGCCGCCCCGCTCAGGATCACGTAGACGCGGTCGCCGAGGTCGCCCTGACGGAAGACCTCCTGCCCGGGCTCGAAATGCTCCTGGTGGACGCCCCCGGAGCCGCCGAGCTTGAGCTGCACGAGCTCCGGCGACAACAGGAGGTCGAGGGCCCACGCGGACGCGACGCGGAGCTTGCGACCCCAGCCCGGCAGCTTCAGGAGGTAGATCGTCCGCCAGAAGAACCAGGCCACGAACCCCGAGATCTTGATGCCGCCCGGCAGCTCGGCGACGGCGGAGTGGCGCCCGAGGGAGCCCATCTTGCCGAGGCCAAGGAAATCGAACGTGCGCAGGGGCTGGCCGCGCAGGGTGGCCACGATGTTGTGCGCGACGGTGGCGCCCTGGCGGATGGCGTGCTGCGCGGTGGGCGGCGAGGGCTTGCCGTCCTTCATGGGCAGGATGGCGCCGTCCCCGAGGGCCCAGATGTTCGCCTGTCCTTCGACGTTCCCGTGCCGCGTCGAGAGCAGCTTGCCGTTGCCCGCCTTGGGCAGGTCCAGCGACTGCAGGATCGGGTGCGGGAACGAGGGCACGGTGGAGACCAGCGTCTTGGTGGCGATGCGCTCCCCGCCCTTGAGGATGGCTTCGTCGCCGGAGGCAGCCTCGAGATGGGTGCGGAAACGGATCTCGACGCCGCGCTTCATCAGGATCTTCTGGGCGAAGACCCCCAGGCTCTCCTCCACCTCGGGCAGGATGCGGTCCTGCGCGTGCAGGAGCACGATGCGGATCTCGCGCGGATCGAGGGCAGGATAGTTGCGGGCCACCGCGCGCACGAAGTCGTTCAGCTCCGCCACCACCTCGACTCCGGAGAACCCGCCGCCCGCGACCACGAAGGTGAGGAGCTGCTTGCGCAGCCGCTCGTCGTGGCGCTCGATGGACGCCTCGTCCATGGCGCGGATCACGTGGTTGCGCAGGTTGAGGGCGTCGCCGAGGTTCTTGAACGGGAAGGCGTGTTCGGGCAGCCCGCGCATCCCGCGGAAGTCGGTGACGCTGCCCAGGGCCAGCACGAGGTGGTCGAAGGGCACGACGTGGGGCTGGGCGCGGAAGCCGGGGCTGCACACCACGACCCTTTTCTGCAGGTCCACGGACTCGACCTCGCGCACGTGGAGGTCGGTGCGCGGGAGGAGCCGCCGGATGGGGCTCACCACGTCCAGCATGCCGATGGTCCCGGAGATGACCTCCGGCAGCATGGGCTGGAAGACGAAGTAGTTCTCCTTGTTGACGAGGACCACCTCGAAGTCGTCCCGCCCGTCCATGGCCTTCTCCAGGGCCATGGCCGTGTAGATGCCGGCGAAGCCTCCGCCCAGCACCACGATGCGCGACCTCGGACGGCTGCCCGGCTCGGCCATGGGAAGTCCCCTCTCGGCAGTGCGGATTATGTCGTCAAATGGCGGGGGCAGGGAAAGAGATTTGTTTGAGCTCCAAAAGTCGGCGCCATTGCGATCAGAATCCGATCCGGAGCTCGCCGCTGAAACGCCGGCCGCCCGTGTCCACCGGGGCCGCCGGGCGCGTGGCGACGACGCGCACGGCCTCCACGGCCAGGCGCACCCGCCGCGCGGGCGACCACAGCACGGCCGCCGTCCAGGCATGCCCGTCGTCGTCGTCGGGTTCGGCGGTGTGATCCCGGTCGAAATTGCGGAAGATGTCGTAGCGTCCGCTGAGGCGGACGCGCTCGCCGCCCACGGTCGCGAGCACGTACGCGGTCCGGAAGTCGATGTCCACGTGCGCTTCGTCCAGCGATCCCATTCCCGTACGGCCCAGCATGGCATCGGCCATCAGAGTGAAGCGGGGTCCGGCGGAAACGGACGCGCCCGCGGCCACGAGCTGCGTGCGCCACGCGTATTCGCCGTCATGGAGAAGCCGGTCACCGGCATTGTCGAAGGCCCAGACCTGCAACCCGGCTCGCGGCCCCGCCGACCAGCGGATCCGCGCCATCCAGCCCGGCCGCCCGTCCAGCTCCGCGATAGGAGTCGTCCCCACGCGCTGGCGCTCGAACCCGCCGCCGGGCGCGAAGGACGCGAGGGGCGGCAAGGGAACGCGCTCACCGATCGTGACCAGCCGGTCTCCGAGCGTCCATCCCCGCCAGGCCAGCAGCGCCCCCGCTGTGTCCGCGCCGGCGAGGATCGCGCCCCCCAACTCCACCTCGTGGTCGCGGGACGATCCCTTCCGCACCACGGTCGCCTCCAACGCCGTCGGCCGCAGCTCCTCCGCGATCCAGGTGTCGAGCGCGGACAGGGTGAGCGTGAAGGGCGAGGACCAGAGCGGCCGCGTGTTCTCGAGCGACGTCGAAGGGAACACCGTGCCCAGGCGGAAGCGAAGGGCGGTCGTCGCGCTGAGCTCGGGATGGAACTCGACGAACGCCTCCGCGACGCCGGCTCGCCAGGCGCGGGTGCTGGACTCGTAGCGCCCGAGGCCGTGGACGCGCACGTTCCAGAGAAGGGAGGGCCGCCACTCCACGCGCGCCTGCATCTCGCCGCGCCCGGATCGCGCGAGCTCGTCCGCGTCAATCTCGCGGCGCCCCGGTTCCGTGAAGCGTCCGAAACCCTCGTCCAGCCAGGATGCCGGTCCGTCCACGAGCACGCCGCGGCCGGTCAGGAACCCCCGGAGCTCGATCTCGCCCGCCCCCGCGGAGGGACCGAGCGCCGCCATGCCCAACGTGAGGGCGAGGACCAACCCGCGTCCGAGCGACCGCGCGCGCATGGAGGGCGGGCCAAACTAGCACAGCCGTGGATGCCGGGCGGCTAGCGATTGGATTCGCGGTCGGGGCGCCACCCGGGCCGGGCGGCCGGGCCGCCGGGGGCACGCGTCGTGAACGCCGCTTTGGCCGCGCTTCCACTGGCCGCGCGCCGGCTGTCGTCGCCCAGGACCACGCGGTCGAGGCGCAGGGCTTCCGCCACCGCGCAGGCCTGGAACGGCCGGCCCCGCGGCGCGTGCGGGGAGTCGCCGTCGAGGAACTCCGACAGGTGGCCCAGCCCGGCCTCGTCGAGATGGCGCAGGAGCGGATCGAAGAAACGCACGCGCGCCTCGCGCCGCACGTCCAGGGTGCCGCCGCGCACCCGCACCCAGGCCTCCACGAAGGGGCCGAGCAGCCAGGGCCACACCGTGCCCTGGTGGGACGCGAACCCACCGCCCGGTCCGCGCGGGGCATAGCCCGGCTCGTCCGCGGCCAGGGTACGCAGGCCGCGCGGCGTCCAGAGCAGGGCCTCGACCGCGTCCACGACCGGGCGCGCCATCGCGGGATCGAGCAGGCCGAAGGGCAGACCCCCGACGGCGAAGATCTGGTTCGGCCTGAAGGTCGAGTCCACCGCGCCCGGCCGGTGGTCCGGATCCACCACGTCGTGCAGCGCGCGTGCCTCCGGGTTCCAGAACCGCGCGCGGAAGGAGCGCAGGCCGTCCGCCAGCGTAGGCGGCCAGCGCTCGGAATACGCGGAGGCGACGGTGAGCGCGTTGAGCCACAGCGCCTGCACCTCGACCGGCTTGCCGATGCGCGGCGTGACCAGGTGATCGCCGAGGCGCGCGTCCATCCAGGTGAGCGCCGTGCCCGGCTCTCCCGCCGCCAGCAGCCCGTCGCGGTCGAGACGGATCCCCGGGCGCGCGCCCGCGGCGTATCCGTCGACGATCGCCTCTACCGCGGACCGCAGCACGCGCCGATCGCCGGGTGATGCGGGCCGGCCCGCGGCGGCTGCGGCCGTCAGGTACTCGTGGACGACGATCACGTACCAGAGCGGGGCATCGGCGCTGGACGTCCCCTCCGAGATGGCGCCCGCCGCGTCGAGGAGGATGGAGCGCGCGTCGTCGAGCCGGCGGCCGGCCAGGCAGGTGCCGCGGAGCGCGATGAACGTGTCTCGGCCCCCGTCCGTGGACCCGGGATAGCCGGCCGCGATCGTCCGGCCTGCACCGTGCTCCACGACGTACGCGTCCGCCGCCTTGTGGAGGGGCGAGAGGAAAACGGAGCGCCGCCGCCCTTCCATGGCCCTCAGCTCCGCCACCACCGCCGACACCGTGCGGCCCTCGAACGGCGGAGGCGCTCCTTCCGCGTGGGCCGCGAAGACGACCTGCGCCTCCTCGCGCGCGAGGTCGAACGCGATCGTGCCCGGCGCGGCCAGGTCTTCCTGGCAATCGAGCCCGAGGCGGCGGTCTTCTTCGTAGAGGAACCGGCGATACCAATAGGGCTCGTGGACATACGTTCCGTTCGAGAGCGCGATCACGCCGGGGACGCCGGCGTAGGGACGCCAGCCCACGCGTCCGCTCTCGAGCTCGGCGTCGAAGCGGAAGTGCTCGTTCTCGTGGTGCAGCACGTGGGCGTCGCGGCCGGCGAGGAACGGGCGCACGACCAGGCGCGCGCCCGCGGTGGAGCCGGCCACCCGCCAGGTGAGGACGGTGGCCGCGATGCCCTTGGGCACGAACAATTCGTGCTCCACGCGCGTTCCGTCGTCGAGGACGAGCGACCAGCGCGGCCAGGGCCGGATGGAGAAGGCCTCGAGACGGCGTCCGACCGCAGGCGCGACCACGCCCGGCGCGTAGCGCTGGGACGTGATGTCGAACCGGCCGCGCGGCGTCTCCACCCAGGCGTCGAGCCCGCTCACCAGCGCCAGGCGATCGGCCGGCGCACGCCGGGCGGAGAGAAGAAGCGCGTGCGAGCGCCGCGTGCGCAGCCCGCCCACCGTGCCGGAAGCGAAACCGCCGAGGCCATCGGCCTCGAGCCACTCCGCCCCGGCGTCCGGAACCGCGGGCCTCTTCGTCATGCGCGTCCTCTCAAGCGAACGAAGCTCTTGAGCTTAACGCTCGCTGTCAAGCCGAAATGCCCGCCTGATCCCGCCCACCGGGGGGCGGCGCGCGAGGAAAGCCAATGCCGCCAATACTTTGAGCC
>Ga0075366_10000145_pt1 | contig 29884 bp, 31 predicted proteins | sample EndMethybrTD3031_FD_72351 | JGI IMG/M metagenome (GOLD analysis project Ga0075366, IMG submission 72351) | Populus endosphere microbial communities from Tennessee, USA - Endosphere MetaG P. TD hybrid TD303-1 | ecosystem: Host-associated > Plants > Roots > Endosphere | place: USA: Tennessee...
CAGTTCGATTGCGGCGGGATTGGCATAGTCAATCCGTCCGCTTGCAACCAGCAAGGCCGGGGTATCGATGAATTCGAGCAAGTCTGTGCCGGGAGTGATCATGGCGGTGTGGTTAGCCGTTCGCGGGGGCGCTGTCAGTCGGAAACGCGGCTTTCAGCGCCCCTCTCTCAAATCAGAAATCGAACTGCGCGCGCAGGCCAAATGCGTCGGCGTTGTAAGTGCGCAACGTGCCTGCGGGTACGGCGGCGTCATCGATCCAGATGTGCCCGTAATTCGCCAGGAAGCGAACATAGTCGGTCGGCATCCAGATCAGCGAGACACCGGCAATCTGCTGGCGGCCGCCCACGATCGCTCCGCTGTTGAGGTCCAGCCAGTCATAGCGCAGGTTCATTTGCACAGCGCCCATGCCGCCTTTGCCGACCGGATGCTTGGGGCGGGTGCGCTCCCACTGTCCGTTCTTGTAAGGCGTCGTGTCGTCCGTGAGCATGTAGCCCACTTCCGCATAGCCGCCATTGAACGTGGGGCTGACGAGGCCGGGGCGGACAACTTTTTGCCAGAAGCTTTCGCTGCTGACGTGCAAGCGGCCCCGCGCATATGCGAACTCCGCACCAATCCCGCGCTCTGCCGTCGCGCCGGTGATCGCGCCGGTGTTCACAAGGCGCAAATCGCTGGTGCGCAGGAACGGGCGGACGGAATAAGTTACGCTCGAGGTCAGGTCGTTGAGCTTACGGTAATGGATCGAGCCGCCGAGATGCAGCTGGGCTTCGCCGAGTTTGGGCATGAAGACGACGCGCCCATCGGCGCTATAACTGTTGTTCGAAGTGCCAGTCATCGAGGCAAGGTCATCAGCGTAAAGCCCGCCTTGAACCAGGAAGTTCTTTTCCACCCATGCGGCACTCAGCCCGACCCGGCGCTCAAATCCAAACGCACTTATGTAAGCGCTGCGCTCCATGAACGGCGTGAAAAGATCAGAAGTCAGTTCTTCCATGCCCCAGGCGGGCTTCTGCTGGCCAAGAGTCAGCGTCAATTTGGGGTTGGGCTTGTAGGTCAGATAAAGGTCAGTGACAGTGACTGTGCTGGGGGCAACGTCGATCTCGGCCCGGTAGCCGAAATTGCCGGGCATGGTCCCGTCAAAGCCGATATAGGCGCGGCGTAGCCTGGTATTGATGCCAGTGTCCTTGCTGACCAGCGCGGCGGGCGGATTGAGTGTTCCAAAATCCAGCTGCATTCGGCCGCGCGGCTTGAACGACCAGCCGTCACGTGTCGCCAATTTCGGCGCGCCGTCCCAGGTCACGTCAGTCGCGGGCTTGGCCGTCATGCTCGGAGCAGTAGCGGGGGGAATGGCAGCGAGCGCGGCAGAGGCGGCATTCGCCTTGGTTTCAGCCGCTTCTGCACGGGCGCGGGCATCGACCAGCTGGCCTTCCAGCGCATCGATCCTAGACGCCATTTGCTGCATCTGCGCGCGCATGGCTGCTAGTTCCTGTTGGATTGCGGCGTCGCTGGCTGCACTAGCGTGCGCGGGCATGACCCAGCCGGAAGACACTGCCAGAGCCAAGGCCGAAGTTCGGATAAATCTGGACACAGCGGCCCCCTTCCATTGCGATTCGGTTACACTATGCCGACGCCGCTACGACGAATTTATGACAACTGGGTGACACACGGCAGCACCGGCGCGTTGCATACAGACCGCTGCAATCAGTCCAGCCTTGTTCCAGCCGGTATGCTTTTGCCGCGCAGCAATGCCGCCGTATCCATGGCGGGGCGCCCCGCACGCTGGATAGTGGTCACCTTGATTGCATCGTCCGCACAGGCCACGGTCAATTCTTCGTCGACAGTCACGCCGGGCTCGCCTGCGACACTCACGATATCGCCCGCCAAAACGCGAAAGCGTTCGCCCCCGAGTTCGAAGAATGCACCAGGTGCAGGGGCGAAAGCGCGCACTTGCCGCTCCACTTCCTCGGCACTGCGCTTGAAATCCAGTCTTGCCTCGGCCTTGTCGATCTTGCGCGCATAAGTCACGCCGACATCGGGTTGCGGCACTTCGGAATGGCCGGGCAAGTCAGCCAGCACATCGCAAATCAACCGGGCGCCGATGTCGGAAAGCTCACCGGTCAGCTCACCGGAATTCTTTCGCAGGATTGGCGTGGCCTCGGCGGACAGCATGGGCCCTGTATCCAGCCCGGCCTCCATGCGCATGATTGTGACGCCAGTCTCGGCATCGCCCGCTAGAATGGCACGTTGAACGGGCGCCGCACCGCGCCAGCGTGGCAATAGCGATGCGTGAACGTTCAGGCAGCCGTTTCGCGGCGCATCGAGCACGACTTGCGGCAAGATCAGGCCATAGGCGGCCACTATGGCAATGTCCGCGCCCAGACCGGCAAATGCTTTCTGCGCCCCGGCATCCTTCAGACTGACAGGATAGCGCACTGCCACGCCCATGGCTTCCGCCGCTTTCTGCACGGGCGAGGGAGACAGCTGCTTGCCACGTCCCGCCGGGCGAGGTGGCTGCGTATAGCAGGCGAGAATTTCGTGCCCTGCCGCTGCCAGCGCCTGCAATGCAGGCACGGCGAATTCGGGCGTTCCCATGAAGACTATGCGCAAGGTTGGGGGCTTTCCGTTTCCAAGCGATGGCCCTATCCCCCGGTGCATGGCATCGCAAGAGATCGAAGCACTCGCTGCCGCACTGGCGCGGCTCCCCGGGCTTGGCCCCCGTTCTGCCCGCCGCGCTGTGCTGTGGCTAGTCAAGCGCCGCGAGACCGCCTTGGGGCAATTGCTCGATGCGCTCGGCGCGGTGCAAGACAGGCTGGTCGAATGCCAGATCTGCGGCAATGTCGACACGGTCCAACCCTGCGGCATCTGCGCCGATCCGCGCCGCGATCCGCGCTCGCTCTGCGTGGTAGAGGACGTGGCCGACTTGTGGGCGCTGGACCGCGCGCACTTGTTCGCCGGTCGCTATCATGTGCTCGGCGGCAGGTTGTCGGCGCTCGATGGCGTGCGCCCGGAAGATCTCAGCATCGACCGCCTGATCGCGCGTGTTTCGGCGGGCGGGATCGACGAAGTGGTGCTGGCGATGAATGCAACGCTCGAAGGGCAAACCACGGCGCATTACCTGGCGGAACGTCTGGAGACGTTTCCGGTCCGGATCACCCAGTTGGCGCACGGCATGCCCGTGGGCGGCGAGCTGGATTATCTCGACGAAGGTACGCTGGCCCAGGCCCTGCGCGCGCGGCGGCCTGTAAGCTAGCAATATCAAGCTTAACGGCGTTGCGGGCGAAGCGTTAAGACGATATTTACCACAAAATTCGCGCAATCTGCTGCAACGAGTGGAGTTTTTCAGGATGTCCTCGCCTGCCAGCCAGCTGTCGATCTACAGTCTGCGGATCATATTCCTGCTGGCCAACTTCGCCTATCAGTTCATTCCTCTGTGGCTGATGTACAGCACCGGCGCAGGCTGGCCTGCCTTCATCACCGTCGGATTCTTCTTCGTTTTCGTGCCTCTGTTCGATGCGATTTACGGCGATTTCCCTTCAACGCTTGGCGGAAAGGTCAATGACGGGTTCTTCCGCGTCATGCTGTTCATCCAGGCGATGCTGCATTTTGCGGTATTCGTGGCCGCAATCGCGCTCGCTGCATCGGGCGCGGCGCCAGTCTGGGGTTCAATGCTGATCGTCGCGGTGATCGGCATGGTCAATGTCCAGTGCCCGGTGGTCGCGCACGAGTATGGCCATAAGACCGGGCGGTTCAATCACCAGATGTCGAACTTCATCTGTGCCGTGGTCGGGATGGGATATTTCATGCCGCAGCACGTGATGGGGCACCACATTGCCGTCGCCACGCCGGAGGATTCGGCCACGGCGCGCTTTGGTCAGGATGCCTACAGCTTCATTTTTGGCAGTTTTCCGGCGGAAGTGTCTGGCGGGTTCAGACTGGAGGCCGAGCGGCTGTGTAAACGCGGGCTGCCGGTGTTCAGCCTCAGGAACGACGTGCTGGTGAGCTACGCCATGGTCGCGGTCATCGCTGCGGCTCTTGTGATGTGGCTTGGCTGGATCGCCTTGCCATACATTCTGCTTCATCACTTCTTCGCCTGGTTCACGCTGATGCTGAACGACTATCTCCAGCATTATGGAATGATGCGGGAAATGTTGCCGAACGGACGGCGCGAGCCGGCGAGCGACCGCCATTCGTGGAGCACTGACACGCCGCTGTGCAATCTGCTCGTGCTCAACGTCCAGCGTCATGCGCACCACCACGCGCAGCCGATGCTGCCCTATCAGCAGCTTGAAGACCGGGCAGATGCTCCGCGCCTGCCCACTGGCTATTTCGGAATGATGATCGTCGCGCTGATACCGCCGCTGTGGTTCGCAATGATGGACCCGCGTCTGGTTGCCGTGGCCGGCGGCAAGCGCGAGCGCATTTTCGTCAGTGAGCGCGGCCATCCCAGGCTCGATCGCTTGCTGCGCGAATATGCCATGGGACGCGGCGAGGGACTGACAGACGCAATGCCCGCTTGACCGCGGCGCCGCGAATACCCAATTAGCGCGACATGGCTATCCGTCCCATCTTCGAGATTCCCGATCCCCTGCTCAAGCAGGTTTCCGCGCCCGTCGAAAAGTTCGACGATGATCTGCGCGCTCTTGTCGCCGACATGTTCGAGACGATGTACGATGCCCCGGGCATTGGCCTCGCCGCGGTGCAAGTCGGTGTGCCCTCGCGCGTGCTGGTGATCGACCTGCAGCCGGAGGACGAGGACGCGGAGCCGGAAGTCTGCACCGCGCATGGTGGCCACCATCACACCCACCGGCCGACGATCAAGCAGCCGCGCGTTTTCATCAATCCGGTGCTATCCGACCCGTCCGAGGAAGTCGCTGTTTACAGCGAAGGCTGCCTTTCGGTGCCGGAGGTCTATGCCGATGTTGAACGTCCCGTTCGCGTGCGCGCGCAGTGGCAGGATTTGGACGGAAAGCAGCATGACGAAGTGATTGATGGCTTCCTGGCCACGGTCCTGCAGCACGAGTTGGATCACTTGGAAGGCATCGTCTTCATTGACCGGCTTTCGCGACTCAAGCGGCAGATGGCCGTCAAGAAGCTGGAAAAGTTGCGCCGGGCGGCGTGATCACCTTTCGGGGATAATTTGACACGCGGGACTGGCGTTCCCGCTCCGTTCCATGTAGCCTTGTGCGATGGAACAGCAGCTTTTCGCCGCAATCACCTTGATCCTTGGCCTCGCAGCAGGCGCGGGCATAGGCTGGTTCTTCGGTTCACGTCCTGCCGCCGATCTGCGACAACGCCTCATAACCCGCGAAGCAGAAGCGCGCGAACTGGACGAGCGGTTCCGCCGGGCAGTCACCGAACTTGCCGGCGCTTCAGTCAAGGCGGAGCAGGCCGATAGGCTTGCCGGGCAGCTCACGGCCATCACGGCAGAACTGGCCACGCTCAAGGCCAATGCCGCCCATTTCGACGAGCAGAAGCGCCTGCTGCTTGAGGCGCAGGAAGGGCTGCGCAAGGAATTCGAAGTGGCGGGCGCAAAAGTGCTGGAAGGCGCGCAGGCGGCATTCCTCAAGCGCGCCGAGGATCGCTTTGCCGAGAGCGAGAAAGCCAGTGCCGAGCGCCTGAAAGGTCTTCTGGCACCAGTGGGGGAAAGACTGAAAAGTTACGAGGATCATGTCAGTGCGCTGGAGAAGCAGCGGATCGATGCCTTCGGCCAGCTGACCGGTCAGATCGAGGCGATGCGGGCAGGGCAGGAACAAGTCCGCGCCGAGGCCGCCCGGCTGGGCAATTCATTGCGCAATGCGCCCAAGGCTCGCGGGCGCTGGGGCGAACAGCAATTGCGCAATGTGCTCGAACAGTGCGGCCTTGCCGAACACACCGATTTCGTCACCGAGCATTCGATCGATACCGAGGATGGCCGGCTGCGCCCCGATGCCGTGGTCAACATTCCCGGCCAGAAGAAGCTGGTGATTGACGCCAAAGTGTCGCTAAACGCCTACCAGTCGGCCTTTGAGGCGGATGACGACGCTTCGCGAGATCTGCATCTGGCGCAGCATGCCGCATCGATGCGCACCCATGTCCAGCAACTGGGGGCCAAGAGCTATCAAAGCCAGTTTTCGGAAGCGCCGGACTATGTGGTGATGTTCGTTCCGGGCGAGCATTTCGTTGCCGCCGCACTCGAAGCAGACCCAGAATTGTGGGATTTCGCTTTCCAGCGACGCGTTTTGTTGGCGACTCCCACCAATCTCGTTGCCATCGCCCGCACTGTCGCCATGGTCTGGTCGCAGGACAAGCTGGCGCGTGAGGCTATCGAGATTGGCCGGGCAGGGACCGAGCTTTACGACCGGCTTGCAGTTGCCAGTGAACACTTGAAGCGTGTCGGGTCCGGGCTCGATTCCGCCGTGAACAACTACAACAAATTCGTCACCAGTTTTGAGCGCAATGTCTTGTCGTCAGGCCGCCGCCTGCGCGACAAGGGGATCGAAATCGGCAAGCGCGAAATTGAGGATGTGCCATTGATCGAGAGCGCGCCGCGTTATGGAGAAGGCGCGGCAGCAAGCGATGAGGCCAGCGCCTTGCTGACAGTTGCCGTTGATAACGATGCCGAGGGAGAAGCGGCATGAAGCCTTTCGCAATCCTGGGCTTTGGTGCCTTACTCATGGCCGCGCCGGCTCAGGCAGGTTTCACTGTCCCGCCCAATCGGCCAGGTGCCTATGCTCCGCGCGAGGAATGCCAGACAGCCCCAGGCGCCCGCGCATTTGCCGCAAGCTTGCGTGGAGCAGTCCAGCGCCGCGATGCCAATGCGCTGCTCGAGCTTTCGGCGAATGACATCAAGCTCGATTTTGGCGGCGGTGAAGGCAAGGCGCTATTCCGCGAGGGGCTTTCCGGGCGCGGAGGGCCTGAATTGTGGCGCGAGCTTTCTCTCGCGGTGAATTCTGGTTGCGCAGTCAGCGATGGCGATCTCGTTTTCCCTTGGATGTTCGCGCAAAATCTTGGCGACGTGGATACCTACGACGCCATGCTCGCAGTCGGCCCGGCCGTACCGCTTTATCGGCGAGCCAATGCTCGTGGCGGCCCAATTGCCCGGCTGAATTGGCAGATCGTCATTGCGCAAGGAGACAACAGCAACCCGGACGAAACACGAAGGCCGTTTACCCGCGTTCTGGTGATCAATTCACCTCTGAAAGGCTATGTCGCCACCAGTCAGCTGCGCAGCGTGATTGCCTACCGTTTGATCGCAAGTCGGCTGGGTTCAGGCTGGAAAATCACCGCTTTCGTTGCCGGGGATTGAAGGGCTTTCTCAGCTTTCGAGCTGGCGCAGCAGGCTGCGCACATCGCCGTCCATGTCAGCATCGCGGGTACGCAGATCTTCTATCAGCCGGACAGCATGGATGACGGTGGAGTGATCGCGGCCACCGAACTTGCGCCCGATTTCCGGATAGCTGCGCGGCGTGAGCACTTTGGCGAGGTACATTGCCACCTGGCGGGGGCGAACTACCGCGCGGGCGCGGCGCTTGCTGGCCATTTCGGTGCGATCAACCCGGTAGAACTGGCAGACAGTCCGCTGGATCTCGTCGATCGTGATGCGGCGGCGATTGGCCGAGAGAATGTCCGTCAGCTGCTCTTCGGCAAGCTGTAGAGAGACGGCCTGCCCAGTAAGCTGCGCATAGGCGATCAGCTTGTTCAGCCCGCCCACCAGCTCGCGGATGTTGCGATTGATCGTCCGCGCGAGAAATTCGATCACGTCCGAAGGCACTTCGGTCGGCGAGAAGCGCGCCAGGCGATGCTCGAGGATTGAGCGGCGCAGTTCGATGTCGGCGGGCTGGATATCGGCGACCAGACCCATCGACAGGCGTGATAGCAGCCGCTGTTCCACCCCGTCGAGCGCCTGTGGTGCGCGGTCGGCGGCAAAGACCAATCGTTTGCCCTCAGCGAGCAGTGCGTCGATCGTATAGAGCAGTTCTTCCTGCGCGCTCGCCTTGCCGATGATGAACTGGATATCGTCAACCAGCAGTAAATCGAAGCCGCGCAGGCGCGCCTTGAACTCGATGGTCTGGTTCTGGCGCAGCGCCTGGACGAATTCGACCATGAAGCGCTCTGCCGAGCAATAGAATATGCGGCTGCGCGTATGGGCAGACAGATAAGCGTGGCCAATGGCATGCAACAAGTGCGTCTTGCCCTGGCCGGTAGCGGCCTTGAGGTAGAGCGGGGCGAACTGCGGCTTTTCCGTCGCCGCCATGCGCTGGGCAGCGTTGGAGGCCAGCACATTCGAGGTGCCGGTCACGAAGCTGGTGAAAGTCAGGGACGGGTCGAGACCGATCGAGGCCTGCCCCAGCGTGCTCAGTTCCTCGCCGCCGCAGACCAGCATCGAGCCATCGCGCGCGCCGCCGTTCGAATCGTTCGCGGCACCGCGCGAGCTGCCAATGCGAAGCTCGGGCATCTGCCGCCGTCCCGGATGGACCGAGACACGAACATGCTTCACGTCGGGCCGGGCAATCTTCCAGGCCAGCGAGAGGCGGTCGGCAAAGCGGTCCGCCACCCAGTTGGCGGAAAATTCCGTCGGCAGGAACAGGTCAAGATTGCCTGTTTCCTTGCAGAAGGTTCCAAGCTGGATTGGCTTGATCCACTGCGTGTGCAGTTGCTGACCCAGGTCCTTGCGCAAGCCCTGGCTGATGTCAGCCCAGTCTGCCGCAAGGTCTAGAGCGTCAGGGTCTTCCTGCATCTGGATTTTGCCCCTTTGCAACTTGCTCACTCGCGCCGCTGCGCCGCCGAATTCGTCCGATGCCATTGTCACCGGCACACTCCCCAAATTGAGCAATCCCACCCCAACGCAAGCTGGAAGACCAGCCACGCGCCTGCCAAAGCTTCCCTCCCCCCCAGGTCGGTCGCTTTGAGTAAAACTGACTTATGCAAATGCCCGGACCAGTTCGGTGCCGGACGACTGTGTTTATGAGGCAGTCAGAGCAAAGGGCAAGGCGCGAGATGTAAAAAAAAAGAAATAATTCACCTTGACACCCTCACCCCAGCAGAATTCCTTCACACCTAATTCAAGTAATTGATTTTGTGGGATTTGTGCGTCGCACCAGCGCGAATCATGGATTTTTCAAGCCCTTGGGATTTCCATGCCGCGGCGCGCAAAAAAAACGCGCGGGAAAGCCCCGCGCGCGTATCATTTTTGTTCCGTGGTTTTGATCCCTGCAGTCCCTTGGCGGGACGAATCATAAGAGGGCCTTCTTAGAACCCTCTTTCAGGCATCAAAGCGCGGCGACTCGCTTGGTCAGGCGCGAAAGCTTGCGCGACGCCGTGTTGGCATGCAGCACGCCGCGGGCCACGCCGCGGGCCAGTTCAGGCTGGGCTGCATGGAGAGCTTCAGCCGCAGCGGCCTTGTCGCCACCTTCCAGAGCCGCTTCGACTTTCTTGACGAAAGTGCGGATGCGGCTGAGGCGGTTGCCGTTGATTTCGGCACGGCGTTCATTGCGACGGATGCGCTTGCGGGCTTGCGGCGTATTGGCCATGTTCGTCCTTATTCCGGGCCGCTTCAGAGCGGCCGTTATTGCTAAATTGTTGACCTGAAAAGCGGGACAAGCCCGCCGGAAAGCGCGGCCCTTAGCGCCGTGCCTGCGAATCGTCAACCACAGGTCGCAACAACTGACCTACTTCTGGCACTTTGGGCACCAGAATGTGCTGCGACCACCTTGCACCATTCGCTCAATCGTTGCGCCGCAAGTGCAGGAGCCATTCTCGCGGCCATAAACGCGCCAAGACGCTGCAAAGTAACCTAGCTCGCCATTGGGCTGGGCATAGTCGCGAATGGTCGAACCACCGGCTTCGATTGATTCGGCGAGAACTTCCCTGATCGCGGGAACGAGGGCCTCGATTCGCTTGCGTGAAACTTTGCCTGCCGCGCGGTCTGGGCGGATATGGGCGCGGTGAAGCGCCTCGCAGACATAAATGTTGCCCAGGCCCGCGACGGTGCGTTGATCAAGCAGCAGCGGTTTAACGGGAGCATTGCGGCCGGCAAAGGCAGCCGCGAGAAGGGAAGGAGTGAATGTATCGCCCAGCGGCTCCGGCCCCATGGCGGCAAAGGCAGCGAATTCCGACAAGGCCTCTGTATCCACCAGATCGACCGAGCCGAAGCGGCGGGCATCGTTGAGCGCCAGCACATGGCCTGATCCGGTCTCCAGCACGAGATGATCGTGTTTATCGGCCGTATCGGGCTCGATGCGCCAGCGACCCGACATGCCGAGATGGAAAACCATCGTCTGGCCCCGGTCGGTATGGATCAGGCCATATTTGGCGCGGCGGGCGAGCGATGTGACTTTCGCGCCCGTCAGTGCCTGCACCAGACCGGGCGGGAAGGGGCGGCGCAGGTCTGGTCGATTGACCGAGACGCGGGCGATGAGCTCGCCTTCAAGAAAGCGCGCAAGGCCGCGAACGGTGGTTTCGACTTCAGGTAATTCGGGCATGAAGTGCTGCTAACAGCCTTTGCCCGCGGCCGAAACTCCCCTAAGGCGCTGGGCGATGAACGACACTGTTTCCTTCGGCTATGAAGAAGTCGCCCCTGAAGAGAAAACCGCGCGGGTTGGCGCGGTGTTCTCCAGCGTGGCGAAAAAGTATGACCTGATGAACGATGCCATGTCCGGAGGCATGCATCGCCTCTGGAAGGATCGCTTCGTACGCCGGGTCAAGCCGCAGTCGGGCGAAGCCATTCTCGACATGGCGGGCGGCACGGGCGACATTGCCTTCCGGCTTGCCGAGGCAGGCGCGGACGTGACGGTATCCGACATCAATCAGGACATGCTCGATGTGGGCATCGAGCGGGCGATGGACCGGGGCCTCGATACGCTGGTCTGGTCCCGGCAGAACGCTGAAGAACTGACTTTTCCGGATCGCTTTTTCGATGCCTATACGATTGCTTTTGGCATCCGGAACGTGACCCGGATCGATGCCGCGCTGGCGGAGGCTCACAGAGTTCTGCGTTATGGGGGGCGCTTTTTCTGCCTCGAATTTTCAACCACTGAATGGCCCGGCTTCAAGCAAGCCTATGATCTCTATTCGCACAAACTTGTGCCGCAACTGGGCAAGGCGATTGCCGGCGATGCGGAGAGCTATCGCTACCTGATCGAATCGATCCGGCGGTTCCCGCCGATGCCTGAATTCGAAAGCATGATTCGCAAGGCGGGGTTCACGCAGACGCGGGTTGAACCGCTGCTGGGCGGGCTCGTGGCGATCCATTCGGGCTGGAAGGTCTGAGCGCGGCGTGACAAGCTCGACCAGGCATCTACTTCGCCTTCTGCGTTGGGGCCGCATTCTGGCGCGCCATGGCGCACTGCGCATCCTCGAGGAAGGACATGCAACGCCCGCGCCGGTGAAGCGGCTGTTTCGGATCGCCCGCTTTGCCACGGTTCAGCCAAAGGAACCCAACTATAGCGCCGCGTTTCAGGCCATCGGCCCTGCTGCCATCAAACTGGGACAGGCCTTGGCCACCCGGCCAGACCTGATCGGCGTGGATGCCGCGCGCAATCTGCTTTCGCTGCAGGACAGCCTGCCGCCAGTCCCTTTCGCACCGATCAAGCGCGAGATCGAAGCCAGCTTCAACCAATCGATCGGACAAATGTTCGAACAGATCGATCCAGACCCGGTGGGTGCGGCATCGATTGCGCAGGTCCACCGCGCCACGACCAGCGATGGGCGAAATGTGGCTGTCAAAGTCCTTCGTCCGGGCATCCGCGACAAAGTTGCCCGTGATATCGAGACCTACGAGTGGGCGGCGGCCCATCTCGAAGGGCTGGGCGGAGAAGCCGAACGGCTGCGCCCGCGGGCCGTGATTGCGAATTTCCGGCGCTGGACCGCGCGCGAGCTCGACCTGCGGCGCGAGGCGGCATCGGCTTCCGAGCTGTCGGAAAAAATGCATGGCCACAAGGGCTTTCGCGTGCCCGGCATCGATTGGGACCGCAGCAACAGCTCGGTAATGACGATCGACTGGATCGATGGCGTCAAGATTTCCGACCGCGAGGCGCTGATTGCTGCCGGACACGATCTGCCTGATCTTGCCCGCAGGCTGGTTGTGGCTTTCCTCACGCAGGCCATCAGTGCCGGCTATTTTCATGCCGACATGCACCAAGGCAATCTCTTCGTCGAGGCGGACGGGACGATTGCCGCGATCGACTTCGGCATCATGGGCCGGATAGACCGACGAGCGCGGCAGTGGCTGGCGGAAATTCTCTATGGTCTGACGACCGGGAACTACGCCCGCGTCGCTGAAATCCATTTTGAGGCACAATACGTCCCTTCCTATCATTCGCAGGAGGAATTCGCGACTGCGCTGCGCGCCGTCGGCGAACCCATGCGCGGCAAACCGGTGAGCGAATTGTCGGTCGGACAAATGCTCGACGGTCTTTTCGCAATCACCCGCGATTTTGATATGCAGACACAGCCGCACTTGTTGTTGCTGCAAAAGACGATGGTCATGGTCGAGGGACTGGCAACCCAGCTCGATCCGGAAATCAACATGTGGGATGTCGCCGGGCCATTCGTGAAGGACTGGCTGCGGGACGAGCTGGGGCCGGAATCGGCCATCGCGGACCGCTTGCGCACCGATGTCGAGACACTGCTCCGCTTGCCTGCCCTCGTGCGGCGAATCGAGGATCGCTATCCCGAGAAAGGCGGCGCGCCGCCCGAGCCGCCGCTGCCTGATGTGCGGCTCGTCTGGGAGCGGTCGCCGCGCGGGAACTGGCGCTACCTGTTTGCCGCGCTGGGCGGAGGGGCGCTTGTCTGGGCTCTGCACGCAATGGCTGTGCTGCCGTGACTCCGGCCGCCGCGCCGCCGGACTGGAACCGATTTGCCAGCTGGCATGCGCTGCCCGCCCGGCTTTTGCTGGCGGTTTTTCTTCTGCTGCTTGCGGCTTCTGCAATCGTGCCCATCGTGGCAGGCAAAAGTTCGGTAAAGACGAGCAATGCCTTCGAAGTGCTGGTCAAGGACAAGAGCCAGTTACCCGAACGCGCCCGCGACGACGATCTGGCGCTTTACGATCGCGCGATTGCCCGGATTCGCAAGGGCGAGAATTATTACGACTTCATCGCCGAGGAACACCGCCGGGCGGACTACCCCGTGCGTCCCGGGCTCGCCGTACGTCTCCCCACGCTGGCCTATTTCAGCGCATGGACCGGAACACCAGGGCTGATTGCCGCCGCCTTCGCAATCCTGATTGGCATCACGCTTTCGTGGTGGCGCCTTTTCGCCGAAGAGCCGGGCGGCATGCGCTATCGCAAGATCGGCATGGCGCTGCTGCTGGTTGGGGCGTCACTGGTGCTCAATCGATATTTCTTCGTGTTGCACGAGCAATGGGCCGGCATGCTGCTGGCGCTGTCACTGGGGCTGCATCGTCCCGGCCGTTATTGGGGTTCGCTGGCAGCAGCCGCACTGGCTTTGGCGATACGCGAACATTCACTTCCCTTCGTTTTACTGATGGGCGCGATGGCATTCTGGCGCGGTGACAAGCGCGAAGGGTTGGCATGGTCGGCTCTCGCAGCTTTGTTCATAGCCGCGCTGGCAGTCCATTTGCGGCTGATTGCCGCCCACACATTAGCCACTGATCCGATGTCGCCCAGCTGGCTCGAGTTTCGGGGGCTGAGCGGCTGGCTTTCCAACATCATCCTGTCCAGCAACATCCGCTCTCTGCCGCACTGGCTGTCCGGACCGCTGACAGTGCTTTCAATCCTGGGGTGGGCAAGCTGGAGGTGTCGGACAGGCACATTCGCGACGCTGTTTTTGCTGGGCTACGGGCTGTTGTTCATGATCGCAGGGCGCGGGGACAACTATTACTGGGGCTTCATGGCGGCGCCTATCCTGCTGACCGGGCTGGCTTTTGCCCCCATGGGAATACAAGCCTTGCTGCAATCGTCCCGGTTCCGGTAAGGCCATAGTAACTGTGTTGGAGGCAAGGGGGCTGGCATGACGGGTCCGCGCATCCTGTTGATCGTCGGTGGTGGCATCGCGGCCTACAAGGCCTGCGAACTCGTGCGCCTGATCCGCAAAGGGTCCGGCGGCATGCCGGGCGAGGTGACATGTGTGCTCACGGACGGCGGCGCGAAGTTCGTCACGCCGCTGTCGCTTGCCGCCCTCAGTGAAAATCCGGTGCACACCACGCTTTGGGACCTCAAGAACGAAGTTGAGATGGGGCATATCCAGCTCTCGCGGCAGGCTGACCTGCTTGTCGTCTGCCCGGCAACCGCGGATTTGCTGGCGAAAATGGCTGGCGGCATTGCTGATGACCTCGCGACAACTCTGCTGCTGGCAACAGACAAGCCGGTGCTGGCGGTCCCCGCCATGAATGTGCGCATGTGGCAGCACGCCGCGACGATTCGCAATGTCGCGACTTTGCGTGAAAGCGGCGTCACTGTGCTGGAACCCGACGAAGGCGCCATGGCCTGCGGCGAATACGGTCCCGGGCGGCTGCCGGAGCCTTTCGCGGTCTGGCAGGAAATCGGCCGTATGCTCGGCTTCGACCCCGGAATGCCTGAGCCAGGCTTCATTCTGCCCGAGCCAGGCGAAGAAGGCGATTACCAGGAAAGCGAAGATACCGGGCTCGGCGGACTTTCTGCCGGCCTGATCGGCCGCACTTCGAAGTCGAAAGGGAAGAAGGCAGGAACTGACGAGGATATTCTCGCGGATCAGCCGGACTTCGAGGATACAGAGGCTCCTCCTATTGAGGAAGCGCCGGAATTTGTGCCTGAGAAAGCAGGGCCATTGCTGGCCAAGAAGGGCAGGGCCCGCGCGGCGCCGCCAACCGACGCGGAAGCGATCAACCACCTCGTCTCGCGCCACGGCGATGCCGCAGCGCCGCAGCCTTTTCCCGAGGAAATGGGGGCAGCCGCTATGGCCGACCCGCTGGCTGGTCAGGACGAGTTCGATTGGGATCCCGATCATCGCCCGCTGTTCGGCAAGCACGTTTTGGTCACGGCCGGGCCAACGCATGAGCCAATCGACCCCGTACGCTACATTGCCAATCGCTCGTCCGGCAAACAGGGTTTTGCGATTGCTGCGGCAGCGGCCGCTGCCGGCGCGCGCGTGACGCTGGTCGCCGGCCCGGTCAATCTTCCTACGCCGCGGGGTGTTGACCGTATCGACGTCGAGACGGCGACGGAAATGGCTGCTGCCGTCAAGAGCGCCTTGCCGGCTGACGTCGGCATCATGGTCGCGGCTGTGGCCGACTGGCGGGTTTCCGATGTCGCTACGTCAAAGATGAAGAAGCGCGGTGCGGCCCCTCCTGCACTCAGGCTGACGGAGAACCCCGACATTTTGGCGGCTACTGCTGGTTCAGGGCGGACACGGCCCAAATTGCTGGTCGGATTTGCCGCCGAGACCGACGATGTGCTGGCCAATGCCGCCGAGAAGCGCAAACGCAAGGGCGTGGACTGGATCGTTGCCAATGACGTGTCAGGCGATGTGATGGGTGGCGATGCCAATGTTGTTCATATCGTCACTGCGAAAGGCACGGAAAGCCTGCCCGAAATGGCCAAGCGTGACGTTGCACGCGCTCTGGTGGAGAAAATTGCTGATGCACTCGCCGAATAGCATTCCCGTCTGCGTCAAACGCCTGCCGCACGGCGAGGGGCTGGAGCTTCCTGCTTATGCCACTGACGGCGCGGCGGGGATGGATGTACTGGCTGCTGAGGATGTCGTGTTGGCGCCGGGCGCGCGCCATGCGGTTGCGACCGGGCTGTCGCTTGCCATTCCGGCGGGGTTTGAAATTCAAGTGCGGCCGCGCTCGGGGCTTGCGCTCAAACACGGCATAACCGTGCCGAATACGCCGGGCACGATCGATTCAGACTATCGCGGTGAGCTGAAAGTGATCCTGATCAATCATGGATCAGGTGATTTCACTATTCGCCGAGGTGACCGTGTGGCGCAGCTTGTGCTCGCGCCAGTCGTGCGCGCCTCGTGGCTGGAAGTCGACGAACTGGACGAAACTGCGCGCGGCGAGGGTGGATTCGGTTCGACCGGCGGAGTCGTTTCGCTGGGAAACTGATCCGCCGGCCGAATTCGTCAGTCCATTCAGTTGCGCGCGTTGGTCTTTTCCGGAGCAACTGTGATGCGCACTGTTTCACCAGAGTTGCCCGGAAAACCGGTGAACATCGCTTCCACCAGATTGGGCACGAGATAGGCGAGCCGGTTGGAGGTTGAAGCCGCTTCGGCTTTGCCTTCGAACAGGCGAGCGCCATCCGACCTGCGGTCGATCTTCAGGTCGATGCCGCTGGTATAAACTATGTAGCTATCGTAGCCGACGTCAAACCATGGGTCATACCATCCATAGCCCCAGGCGCGCTGGCCATAGTAGCCGGGGTAACCGAAACGGCCACCGTAGCCCCATCGGCTGGGACCATAACCGTACCAGGGAGAATAAAAGGGATCGCCGCGGAAACCCGAAGATCGCACTTGCTCGCGGCCTTTGTCGACACCGTAATCAAAGCGGACAAGCAATGTCGCCTGTTGCGGGCTGCTTACGGGCGTGTACCCCAAACCAGCCATGCGGTCAGTCACCAAACGGGCGTACTGCGAAAATTCGATACCTCCGGCCAGCGCCGGATCGTCGGCAACTACAGCAAAAGTCTGGCCTGACGGGGCAGGCAGCTGCGACTGGAATCGCGAGACCTTGGCATTGAATCCTGAAGCGCAAGCCGACAAGGCGACCAGCAAGACTGCTGCGGCGAATGGCCGCAGGCGGGAGAAATGAGTTTTTGTGAACATGGCCATGCTTCCCAAACTGATCAAAAGGCCTGCTTGTTCCCGCAGGCGCAATTCTGTGTGTTGGAAATGCAGTAATAACCACCGGCTGAATAGGCGTTGAATGGAGCCCTTTCAGCGACGAAGCAGCCCCAATGCGTCATAGGCTGCTTCCAGCGTGGAAGTGGCCATTGCGCGTGCCTTCTCCGAACCCTTGCGCAGGATAGCGTCGAGAGCACTCGTGTCCTGCCGCAATTCGACGAATCGCGCGTTGATCGGCGCCAGGCGTTCGATCAGCAAGTCGCCGAGCGCCGGCTTGAATGCGCCAAAGCCCATACCACCAAATTCCTGCAGCACGGCCTCGGCGCTCGAACCTGCCAGTGCGGCATAGATACCCACCAGATTCGCTGCTTCCGGCCGTCCCGCAAAGTCTGCCCTGTCGTCTGGCAGGGGCTCGGGATCGGTCTTGGCCTTCTTCACTTTCTGCATGATCGTGTCGGCATCGTCAGTCAGGTTGATCCTGCTCATGTCTGAGGGATCGCTCTTGCTCATTTTCGCACTGCCGTCTCGCAGGCTCATGATGCGGGCTGCTTCGGGCGGTATGATCGGATCGGGCAGAGTGAAGACCGGCGCATCCTCGGAAGCGAAGTCGAAATTGAATTTCTGGGCAATGTCGCGCGCCAGTTCGAGGTGCTGCTTCTGGTCCTCTCCCACTGGCACATGCGTCGCCTGATAGAGCAAGACGTCCGCCGCCTGCAGGACGGGATAGGTAAACAGCGCAACTGACTGGCCATCGCGATTCTTGCCGGCCTTGTCCTTCCATTGCGTCATGCGGTTCAGCCAGCCCATGCGGGCAGTGCCGTTCAGCAGCCACTGCAATTCGGCGTGCTGGGGCACTTGTGCCTGGTTGAACAGCACCGAGCGATCGGGATCGATACCGCAGGCCACCAGCGCAGCGGTCATTTCACGCGTATTTGAAGTCAGCTGTGCGGGAACGTGCGGCTGACTGATGGCATGCAGATCGGCGAGGAAAAACAGGGTCTGATCCTGCGGCCCCATATCGTCCTGCATTTTCACCCAGTTGCGGATCGCCCCCAGATAGTTGCCGAGATGGAGATTGCCGGTCGGCTGGATGCCGGAGACAATGCGCATGACTGGTCCTTCTAAAATCCGGGCTAAAATCCGGGAATTTCTTCGTCGATCGGCTTGGCACTGCGGCGGCGGGCAAGGATCGCGAGATCCTCCTTGTCGACTGCGCCAATAACCCAGGCAATGGCAGCATAAACCACGAGACCAGTGCCCACCAGCAGGACGATGCCAAGCGCCTTTTCGCCGATTCCGCCCGTGAACCACGGCATGATCGCGTCTTGAAGATAATAGAGCGCCGCAGCCATTACGCCGGACGCCAGAATTTGCCGCACGATGCGGCCCAGCAGCTTAAGATCGAAACGGAAATGGTCGCGTGCATGGAGGTTGGCGTAGAGCAATATGCAGTTAAGGCTGGCCGAGCAGGCCGTTGCTGCCGCAAGTCCGACGATGCCGAAGGGGCGCACGACGACAAGGTTCAGGAAGATGTTGAATGCGAGCGCCGATCCCGCCGTGATCACCGGAGTGCGGGTATCGCCGCGCGAGAAATAGCCCGGTTCCAGCACTTTGACGAGGACGTAGGCCGGCAGGCCGCACACCAGCGCGACGACAATGTCGCTCATGATCGCGCCATCTTCTGGTTTGAATTTGCCGCCCACGAAAAAGGCATTGACGAAGGCCGGTGCACAGACCGCCAAAGCGAAAGCGGCCGGCACTGTAAGCAGCGTGGCGAGCTCGATTGCGCGGCCTTGCAGCTTGGCCGCCCCGCGCTCATCGCCGCCGGCGATATGGCGTGACAGGGTCGGCAGGATCGCCGTGCCCAGCGCAATACCGACAATGCCAAGCGGCATCTGGTTGAGCCTGTCAGCCATCTTGAGCAGTGTCAGCGAGCCTTGCTTCAGGCTCGTCGCGAAGAAGGTGTCGGCCAACTGGCTGAGTTGATAGATGCCCGCGCCGAATGTTGCGGGGAAAATCCGCCACAACAGTGTCTTGGTGTCGGGCGTCATGCGCGGCCAGTGGAGTTTGAGGCGCACGCCTGCGCGCCGGACCGACCACCACAAGAAAGAAAGCTGCGCCACACCCGCTGCCGCGACTGCCCAGCTTTGCGAGAATGCCTTGGCAATGTCCGAATAGCCAAAATACCAACCCCAGCTCATCGCGCTGATCAGGCAAAGATTCAGCAGGATCGGCGCAATCGCTCCCGGGGCAAAGCGGGAGCGGGTGTTGAGTATCCCGGAAAGCAGCGCGACAACGCTGATCAGGCCAAGATAAGGAAACGTGATCCGCGAAAGCGTGACTGACAGTTCGAATTTTCCGGGAATACCGTGATATTCCCGGGCCAGCAGCCAGACGATGCCTTCCATCCCCAGGATGCACAGGATCGAGAAGCCGAACAGCACCCAGACGAATACGGAAAGCACGTCATTGGCAAAATGCGCCGCTTCCTCCTCGCCGCCCTCGGAAGTCAGCTTGCGCGAGTACATCGGCACGAAGGCAACGCTGAAGGCGCCTTCGGCAAACAGCCGTCGGAAAGTGTTCGGCAGAGTGAATGCCAGCTGGAATGCGTCGGCGGCAAGTCCGGCGCCGAACAACCGCGCGAACAACATGTCGCGCGCGAACCCGAAAACCCGGCTTACGGCGGTAAGTCCGCCGATCGTGCCGACGTTCTTGATCAGGCTCATCGGCGCTCCCCCATGCCGAAAATCAGGCGTTGCCGGCCGGCGCGCCCTCTGCGGCGTCCTGCTGGGCCATGAGCTGCTGCACATAGAGGCCGTTGAAGTCGAGCGGCTCCAGCATCAGCGGCGGATAGCCGGCATCGCGCACGGCGTCGGCAATCACGCGGCGGGCGAACGGGAAGATGATCCGCGGCGCTTCGGCAAATGTGAAAGCATGCGCCTGGGCTTCGTCCAGATTGCGCATGCCGATCAGGCCGCAATAAGCAAGGTCAACGATGTAGGCTGTGCCTTTTTCACACTTGGCCGTAACCACGATCTTGAGCTCGACTTCCTGAACTTCGTCGGCAAGGGGCCGCGCGGCAATGTTGAATTGCACGTCCATCTGCGGCGCGTCCTGCCATTGCAGGCTGTCCGGAGCATTGGGATTTTCGACCGACAGATCCTTGACGTACTGGGTGATGATGCCGGCGGTGGGTGCCTTGTCCTCACCATTTGCGTCGCCATTCACATTGAGATTGGAAATGATGCTGCCATCGTCGGCCATGGTATCTGCTTTCTTCTGTCGGGATGAAGCTGGAATGTGGCGGCGCGCCTAGCACTCGGTCCCGCGCGGGGCAAGGCTTGCACCACTGTGGCGCCTCCACCACGCTTTGCCCGCCATTGCGGCAAAACGAACTTAAATTGCCGCGATTGCCCTTGGCCGTCGTTGTCCGATTGTAAATCGGCCCTATGTATGCCTACACTCGCTGATTAAGCCGCCTCGCTGCGGCAGGAACTGGAACGATGGACGTGACTATCCAGATTGTCATCCTTGCGATGATCGCCGCCTTTTTGGGTCTGAGGCTCTATTCCGTGCTTGGCCGCCGTGCCGAGCATGAGGAAGAGCCTATTCGTGGCCGCATTGATGACAAGCCCTCAGCGCCCGGCGCGTCGGTTCCGGCGCCTGTTTCGCGTCTTCCCAGCCCGCAACCTGCAAACGAGAGCCTGCTGGAGGCTGGAGCTGGCCTGCCAGCGGTCGAACGCGGCATCAGGGAAATCGCGGCGGCGGATCGTCGCTTTGATCTCACCAGTTTCATGGACGGCGCGCGCTCCGCCTATCGTATGGTGCTTGAGGCTTTCTGGCGGGGAGACAAGGAAGAACTGGCGCAGCTTTGCGACCGCGACGTTCTGGAAGGCTTTGCGGCCGCGATCGACGCGCGGACGCAGGCTGGTGAAGTTCTCGACAATCGCCTGGTGCGAATCGATGAAATGACCATTGTCGGGGCGAGCTACGATGCGCCGCTGGCCCGCATTTCGGTGCGCTTTGCAGCAGATATTGCGACCGTCACGCGCGATGCCAATGGCACGATGATTGCCGGGTCGCTGGTCGATGCCATCGATTCCCGCGATGTCTGGACTTTCGTGCGCAACGTGAACTCGCCCGATCCTGATTGGCTGCTCGACGAGACCGACGAGGGCTGAAACCCGTGGGGGGCGTGAATTTTCGAACACTAGCGGCGCTGGCATCAATCCTGCTGCTGGGCGCGTGCGTACGGTTGATTCCGCCCGTCAAGCCTCCACCCCCGGCTGGAACCGCTCTTTCCGAAGGCGTGTTCGCCGGACCGGCCATATCCGGACTCAGGATCGAGCCCGCAGACGCAGCCGGTGCATTGGCATCGTTTCGCGAAAGCTGCCCACGGCTGATGGCGCGCAGCGATGCCTCGGCCTTGACCCAGGGGTCCGACTGGAAACCTGCCTGTGAAGCGGCGACCAGTTGGCCGAACGCGGGCGCGGCAGGCTTCTTTGAGCGGTTTTTCGAATCCGTGAGGGTCGGCGAGGGCAATGCCTTTGCTACGGGTTACTATGAACCGGAAATCGCCGGCGTGAGAGTGCGCCAGCCCGGCTTTGACGTTCCGGTTTACAAGATGCCCCCCGATCTGGTGCGGGCAAGGGTTGGCGATGCGCCGCCAAATGCGTCTGGCCAGCAACCGCTTGGCCGTTATGACGAAACGGGGAAGTTCCAGCCCTATTATGACCGCACGGCCATCGAAGAAGGCGTGCTGATGGGCAAGGGCCTCGAAATCGCCTGGGCGAAAGACCCGGTCGAATTCTTCTTCCTTCAAGTCCAAGGTTCAGGACGACTGATCGGGCCGGACGGCACAGTCATGCGGATCGGCTATGCCGGCCAAAACGGCCTCGCCTATACCGGCATCGGCAGTGCGATGCGCGAGCGCGGGCTTATTGGCTCTGCGCCGGGCCAATATTCCGGCTCGATGCAGGGTATCATGCAATATGTTCGTGAGCATCCCGACGAAGGCAAGGCGCTGATGCGCGAGAACAAGAGCTGGGTGTTTTTTCGCGAGCTTACGGGCGATGGTCCGCTGGGCGCGCTCAATGTCCCCGTGCGGGCCCGGTCGAGTGTTGCTGCCGACCCCAAATACGTACCGCTTGGCGCGCCGGTCTGGCTGGCGCTCGATCGCAGCGAGGCCAACGGGCTGTGGATTGCCCAGGATACCGGAGGCGCGATCAAGGGCGCCAACCGGTTCGACACGTTCTGGGGCGCAGGCGAGGAAGCTCGGAGAATTGCGGGCGGAATGAGCGCAAGAGGCAAAGCTTTCCCGTTGCTACCCAAAGGCACTTTGCAGCGCCTCGGCCGCTAATGACTTTCTGGCCGTGAAGCGCCCCCTTTCGCGTGATGAGGCTGCTCTGTGGGCGCGGCTTGCGCGCACGGTTTCTCCGATTTCGCGACGAAAAGGTCCCGCAGTCGACATTGGAGCCCTGCCGCAATCGAGCAGGCCGCTCAAACCAAGAACCAACACAGCAGCAGCTACACCATCGCAAGCCCCGCCGCCCAAGCCTGCCGAAGATTTGCGAACCCGGGCGCAGACGCTCGACGCAACGTGGGATCGCAAGCTGGCGCAAGGGCGCGTCGCGCCGGATTTCACTATCGACTTGCACGGGCATTCGCTCGATTCCGCGCACAATCGTCTCGATCACATGCTGTCTCTGGCCGCAGCGCAGGGCGCTCGACTGGTGCTGCTGATAACAGGCAAGCAACGCCCGTCAGATGGCCAGGGCGGCCGCGGGGAGCGGCGGGGCGCAATCCGGGCGAAAATCACCGACTGGCTTGCCAGCGGCCAACATGCATCCCGAATTGCCGCGATCAGGCCAGCACATCCGCGCCATGGCGGGGCGGGGGCCATCTATCTCGTACTTCGCAGGCCGCGCTGAATGTCTAACCGCATTGACCGCGGTGAAGCAGCTTATGGTCGGCCAGCACCAGCGCCATCATCGCCTCAACGACGGGGGCGCCGCGAATGCCCACGCAAGGATCGTGGCGTCCCTTGGTCTGGATTTCAGTTGCTTCACCGTGGCGAGTGATCGTCTCGACCGGGGTCAGGATCGAGCTGGTCGGCTTGAAAGCCACGCGCACCACGACTGGCTGGCCGGTCGAAATGCCGCCCGCAATTCCGCCCGCGTGATTGGCCAGAAATTCCGGTCCCTCACCGCCCCCGCCTGCATTAGGTCGCATGCGGTCTGCGTTCTGCTCGCCGGTCAGGCGCGCGGCGGCGAAGCCGTCGCCGATTTCGACACCTTTCACGGCGTTGATGCTCATCATTGCGGCGGCAAGCCCGGCATCGAGCTTGGCATAGAGCGGAGCGCCCCAGCCAGCCGGTACGCCGGTGGCAATGCATTCCACCACTGCGCCAACTGACGAGCCGGACAGCCGTGCATCATCGACGATTTTTTCCCAGCGCGCAGCAGCGGCAGCATCGGGGCAGAAAAAGGGATTGCGGCCAATTTCGGCCTCGTCGAACGAGGCGCCGTCAATCGCGTCACCGCCGATTTCCGAGACATAGGCAAGGAGCGACACTTCCGGGATCACCAGTCGGGCAACCCCGCCCGCCGCCACCCGCGCCGCCGTTTCCCGGGCTGAACTGCGGCCGCCGCCGCGATAGTCGCGAAAACCGTATTTCGCGTCATAGGCATAATCGGCATGCCCCGGGCGATAGGCCTTGGCGACTTCGGAATAGTCCTTCGAGCGTTGATCGACGTTCTCGATCATCAAGCTGATTGGCGTGCCGGTTGTTCGCCCCTCGAATGTGCCAGACAGGATACGAACCTGATCGGGCTCCTGCCGCTGGGTGGTGTATTTCGACTGCCCCGGACGGCGTGCATTGAGGAAGGGCTGGATGTCAGCCTCGCTGATCGGCAAGCCCGGCGGGCAGCCGTCAACGACCGCGCCCAGCGCCGGCCCATGGCTCTCGCCCCAGGTGGTGAAACGGAAAAGGTGGCCGAAGCTGTTGATGCTCATGGGCCTGCGCTTTGTCGCGGTTTGGCGAAAAAGTCCATGGGTTGGGATCTGGGGCATCCTACGACCTGCGCAATCGAGCTGGGAAAGGTTAGCAACAATGTCCGTGAAGCCTGAGCTTGTCGAAGGCCGTTCGCCAGGGCTAGGAACGGAGCATGACAATCAAGCTCTACGGTATTCCCAACTGCGACACGGTAAAAAGGGCCCGCACATGGCTTGAAGGCCAAGGAATTGCCTATGCCTTCCACGACTACAAGAAAGCCGGAGCCGATCCCGACCGGATCGCGTCTTGGATCACTCAAGCAGGTCTCGACAAAGTGCTCAATCGTGCCGGGACGACATTCCGCAAGCTTCCTGACACCGAGCGGGGAGGGCTGGACGAGGCCCGCGCAGCCGCACTGATGGCCGCCAATCCCAGCTGCATCAAGCGGCCGATTGTCGAATATCCGGGAGGATTGCTGGTGGGTTTCAAGGCTGACGAATGGCAGGCGGCGCTTCGCTGATGGAAATGAGCCCGCTCGAAATGGTCGCCGCCGCGCTCGGGCTCGCGAATATCGTGCTGCTGTGGCGACGGTCGATCTGGAACTATCCCTTCGGCATGGCGATGGTGGCGCTCTATGCGGAGATTTTCTGGCAGGCGCGGCTTTACAGCGAGATGGGACTGCAGGTCTTTTTCTTCGCTGTGAACAATTATGGCTGGGTGCTGTGGCTGCGCAATGGCGGCGCTGATGGTCCGGTGCCGGTCGAATGGATGAGCGGATCGCAGCGCCGCGGCTGGGCGATCGCCATAATCGTCATCAGCCTGTCGCTGGGATTCGTCATGCACCGCTACACCAATGCAGCCCTGCCATACATCGATGCCGCGATTGCCGGGACGAGCGTTGCGGCGCAGTTCATGTTGTCATACCGCAAGATCGAAAACTGGGTGCTGTGGATCGTGATCGATATTGTCTCGATCGGGCTCTACATCAACCGGGAGCTGATGCTGACTGCCGGTCTGTACGTGGTATTCCTGGGGCTGTCAGTCCTGGGATTGAAGGACTGGATTGCCGCGGAGCGTGAGGGGCGGCCAGCGTGATCCGCATCTGCTTTCACGGCGTGGAAAGCGCGGGAAAATCAACCCTGGCGGCGCGCCTGGGCCTTCCTTGGGTGCCCGAATTCGGCCGCACTTATTGCGAAACGCATGGCACCGATCTGACGATGGAAGACCTGCTGGCCATTGCCGCAGGGCAGGACACGGCGATGCGCAAGGCGGCGGAAGCGAAACCCGCCGTGCTGATCCTCGACACTGACCCGCTGATGACTGCGGCGTGGGCGCGCATGCTGTTCGGCACTGTGCCGCCTGAACTGATGAATTATGCCAAAGCCGAGCATTATCTGCTGTTCGCGCCCGATGTCGCCTGGGTGGCGGATGGGACTCGCTTCTTCGGCGGTGAGGGCGAACGCGCCCGCTTTGCCGCCATTTGCCAGGATATCCTTGTCGAAGCGAAACTGCCATTCGAGACAATTTCCGGCGGCTGGGCGGAACGGGAAAGGCAGGTCCGGGCGCACATCGCCAACTGGGAAGAAGCTGCAGGCACTTGCTAGCCCCCCGCCACAGAGGTTAGACAGCACTTCATCGAGAGGGACTTCGGCCTATGGCATTCTTCAAGGCATTGATTCCTGCCACACTGCTGACCTGGGTGGTCTGCATTATCCTAGGGACAAATGGGTCGAAGGGCGGCTTTCTCTACATCAAGCTCGTGACCGTGTCGTTGACACCAATTCACGGCGGAATCCACTCGTTCTATTGGTCGTGGGCGCTGTTCATCGCCGCGCTGGGCCTATGCTTCGGCATCTTCAAGATGCTGGAATGACAGCCGTCACGATGTAATTGAGGGCCTGGTTTTCAGACAAGTGCAGTCCGCGCCCCGGCGACCAGGAAATGCCCTGCGGGCGGCCCATCGACAGGCCCACCTCATCGAGAATTTCTCCCAATTCGTCAGGCGTGATGAAATCGTCCCAATGGTGCGTGCCGCGCGGAACCATACCTGCCCGTTCAGCCGCTTCAACCAGCAGCAGCCGCGAGGAAGCGGTGCGATTGGGCGATGACAGGATCATCAGCCCGCCCGGCGCCAGCGAGGCGGCGAGGGCCGAAATAAAGGCCTGCTTGTCGGCAACGTGCTCGATAACTTCCATGGCCGTGACCAGATCAAACTGACCAAGGCCCAGCGTGGCAAGATCGCCGCAGCGATAGTCGATCTCGAGCATTGAGCCTGCTGCATGATCACGCGCGGCGGCAATGTTTTCGGCTGCCGCGTCCACCCCGGTCACGGCGGCACCAAGCCGGGCGAGGGGTTCGCACAACAACCCCGCGCCGCAGCCGACGTCTAACGCGCGCTTGCCCGCCAGCGGCCGTAGCGCCGCCCGATCGCCGCCCCAGTGATCGTCGATGGCCTGCCGGATGAAGTCGAGCCTTACGGGATTGAGCCGGTGCAGCATGGCCGACGATCCCTTTGGATCCCACCAATCCCCCGCCAGCTTGCCGAAGTGCGCGGCTTCCTCGGGCCTGATCGTGCCCGAACCAATCTCTGTTGCATTTGCCATGGCTCGTCCTTAACAGGCCGACCGCCCGGACCCAAGCGCCGGGATGCGCAAAACCATTGCCAATTTCGGGAGCCTTATCGCCTTGGCCCGCATAGTCATGAAATTCGGTGGCACTTCGATGGCCGGGACCGAACGCATTCGCCGCGTCGCCGGGATCGTCAAGCGCCAGCAGGAAGCCGGTCACGAAGTGGCTGTTGTCGTTTCCGCAATGGCCGGCGAAACCGACCGGCTCGTCAACTTCTGCCGCGAAGCGAATCCGCTCTATGATCCCGCCGAATACGACGTTGTCGTCGCCAGCGGTGAACAGGTTACGTCCGGTCTGCTGGCGATCACATTGCAGGCGATGGGCTGCAAGGCGCGCAGCTGGCTGGGCTGGCAATTGCCGGTCCACACTGACGATGCTTTTGCCAAGGCTCGCATTGGCACGATCGACAATGAGGAACTGCTTGCCTCGATGGCTGCGGGGACGATAGCCGTCATTCCCGGCTTCCAGGGCCTGACAGACGACAACCGCATCACCACGCTGGGGCGCGGCGGGTCGGACACTTCTGCAGTTGCCGTGGCCGCTGCCGTCAAGGCGGATCGCTGCGACATCTACACCGATGTGGACGGCGTTTATACGACTGACCCGCGAATCGTGGCCAAGGCGCGCAAGCTCAAGAACGTCACTTACGAGGAAATGCTTGAACTCGCCTCGGTGGGGTCGAAAGTGCTGCAGACCCGCTCGGTCAGCCTCGCCATGAAAGAGGGCGTGCGCGTGCAGGTACTGTCGAGCTTCATCGACGAAAATGCGCCCGCCGCCGATATACTGCCTGGCACCATGATTGTCAGCGACGAAGAACTCGCCAGGATTCAAGAGGACACGGACATGGAAAGTCAATTGATCACCGGCATCGCCGCCGACAAGAATGAAGCCAAAGTCACGCTGACCCGCATTGCCGACCGTCCCGGCGCTGTCGCGGCGATTTTCGGCCCGCTTGCGGCTGCCAACATCAATGTCGACATGATAATCCAGAATGTCGCCAAGGACAAAGGCGAGACCGACGTGACGTTTACGGTGCCGTCGGCCGACCTTGCCCGCACGCAGGCATTGCTGGAGGAAGCGAAAGAAGCGATCGGCTATTTCCGCATGATCGCGGAAGGCAATGTTGCCAAGATCAGCGTCGTCGGCGTCGGCATGCGCAGCCATGCGGGTGTCGCCTCGACGATGTTCCAGACGCTTGCCGACCGGGGCATCAATATCCAGGCGATTTCAACCTCGGAAATCAAGGTCTCGGTGCTGATCAATGCCGACGAGACCGAACTGGCGGTGCGCGTTCTGCATACTGCTTATGGGCTGGACTCAGTCGAACCGGCCTGAACCCCGCGAAGCGCTCTCAGTTCGCACGGAAATTGTATTCGATCCTGATCCGCACCCATTCGCCGACTTTTGAAACGCCGCCAATGCGTGGCGGGCGGACCTGGAACTGCCAGGTGGCGGCCAGCACAGCGCGGAGCAGGTTCGAGTTTTCCGGGTACTCATCGAGCCCGACACAATCATCGACCCTGAAATCGGCCACCGTGCGACAGGTAATCAAAGCCCAGCCGGGGCCCTTCGCGGTGGATAGATAGCCGCGCAGCTCATCGTCGTAGGGCTCGCGGTACCAACTCGCGGCATACATCGGCTGGCCACCGGGCGCCGTGCCGACGCGCTTGCTGTCGCCTGGAACGCCCATGTCCGGCGGGCCCATCATGCCCCTCGCAGGCGAAGTCGCCACCGGAGGACGGGCAGGCATGGTCGGCGTCGGCAATGAAGGTATCGCGCTCTTCGTCACCGGGATGATGATCGGAACCGGAAGCTGCGGCGCGGGCGGGCTGACAATGGGCTGACTTGTGCGCGGTGTTTCCGGCGACGTGACTGGTCGCGGTTTTGCGGGTTCGGGGCGCTTGTCGGCCACCTCAGCCGGTCGCTCCACATTCACGCTCACCAGCGATACAGTGCGGTTCGGCGGTTTCTGGTCGACCAGCGCCATCGACAGCACCAGCAAAACAAGCATGGCCTCGATCACAAGCGCCAGCGCGGCGCCAACTACACGGTTGCTGCGCGGTCGGAGGACAAAATCGCGGAAAGAGTCGAGCAAGCGGCCTCGGCGGAGTAGGGGGACTGTGCAGCCGCCCGGATGGTGCCCTGCCGCGCCTCATGGCGACATAGGCCTACCATGACAAGTAAAACTGACGGTCAGGCTGGCGTCCTGCGGCAGGCTTGCATATAGGCGGCCTTCAGCAGCGCAGGGAGCCCAGACTTGTACGATAAGACCAATGCCTTGATGGCGCGCGGATCGGCTTTTCTCGGCAGCGAATACGCCATTCTGTGCGGCGCGATGTCCTGGGTTTCCGAGCGCAATCTCGTTTCCGCGATCAGCAATGCCGGCGGTTTCGGCGTGATCGCCTGCGGGGCGATGACGCCGGAATTGCTCGATGCGGAAATCGCCGGAACCAAGGCGCTGGCCAGGAAGCCCTTCGGCGTTAACCTGATCACCATGCACCCACAGTTGTTCGATCTGATTGCTGTCTGCGGCAAGCATAAAGTCAGCCACGTAGTTCTGGCAGGCGGTATCCCACCCAAGGGTAGTGTCGAAGCAATCAAGGAAAGCGGCGCGAAAGTGATCTGTTTTGCGCCGACTTTGGCACTCGGCAAAAAACTTCTCCGCTCGGGCGCCGACGCGCTGGTTATCGAAGGCAATGAGGCAGGCGGCCACATCGGCCCGGTGGCAACCAGCGTTCTGGCGCAGGAAATCCTGCCCGAACTGGCAGAAGACAATCTGGTCTTCGTGGCAGGCGGCATCGGCAATGGCGGAATGATTGCCGCCTATCTCGAAATGGGGGCGTGCGGCGTGCAGCTGGGTACGCGCTTTGCCTGCGCCAGCGAATCGATTGCCCATCCCGATTTCAAGAAGGCTTTTTTCCGCGCATCGGCCCGCGACGCCGTGGCATCCGTCCAGGTCGATCCGCGCTTGCCGGTTATCCCCGTGCGCGCGCTCAAGAACAAGGGCACTGAAGAATTCACTGCCAAGCAGGTCGAAGTGGCCAAGCTGCTCGATGAAGGCAAAGTCGACATGGCCGCGGCCCAGCTCGAGATCGAACACTTCTGGGCCGGCGCGCTGCGCCGCGCGGTGATCGGAGGAGATGTCGAGAACGGATCGCTGATGGCCGGGCAGTCGGTCGGCATGGTCTCAAAGGAAGAGCCGGTTGCGGAGATTATCGCCAACCTGCTGCAAGAATGCGAGGCCGCTCTCAGCCGCCGTTAGGCCGCTCTCCTTGTGCCTCCACGGCCAACGAATTCCCTCCAGGGCCGCGTTTCGGGCCGGTCGTCATCATGCGGCCGCCAGGCACGTTCCATTGGTGCCCGCGTCTGCAATGGCGCCATGCCGCCGTTCTCGATGTGCCAGCGATAGAATAAGGCGGACACCCGGTAATTCATCACGCAGTGGACGTGCAGGGCCCGCGCCGCAATTTCCAATGCCGCGCAAAACGCGCGGTAATGCGCTTCTTC
>Ga0075366_10000146_pt1 | contig 29802 bp, 31 predicted proteins | sample EndMethybrTD3031_FD_72351 | JGI IMG/M metagenome (GOLD analysis project Ga0075366, IMG submission 72351) | Populus endosphere microbial communities from Tennessee, USA - Endosphere MetaG P. TD hybrid TD303-1 | ecosystem: Host-associated > Plants > Roots > Endosphere | place: USA: Tennessee...
CGCAAATCAAAACCGCACATAAATGAGTTAGGATTCTGACAATTGAGACCGCGCAGATAGCATAAACTACGTAAGCGTTCACTAATTTTGTGGCCGCATCGCCTCTTATTTGAGAGGTATTTTAAGTTTATTAAAGGAGCGGTATGATACATCTCGATTCAAGGTTTTCTGGCGCAATCCGAAATGGCCGATTAGACTCCAAGCAGGTCTCAGGGTACGGAGTCCAGCTTATCAAGCAATATATTGACTTCCGTGGCGATATAGACGAAGACGTAGCAGCGCATCTTACGCGTATGGAACCGATCTTGGACAAAAGCGTGAAGCGCGCCAAAATGGGAGCCTACCCGAAAGAAGAAGCCTTTGCGCGGGCCTTCTACACAGGAATGATTCGCCCGTTCTTGTTAAGAGGTACACTACAAAGAGAAAGCAATGAGAAAACGTTTGCTCCCGACCAAACATATGTAGATGGTTTTTCCGCTGCAATGAGTTGGCAGCGAGTAACCTCTCGGATGTATGTGCGGCTGTTGCAATCACGTCCGGGTGCTACGCAAACAGATACTCGCGTCAGCTACGGTGCCCTAGAGTTTCTTAGGACATGGGCCGTTCGGGTACGGATAGCGGAGGAGCTTGGCCTGCAATATGCCGTCAACATCATAGATGAAACTAGCGCTTTTGAGCCGGGCGGATTGCTTGGCTTTACGCCTGAATCCATTGAAGAATCCCACCACGCAATGCGGATTTTTATAGACTCCTGCAGGTTACCCAGGAGCAGTCTTATCGTGACTCCCTTTTCTAACCAGGCCCGGTTATACCGGGGCAATGCACCATTGAGCACAAAACTTTCTCTAGAGTATGATGACCTCCTTGGGCATAATGCCGCCCAGACATTACGGGACATCAAGGCAGGGTGTTTATCGTTACAAGCTGTGCGAGCAGTCATGCTCCATCGCCTGCGCCATGGTGATATTTTCGTGAACGTTTCAGAAAACCGTGATTTGGAATACCTCGCCGGTTTTGAAAGTCAGGATGTTGCAAAAACTATTGAACTCTCCGAGAGCTTTCACACCGCGCTGCAGATGCGGACGATGGTCCAAAACTACGTTTCGTCACAAGGTATAGAGGCTAACTTCCCGGAATTTGCCCCTGATCTCTATTGCTGGGGCATTACAAAAAAGAGTAGTCGCGTATCAATCCAGCCAAACTTCAAGTCGTACAATGGGCGATTAGCCACACCCTGCTACGCACTTCCCGTATACTCGCGGCACTCTCATGATTTTCTGGGACTCACGGGTTATGCTGCGCACGTAGACGCCCCTTACGCTATTGTGACGGGGCCAAATGGCTTGCCTGCTGCGCTCATTGAGCGTGAATAGTTAACTTGTAGCAACGGCTGAAGCGTCCCCATCCCCATTCGATTTCCCTAGATATTTGGCCGACAGCTGGCGGTAGTACTTAGACCCAAGCGCCCTTTGGACTCCATAGAAGACATCCTTTCTGCCTGGAACGAGATCAACCTGACTACCACCGAACGGCACAAAGACTCGCTTAATGTGGCCGAATCAGACAATATCTACTTCAGCGAAAATATTTACCGCTCCCAGGATGTCCGTAAGAGCAAAAACATCCTTTTTTCAGACGGGCTTAACGGCTGCGAATTCCTTGCTGCCGGACAGCGGTCCGGCAATTCAACGTTTTGTATCCGGCTCGAAGACAGCGGCAACTGCACCAACAGTTTCAATGTCTCCTGGTCGGGCAATATTACCAATTGCTTTTTCATGCACGATACCGGCGACATGCAAGACAGTATGTTCTGTACCAACATCAAAGGCCGGCGCTTTTGTATTGCGAACATGCAGTACGAGGAAGATGAATACAGGCGCATCAAAGATCTTGTCGCGCGCTGGATACTAACCGACTAGCTTTGCATACTCCTCACCAGGCTCTCCAGCTTCCCATGCAGCACAATCGGTCCCAGCCCGATAATTTCCTCGGTAAAACTTGATTCTTCCGGCACCTCGTTCATCAAAAAAATCGGCTTGTTCATATAAAACGCCAAAGCCATCTCCATTAGGACGTTACCGCCGATGTAGTTTTGGACACTGTGTTTTTCGTAGTTCAGAACCAAGATGGCGTCGCCGCGCTCAACTTCCTTGAAATGACCGCGCATTAGCTCAGCTTTTTTGTGGTAGTCGTTGGCATCGGCAAACCAGGTTTTGTAATGACTGACGTCAAAGTCACCCGACTTTTTCATTCGTTCTGCCGTAACAGGCACGATAACCTCGAATCCTTCTTTCTCCAGACGCTCCTGGATATCGATGGCCTGCAAGTAAAAAGCAGCGCTGGAGCAAATAGTAATTGTAGCCATAGGTCTAGTATACACTTGTCCACGCGTATGTATGGATCACGCAGCCTTTTCCACCTGCTATAGCTTGGTGTACTCGTTACCGCCACCACCGATTTCGCGGGCGCCCGAGAAAACCAGCCCCCATTCCGGTTGCAGCTGCGCAGCCACAAGATACGGATCGTGCGCAGATATGAAGCCGCCCTTTTCCTGCGTAAGCGCGAAGGAACGCCGTTTGGCCTCGACTACTTTTAGGTAGTTATAGTAACCGGCGACATCCGGCCACCGCTTTTCCCATTTGTCGGTACGGTAGCGGAACAGGCCCAGCCGATTGTAATACACCATAGTGGTCATGAACCAAAAAGCGCCAAACGGCAAAAATACAATGCTTAGCACCAATGCGGGCCAATTCCAGGGCTTGATGAGGCCACGAAAAATGCCGCGCAGCACAATCTTTGTGTAGTACTGGCCGGGCAGCATACTTTCTATATCCTTGTGGAAGAAATAGTAGCCCTCTTTTTGCAAATCCTTAAGCACCGTGAAGCTGAAGTCGCTGTGGTATCTCAGGGAATTTACGGCGAACTCTTTAGCCCATAGATGTTTTTCCGGCTGAGCAGCCAACAGCTTAACCAGATACGTTTCGTGCTCCATGAGCCCTTGTTCGGCTGCATCGTGCAATTGCAGCAGATAGTCTGCGCGCGCGGCATCATATGAAATGACGAGCAAGCCTTTTGTGTGCAGCGATAGTAGTGTCGCGAACATATCGTGTATCGAGTTGCGGTTGTCGACGATAACACCAAAAAAAGCTGGTGGGATGGCTGGCGGCGATTCATATTGCGTCACCACCACATTCCGTGCCTTAATTGCCCTAACCCGCCGTCGTAGCACCACGTACCGCGCCAGGTAACGGATGAACACAGGTAATACCAGCACAGCCAGAATAGCTGTTGACGCCCCGGCTCCCTCGAGTGTCAGATTGAATTCGGCGGCAAAAAGTGTGTACATGCGATAGTATTAGTATACGTCAGCAGTCTGGTATTCGTATGGCACATTAGTCTTCGTGCGGCTGCATGGCTAGCCTTCTTGCTGCTGCATCGCTTCGATGTATTCGTTAACCAGCGCTATATTTCCGGATTCTTTTAGTCTCTTCGTGGTAATCCACATTCGCTTCTGGACAGAGCTGAAGGTACATTCAAGTCTACGCGCGATCTCCTTATACGTGCGTCTTCCCTGGCCGTCGAGCCCAAGGAAGAGAATCAACGCCTCTCTTTCGGAGGCATGAAGTGTCTCAAGGGCATATTCGAGCCGTGTTTTGATCTCCCCGGAGACCCCGGCAAGCGCAATCGGCTCCAATATGTCCGGAGCAGAACCTTGCGCCAAGCTAAGTGAGGGCTGGGACGCAGCACGCAAAATACTGGGTGCCGCAGCAGGAGCAGCGGGGGTCCTCCAAAGCGTCTTTTTATCAAATGAGATGAGCGCCTCGTCCAGCAACTCCGGATTAGAGATGCCGACCACCGCACTGCGTCTGAATATGCCCATAAGCATCGTTCTTACGGCATATAAAGTGGCGTTTTGGCTTTTGGCTACTGTTTCCAGCGTTACTTTCGGATCAAATAAAACCGCCAGGCGTTCGGCTGCGTGAGCACGGCGCCCGGAAAGTTTGGCCTCGCTCTTATTAGACTGTCTGGCTAAATGCGGCAACAGCGCATCCCTTCCCTTCTCCGTAGACAGGATGGTTTCAATTGCCAGCCTTTGCTCGTCAAAGATTTCGTGGGCATCCCATACGTCGCGAAGCCTAGGCTCGCCGAGCTGGTGGAGATACTCGTTTACAAGCGTCAATTCCAGACGCGGGTCCGGGAACGGCATATACGGTTGATCAACGAATTCCATGGTCATATACCATACCATATAATTTTGCGCTTGTCATCTTATAGGTATTGACAATGTAACTATTTTGATGTATAGTACTGCTCACAACAAAGGAGTTTACCAGTGTTTCAAGCGATTAAAGACATGATGGCCGAATGGAACAGCCGCTATAACGAGCGCGCCAAGTTGCAGCACGCCTACATCGTCATTAGTGTTATCGGTATCGTAGTAGCCGGATTGGTCGGTTTGCTTAACTATGACGCCAGCCGTACCATTCTACGCCTCTGTTTTGCTGGCTTGGGTATCGTTGTTGCCAACGCTATTGCCTGGGCACTCCTTTCAGGAATGGTTTTAAACCGCTTCCCTGCTCGCCGCAATACCCGCAAGTAATCTACGCTTGTACGTCTACGCCCCAGTTCTCAGATTAGGCTAACCATAATACACTGCCCACACAGTAAGACCTTCCACATCTTTTTGATGACTTTTTTCATAGCCCGAAGCGGGCTATACCATGCATACTGTCCACGCAAACTAACTAACCAGGAGGAATGCAAGTGGCTACAACTACCAAGACTCGCACCCGAAAGCGTGGATTCGCGGCTATGGACGCAAAAAAGCAGCGAGAGATCGCCAGCATGGGCGGCAAAGCCAGTCCAACTAATTTTGCGAACCGCCCTAAGAGCGAAGTGAAAAAAATCGCCAAGATCGGTGGCGAAAGTTCCCATCGCAGCAGTTAGCGGGGCCTGCACCATACTTCCCTACCTAAAAGGTCCGGACTATTCCGGACCTTTTAGACTTGGTTGACAAACCCTTAGATGTTACTCAGGTAGCGCGTACGCCCTACGCTTTACCGAGCAAATTATCGATTCGCAGGATCCGCTTGTTGTTGGTTGGAGCCAACTCAAACGAAAGCCCGCTCTTGCTTTTGATTGTCATAAGACCCTAGCCTTTCTTTTTTATTTTGTACGTTTTTGTTTGTGATCACGAACATCCATTATTATACATCGTTCTTATGCTTTTGTCAATTGTTCGATGTACTGGGTATCGTTGCCACTTACTGTCATTGTAACAACAGGCCAAGTCTTTACAAGTGGAATTTTTTACGAACTTGGGATAGATTTCCACAGGTTTCGGCAAATTCGGGGCGCTACTTAGACATCTGTCCTGTATGCTGACGGCAGTGGCACGAAGTTAGGATAGTCGCTGCTGGCCGTGACAACCACGGGATCACCTAACGAAATAGTACTGCCTTCGACATACCTATGAACCAGGTTTTGCCCAAAGAATACCTCTGGCTTTTCTCCGCTGCCGCTGTCCAAGCCGCGGCGCGTATCGTGCAGTTCGCGCATGACATCACGGTGGAACGAGGGCGGTGCTACCCCAAAATACTGATGAATGTCGACGACGGGACAGCGGGCACAGGCGCGAACGACGGTCGCGCTTACGTCGCCTATCGAAACTTGCCGCCAGTAATCTTCGGCATAGGCGGATGCCCCTTCTACCACGATGTTCGGCCGGAACCTCTCCATTCCGACCCGATACACAGGCCCGATCCCCTCATTCAGTTTTCTTAAAGACTCGACGCAGGTAAGCAGCAGCGGCGTACTGTCAGCGAAACTGACGGTATCAGACCAGCCTTCGGCACTAGCCCTATAGGCTGGCCTAAGCTGCCGAGGCTGCTTTATACGAAGTAGACGAGCCTCTTTTCGGGTAAGCTCAGTGAGGTACTTGTCTGCCTCCGCCCCTTGGTCAGTACCCGTACCGGACGTTTTCTGAAGTCTTACCGGCACCTCTTGACCCGTCTTATCCAGAGCGATACTTACCGTGCCGATTCTGGACTGCAGATACAAGGCGCCATCCTGGACAGTTGGCTGCACCGTGGCCAGCTCAGGATGGCTGCGCAGGGTGAACGGCCGGCCATCTACACCGACAACCATCCATTCGCGGTCATACATAGGGCCGCGCTCATTAAAAGCCATTTCTGACAGCTCAACTCCTCTGCATGACTTTACAGGATATACGTTAAGGGAGCTTACACGAGTACCTGTCATATTCTGAGAATAGCAAATTAAGTCCGGCCTGTAATCGTTCAGACCGATTTAAATATACGATCCTCCTAGATATTGATTCATTGCATAGTCATCACGCATCCGTTCTTGAGGCAATCGTTTCGCGGCGTGAATAGTATTCTTTAATGTAGGGAATTGCAGCAGCGGCAATAATTGTAACTACCCCTATTAGGACGATCGGTCCGGGGCGTTCATGGAACAGGGCGATACCGAATAGTACGCCAAAAACTATCTCCAGCAGTCCCAGGATACCCGCTACCCCGGCCTCGATGAGCTTCACGCCCGTAATAAACGTCCATGACGCCAGGACAGATGCCACCGCAAAAAGAAACAGATAGAACCATTCCATATTCCAGTTAAATGAGGGTATCGCTTCGCCCAACACCAGGGCCATAAGAGCGTTCGCCATGATGGACGCCAGCCACAAAAGTATGGTCGACTGCGTCGCGTTATACGGCATTTGCTTAGTGATGACCATGTTGGCAGCCGTAGCCAGGCCGCTGAGCAGTGCCGCTGCGAGCGCCAGCAGCCCAAGGTGTTTCATCGTGGGCGAAAACACGAGTCCAAGCCCGATAATTCCCAGTACGGCCGATAAAAACTTATCTCGCGTAAACCGCTCCCGCAAGAATAACCAGCCAAAAAAGAACATGCCCATAACAATTCCTGCATAGCTAACCGCCATGCTGATTCCTACGCCTGCTTTTAGCACGGCATAGTACATTGGTCCCCAAATAAACAGCGATGCAACAATGAGGCCCAAGAGATATGGCCAATTGCGCTTCAGGTGCAAAGGGCCAAGTTTTCGAAGCCACAAAGCAAAAGGAAGCAGCATGAGCACGACTGCCACGCTCCTGATACCTGATGCAGCATATCCTTCGAAAAACTCGCCAGTAAGCTTTGCCCAAACTCCGTAGCTGGCATAAAAAATAGAGGATATTACGATAAGGCTAGCCCCTAAGGGGGCTTTTGCTCTACTTTGCATAAGGTTATGATACCGTAAAGCTTCTGTCCTAAGATAGACCCGAGTCGTAACGGGAAGTTAGCCGAAGGTTATGCCGTAGGGAAGCCTTGGGTTGCGATCGCCCGGTTCTTGTAGGCTGGATCTTCGATTACATCGGGTCTTCTCTATTTGACGCTTATTGTGTCAGCTAATTTTAATTGATACCACAGAATGTGCAAGCATGAGAAAAAGGCTTCCGAATTGGAAGCCTGTCCCGCAACCAACAAATACCTGCAGAAGCTCGGGTTTACTCACTGCTTTCCAGAATGTCCAACAGTGAATTAAACGCGTATAGCTTATTGCGCGATCGGGTCGGAAACATGTCTATAACTAGACCTGCTTGAGCGAACTTATCGACAAGCGTATATAAAGTTTTACTGTTAGTAATACCAGCTTCTTTACCTAGAGCCTGGGGCGAAAATATAGGCCGCGTAAAGAGCGCCTCGAGGAACGATGAAGCATAGAATGAGTTAAATTCGGGCAGCCTATCATGCAGTTCTTTATACAGACCTTCGACTTTCTCGACACGTTTTTTTGAGATATTGGCTTGGGATCTGACGGCACGCAGAAAGAAGGTTATCCATCCAATCCAATCATCTTCTTCGCTCACCCTGTTAAGGTGTTCGTAATAATCTCGCCTATGCGTCTCTAAAAACTCCGAAATATACAAATTCGGCTGAGATGTCATCTTTTTCTCATACAGATACAGCGGAATGATTAAACGGCCGACCCTGCCATTCCCATCAGCAAAAGGGTGTATCGCTTCAAATTGATAATGTGCGATGGCTGCCTGTACTAACCGATCGGGCTGGTCATCATCATGCAAGTAATTGACAAGGTTAGACATTAGCCCTAGCAACTCGGTGTGCACGGGTGGCACATAGCTCGCTTCTTCAAGCGTCGCTCCCGGGGGGCCTATATGTACCTGATGTCTTCTAAATTCTCCTGGAGTCTTTGACTTGCCACGTACGGAATCTAGGAGCATCTTATGCAGATCTTTGATGACATTCTCGGAAAGCGGCTTGTCTTTTAGTATTTGCTTGCCCTGAATAATCGCCTGTCGATAATTTCCTATTTCTCTATAGTCCCTCTGCTTTTCGTTTTCCTCGACTGCAATTTCTTCTGCATCAAATTCTAAGACTTCCTCAAAAGTAGCCTGTGTCCCCTCAATCTTGGAGCTTAGAACAGCTTCTTTTGTCTCGAAGGCGCGCCGAATTAGCGCCGGGTTGGGCAGCCGTTTTACTGCTTCATCGTATCGAGCTACTGCTTCACGGGCATCTGCAATTAGCTTTATTAGGCTGCTTAAATCTATTTGGGGTGGAAGTGGTGGTGGGATAAACGGTTGTTTCGCCATGTAATTCTACTGCTCTTCTAAGTGATTAGAATAACGTACTATCGTATAAGCACGAGTAGAATTATAGCACTGGTTATTTTACTATTCAAGCTAAAAGTAAAATAAGCTCCATTTAGTTGTAGTAGAGGAAAATAAGGATCTGGCTTATTCTACTTAAATCAAAATATGGACAAGAAGACTAATTTTATCGCGTGTAAGCCATAACAAGAAAGAGGCTCGTGAGCCTCTTTCTAAAGTGCTAATGGTTGCGTACGTGGAGTCGAATTGGAACCTGGTTTGTAAGGAGATTATCCGATGGCGGAGAGCGATTAGCTTTCGCTAACTCTTAGGAGGGTTTACGATATTAGACAAGTAATTGACGTCGCTTGGTGATAGGGCGCGTCCAAGTCTGCCTTCACCTAAAGGTACGACCACGGTCTCTATTCCGTGCTCCATGATTAGTCTTCCGAGTTGTGGCGAAGGTTGTCGGTAGGGTCCCGCTTTTTCTATGTCCTCCTCAGTAGCTTCTCCATGTAAACCCAACATTTCGGCGACATCGCCAAAAGTCATGTAATCCTCATAGAGGGGCGGCTGCGCGTCAATCGGCTGTTTGTCATTCCCGGCAGTGGCAGAGAGGGGCGCTTCTTCCATAAATACTCCTTTGTAGGCTTACTTTATATCAGTGATATGCAGATTCTTCAAGCTATTAGTATTTTTCAAGGATAACAAAAGAAAAGGCTTCCAATTGGAAGTCTTTAAACATGAGCACATTGGTTGCGTACGTGGAGTCGAATTGGAACCTGGTTTGTAAGGAGCTAATGTGCTGGAAGCTTGCGCTAGCAACAATAACTTAGCGTTCTTTTTGCTCCTCTTCGTAAACCGATTGAACGTAGCGCGGCCCTTCGTAATCACCAGTTGCGATCGATTCGTCGACTACTTCGTGAATATCGGTAAGAAGCAGTGTCTTAACATCATCTGTGAAGTGTTGTTTGCTAGCGAGTACTTCATCGACGATTGCTAGTATACTTGTCGCGACTTCATGTCTCAGTGCATCGATTTGAGCAATATCTGTCTGCTTCTTCTTGTCGATATCCCAACGTGTGGCGATTGCCACAAAGTAACCCCAAAGCCTGCCCGCCTGAAATCGGATGTCTCCTGTTTTAATTTCATCGCGCAGGATTTTACGTTTCGCCGGATTGGTGCTGGGTATAGGCAATAACTCTATTCTGTCCGTTTCCCATATTTGCGGGCGAAAAGTATCAATAAGTATAGCTTGGCTTATCCCGTTTTGATCGGGAACGATGACAGCGTTTTGAGGTTTCAGATCAAGCGCCACCGACAGCCAAAGCCAGCCAGCAGAATACTGCTCTCTACGCAGTGGTGGAATATTGAAAAGCATCTCTGCAAGCAGGTGAACCTGAGCAGTCAACCTCTGTAAAAATTCTGCCTTGTCTGTGCTTTTCATAAGAACAGCTAGCAAATCTCCCTGATCAAAGAATTTCTCTGTGCTCTGGACTAAATATTCTTTATCTTTGCCGAGTATCACTTTTTTCTCAATAGGTTGGCTAGTTTTTACACCAGCCGCTTGAAGATTTGCAATATAGATTTGATGCATCTCTATAACACGCCTGGCGTCATCTTTGCTCCAGCCAAAATCTTTGCCCCAGGTTTTAGTAATAACTCGCTCACCATTCATTGTAATTATTTCGATATGGGCAATCTGGTTGGAAAAATCGAGTTGCATGGTTTTCTTCATACTGCAACTATATACCAAAAGAAAAAGACTTCCAGTTGGAAGTCTTTAAGCGTTAGCACATTGGTTGCGGGACCAGGACTCGAACCTGGGACCTCGTGGTTATGAGCCACGCGAGCTGCCGCTGCTCCATCCCGCGTCATCCCTATTTTCACAAATAGGATCCCAAACTATATGGGACTAGGGGTGTAGTATACCGTGGTTGTTTAACCTTGTCAATCTTGGGGATCATCAGTTGTGCCGCGGTGAAGCAAGAAATTCATCCAAGCTTGGAAATTCCGCTGATAAGCAGGTTGCTTAGCAGCCGTCTTTTTAACCTCGTCTTGCTCGGTATCTGGCAGATCGACAGTATGCGCCAGCGCAACTTGCTGTGGAACGTTCAGCACCGTTTCGCCAGGTGCGGCCAGGCCAAAGTTCTGACGGGCAGAGATTTCCAGATACTGGTTGGTCTGGAAATAGTTGTTTTCGAGCTTCATGTTCGTGTTGGTCAGTTGCAGTACCTGCGTCTCTTGTTCAAGACGGGAAATGTCTTTTTGCAGCCCGTAATTCGTATCGATCACCTTCACTCCGCTCCAGCTAATAAGCAGCACGACAACCAGAAACAGCAACAGCCCCACCGCACGCACGTCGCGAAACTGCAGCACGTACTCATAAAATTTTTCCAGGCGCGGTTTTTGTTTGAGGTCCATTACCGCTTATATTTTATGCCGTTTCTGCGAAGAACGCCAGCGCGGTATAAAGCGCTCAATCAGAACATCATCGAGTCATGACCGACATGGACTTCAACGCCGCCGACGTTTTCCACTGCTCTCCGTTTAAGTATCGGAGCGAGGTGCGCGTTGCCAGGTGCGGCTGTAGCTGCGAGACTGTCCAGGCTTATCCCTAAGAAATCGGCTGCAGCCTGCAGTCTCTCTTCTGTTGATGGTGGAGTAAGCATATCGTTATCCCATATTGTCGCTTCACACGCAACCACTGTCTCATTCTGAGGGTGGATTATGGCATCATGCCCGACATAAGTCACTGTGCCATTTTCTATCTCAGCTCTTCTTCGCTGGAGTGCTAATGCAAGCGTATTCACCGGCGGAACAGTGTCAAGCGTACCTTGCAGGGCATCCGGACCTACTACTGGGATGCTGGCCGCTTCATAAGCTGGCGGGACTGTTTGAGGACCTGTTGGCGGGTGCTCAGTCATTGTTAAACCTGTCATGATCTACCTCCCTTATCTATATTATGTAAGTTTACCATTCATTGGCCTGGCCAAACATATAGCAAGAATCGCTATAAAGTTATATAATCCCCCTGTTAGCCACAACTTAGTACAAGGGGATGTAGCTCAGTGGTTAGAGCAGGCGGCTCATAACCGCTTGGTCGCTGGTTCGAACCCAGCCATCCCCACCAGTCTCACCGGATCATCATACGTCCGGTGTTTTTATATCCCGGATACCGGGTGTTACTATTTGCTACAGATGAAACTATCTGCTCGAAAAATTGATAATTACCATGATTACGCCAAATTTTATGATGAACTCAAGGGTGACCGCAGCGATAAGGTCCGGCTATTGTTAGACATTATCGCTAAGTATCGGCCAGAATCGCGAGCAGTTATCGAGTTCGCATGTGGTACTGGAACTATCCTGGAGGGCTTAGCCGGAATATACTATATAACTGGTAGATATCTCCAAAGCGATGCTGCGTCAAGCGCAGGAAAGGGTCGCAGGCAGAAGCGTACCACCATCACAACTGATGCTTATCCTGATATACAAATTCGCCCAGGACTCCAGGACCACTTTAAGATTTTTGAGTCCTACACCGTCAACCATGACAACGCCGAAAGACATGATGACATCGGTCGAACATATTATATCTGCCAAAAACTGTAAAAACTTTTACGCTACATTCGCCATCAAGCGAGTAAAGTTTTATACTACGGAATAGATAAAGGATAGCTTGTGAAAGCAGTAACCAAGGATAAAGATAATCAGACGCAGCGGTTCCTCGACTTGTTTGAGGGCGATGTTGAAGCGGCCGTCGCTGCACTTCGTCAGCTGGGAAGCCCTGCGCCGGCACGCAAGACCGCAGCCGCTAGCGGGCCAGTGCTGGTTGACGTAAGCGAGCTGTCCAAAACATACAAAGTTGGCCGACAGCACATTGATGCATTGAACGGTGTATCACTACAGATTCATGAAGGTGAGTTTGTGGCGTTTACCGGACCGAGCGGTAGCGGCAAAAGCACTTTGCTGCAACTGATCGGTGGGCTGGACAAGCCGAGCCGCGGCCATGTCATAGTCGACGGACGGGACCTGACCAAGCTAAGTGACCGCAAACTATCTGTTTTTCGTAACCGGACAATCGGATTTGTGTTCCAGTTTTTCTATTTGCAGCCATTCTTGCGGCTTGAAGCCAACCTGGAGGTGCCGGGAATGTTCGCACGTGTTAAAAAGCACGATCGTGCCGAGCATGCCGGTAGCCTGGCCGCGGCTGTCGGGCTTCAGGACCGTTTACGTCACTTGCCCAAAGAAATGTCCGGCGGTCAAATGCAGCGTGCTGCCATCGCGCGGGCCATGCTCAACCGGCCAAAGTTGATCCTGGCCGATGAGCCAACAGGCAACTTGGACAGCACCAACGGCAAAGCGATCATCGATCTGTTCGAACAGATGCGGAAAGACTTTGGCACGACTATCGTCATTGTTACACACGATCCGAAAGTAGCCGCCCATGCCGATCGCGAAATCGCCATGGAAGACGGGAAGGTACGCATATGATCCGGCTCCGCGATACAGCGACCTTGGCGCTGACCAAGCTGCGAACGCGTAAAGTGCGTCTAATCATTACTATTGTTATTTCCGGCCTGCTATTCGCTGGGCTGGTGGGAGCCTCGATGATCGCGCGCGGTGCATTCCACAGCATTAGCACATTCAGCAAAGAAGGACTCGGCGAGCGGTACATCGTCAAAGGTACGGGCATGGAAACCGGGCCTGACTTTTTTACCGATCAAGGCGTTATTGACCGGGCGATAGCGATCCAAAAAGACACTGTGGCGCGCAAAAAAGCCGAGGCCAAGCGGCTCGATATCCCCTACGATCCAACCACCGAATCCCCAGCTTTTGAAGAGTTCAACATACCCGGCGGAGGCAAACAGCGCAGCATCGCCATGCAAACCGATGCGGGCAAGCAGGCTATCAGGGAGTATTTGCAGGCTCACGCCGGAGCCGGACTACCGGAATTCCAAAAAAGTGCCGCCGCATTTAATCCGCTAGCCACTTACAGCAGCTTCCCCTTCTCGTTTAGTAACGAAGGCCGGTTACAAGTCCTAAAAGACGGTAAAGAATCGTACGACCAGAACAATGTGAAATCCGGCCCAGGCAACGGTTTGGATTCATTCCCGGTCAGCTGGGCAGTCATGAGCAGCAAGCTGCTTGAGCCATTTACATTAGACGATCAGAATCTTGTCACCGGCGCTGATGGCAGCCTGCCGATTATCGTGCCGTATAGCGCTGCGGAGCAATTGCTGGGCATCAAGCCATTATCGGCCACGGCCAGTTCCGAGCAAAGGCTGGAGCGCACCAAAGCTGTGCGCAGCAAAGCCAAAGATGTAACGTTCACACTCTGTTACCGTAACAGCACCTCTGCCGGACTTATAGATTCGGCCACCAGCGCTCAGCAGGAGATCGAGCGCAATAAGGGCAATAAAGAGTACCGGAAACCGGATCTGATATACGGTTTGCCCAGCCAGCCCTGTGCCTCCTCAACCATCGCACGCGACGTACGGACCGCAGATCAGAAGAAATTGGAGGCCAAGCAGGAAGCATTCGCCCAAACCTTTGGCAAACCCGCCGCGGTCCAGGCAACATTCACTTTCCGGGTGGTCGGCATTGTACCGGACGTGTCCAATGGGAGTGCGGCGGCCGTGAACCAGATCGTGAGTTCGCTTGTTACGTCGTCGCTCGGCACCGGATGGTTTTCGCCGCAGGAGGAAGTTATGAAGCAGCCTATTCTGGCCGGCCTTTTTAATGATCCTATGACAAGAATCAGTGGGCAGTCGCCATCCTATTACGCCGAACTCCCTTCCGCGCAGCAAGCACGGGAATTCATCGATAAGCAAAATTGTTCTCCCGATTATTCGGTGTTCGACAAGCCGCAGGAAGGTGACGCCATGCCTGACCCGGCAAAAGCTTGCAATGACGCAGGCAAGTACTTCACACTGTCGCCGTTCGGCAGCAACAGCGTAGCCCTTGAGAGCGCCAAAAACCAGTTCAGCAGGTTCTTTATGCTTGCGGCGCTTGGTGTTGCCGTAGTCGGGGCAGTCATTATGATGGGTATTGTCGGCCGCATGATCGCCGATAGCCGCCGCGAAACCGCTGTCTTCCGTGCCATCGGCGCCAAGCGGATGGACATCGCCCAGATCTACCTGCTATACACCATCTTGCTTTCGTTGATGATAAGCTTGTTCGCAGTTCTCGGGGGCGTGGCCGCCGCACTCATTGCCCAGCATCAATTCGCCAAAGATATTACTGTCCAGGCGCTGGTGGCGTACAACGCCCATGACCTGAACCAAACCTTCCGCTTGTTTGACTTTTACTGGCCCGACTTGCTGTTGCTTACCGGCGTGGCTATAGGGGTTGGACTTATAAGTGTGGCGATTCCGCTCATCAGAAATGTGCGCCGCAACCCGATCCGCGACATGCGGGACGATACGTAAATATAGTTAGAACAATGAACCTTGTGCGCGTTTCAAAGCCCGGCGTTTGATCTTTTGTTGCTGATTGGCAAGGTCAGGATCAGTCACGTACGTAAGGGTACCTTTTGGTAGGTCTGTTATAAACGAAGATACTGTTTGCGGGGTTTTGTGGCGCGCGCGGGCGTGGAGCAGATATAGCTCATCGCGTGCGCGGGTGACGGCAACATAAAACAAACGCTTTTCTTCCCGAAGATACTCGGCGTCATGCTGGGGCTGGGCATGGTGTTTGGGTTCACGCACCGCGCCGGGATGCTTGGCGTTTGGAGCGACATGTGGCAACATCCCTTCCTCTACCCCCAACAAAAAGACAGTCGGAAACTCCAGCCCTTTTGCGGCATGGATGGTCAGTAGCGACACCGCCTCTGCCTGCGGATCGTAGTACGCCTGCTCTGCCATGGATGCGATATGGTCCAGGTACTCGCCCAATGGTTTATCTTTGTACGCCAGCAGGGCATTCGTGAACTTCCGCAGGCTGTCGTGTTTTTCATAGGATAATCCAAGTGTTTTAATGACTTGGCTGGCCAGATCAGCAAGCTCTGGCTGCGGAGCTTGTAGGCGTAGGGGCGCCAGGAGTGCCAGCAATTGGGAAGATGTAAACCCCTTGGCCTCCGGTGTTTCCGTCCTGCCTTCTACATAACTTAGCGCCTGCAAGACCGCCTGGACTTCCGGAGTAAGATAGGGCGAGCCCTCTCCGGCAACCTGATAAGGAATCCCGGATGCGTCCAGTGACTTTTGCAACTGCTTGGCCGCCGCGTGGGTGCGGTACAGAACCGCAAATGCCGAGAATGTCCGTCCGCCATCGCTCGTGTGATGGGTCTGGCTGCGCAGCATGTCGCTGCCTCCAATTTGCCGTTCGATCTCGTGCACAATCCAATCTGCCTCGCCATATTCATTAAGCACTTCGATTAGCTGGGCTTTGCCATGGTCATGGCGATGCGCCTGAAGCTCCAGCACTTCGGGGAACAGGGCATTTGCCACATGCACAATCTCTGGAACAGAACGATAATTCGTACCGAGGGTGATACGCTCCGCGCCCGGCCAATCACGCTCGAACTGGTCGAAGATAGCGGCACTCGCGCCGCGGAACCCGTAAATCGACTGCAGCGGATCACCGATTACCAGCATGTTTCGGGTAGTGTCGAGCTGCTGCAAAATGGCGTATTGCAGATCATTCGTATCCTGGAATTCATCGACCAGAATGTACTGATAGCGCTGCTTTTGGGCAAGGACGCCTTGCTGTAGCGCATCGTGCAGCCCGATAAGCAGATCGTCAAAATCCTGCAGGTCACGGATGGAAAGTTCGTGGTTGTAGGTGTCGGTAAGGGTTTTAAGCTCCGAATCGCTAGTCGGATGGACGGCATTTTTCGCTTTTGAAATATCCAAAGCGAGGTCGCGCGCACTCCGGCCCTTCAGGTTTCTGGATTTGATGAGTTCGCGGACTATCTCCATCCGTGTTGGCTCGTCGGCAAAAGCCTTTTCGTTTTGAAGCAAGTTTCGCGCCAGCGCGTGGAAGGTGCAAATGAGCGGTAAATCGGTCCTGTCGCCTATCTGCGCAGCTACCCGTTCGCGCATCTCGTGGGCAGCCTTATTAGTAAAAGTTAGCGCCACAATATCTGAAGCCGGAACATGTTTTTCCAGCAGCAAGTAGGCAATCCGCGCGGTGAGCGTCCTGGTCTTTCCTGAGCCGGGTCCGGCGACAATGCATACTGGTCCAGTCTGATGCTCGACTGCTGCACGTTGCTCGGCACTGAAGCTGCCGAGATCGATAGAAGCAGCTCGATCACTCACAGCAAACTCAGCTGGGACGTCGTGGCGGCGCGATCCTCAGCATTTTTAAAAACCTTGATAGTGCCAAACACGCCATCATAGCCAGGATCGCGGTGAACTTCGGCGCGGCGGATCCGCTCCACTGCCAGCCTGACAAGCGGCGAATGCTCATGTATCGCCTCCAGCGGAACCGAACGTAATATGGCGAACTCGCTCCCCAGGCTGGCTATGATGCCGTGGTAATCTCCCATAACCGCTTTGCCGGAAGTCGTTTTGGTGCCGCGCAGCTCCGCCAGTACTTCGGCCAGCGGTACGATATATTCGGTTTGATGCTTGCGGCCGGCAGCCTGGATATCGCTGCCAGCTCCTGTTGGGATGTCGCGGTCGGCCAGTTCCCCAACGCGGTATTCTACGCCAACCACCAAGGGCTTGGCACACTTCGGGCAGATGCCGCTGTGCGCTTTGGTCTCGGCGGCAGTAAAGCGTACGCCGCAAGCACGATGCCCATCTGAGTGGTACTTGCCTTCTTCCGGGAAAAACTCGATGGTCCCGACAAGACGGTCATCGCCAGCAGCAATGCCGCCGATTACTCCGTTAAATGTCGGGTCGGTCTTCATAACAGTGGCTTCGCGGCCGAGTTTTTGCGGCGAGTGGGCATCTGAGTGAGACGTGATTGACACCTTGTCCAAGTTGCTGATGCGCGCATTCATGAACGGATCCGAGGATAGGCCCGTTTCAATCGCCCGGATATGCGGCGTCAGCTCTTCGTATGCCTCTTCAATGCTATCAAAACCGGACTTCGACCCGAACATGCCGAACCACGGCGTCCAAATGTGCGCCGGAATATACAGCGAATCCGGGTTAACTTCCAGCGTATGTCTTAGCAGCTCTTTTGAGTCCAGGCCAAGTATCGGACGGCCATCGGCCTTAAGGTTTCCGATTCTATCCAGCCGGGCATTAAGTTCGCTCACACTTTTAAAATCGGGCATGACGACCAGCTGGTGGAGCTTTCGAACCTTGTCACCTTTTTTGTAAATCGTAGCGATCTCGGCCGTGGGAATAAAACGAATCAGCTCGCTGCGCACACTGGGCGGCAGTTCGCGGTCGATGGCAGCTGCCAGGTCATCCCGGAGCTTATATAAGCCCGAGCCATCTTCTACCAGCTTATCCTGTATTTCTGCAAACCATTCCGGATGCGTAAAATCACCTGTCCCGATGATGTTAATACCCTTAATTTTGCCCCAGCGGTATAGCCCTTCAAGCGTGCAATCCTTGCTGGTGGCACGGGAGTAATGCGAATGAATGTGGAGGTCGACGATGAGCTCCATGGATACTCCTCCCCGGGGGTGTTAGACTAGCTGCTGGCGTCGCGCCGTACAAACAATAGGGCCGAAACAGCAATACCAATGACTAAGTAAATAGCGAATACTCCGGCTGATGCAGCAGGCGAGAAGATATCCGGGCCTGCCGGGGTGTTTACAATTTGGGCCTGCGCTGAGGTAGGCAGATAGTTAGTACTAACCTTTAGGAAATTATGGATAAGCTGTTCGACTGGCGATATCAGGAAGTAGGTGGCGACTGCCGCTACGATACTGCGGGTCAAGAAACCAATAATCAGTCCGAACCACAAGTTCCCCAGCAGAAATACCCCTGATCGCCACACCGTATCCCATACGTCGACCGTTTGTGCGTCTAACGGGTGGCCGGCCATACTGGCACCAAGCGGCATCAAGCTAAGGCCAAGCGCAAGCCCCAGTGCCGTCAAAAGCACGCCATACCCGGTGATGACAATGAATTTTGCTAGCAGAACCCGCAGGCGGCTGTTTGAGGCGGTAAGCGTGTAGGTAACCGTGTTATAGCGATATTCATGGCAAATGTGCAGGATAGCTAGCACGCCGGTAAAAATACTCGTGACCATCACTCCTGTAATGCCTGCCACTGCTAAGGCATCCGGTGATTGCAGGGAAATCCCATCCGCCTTGTACCCGAGTCCCCAAAAGCATACAAACCCGGCTAAAATCAGTGAAAAGATAGTTATCACGTACGTGGAGCGGATAGTCAGGAACTTACGCAGTTCTGCGGTTAGTGCGGCCTTCATTTTTTGCCCCCTTCTTGATTGTGTGTACGGTATTCCTGGGCTTCGGCGGTCAGTTCCAGGAAGGCTTCTTCGAGCGAGGCGGCGTGATTGGCAAGTTCCAGTACGGTTACGCCTGCACCAAAGGCCATTTTCCCGACCTCATCTGTTTTGGCGCCGGTTACTCTTAGGCCGCCTTCCAGCGATTCAAATAGGATAGATTTGGATTCTAAGGCTTTCCTTAGAGGGGCCAGGTTGTTGGCGCGTACAAATACAGAAGATTTGGAGTTTCCGGCGACCAAATCTTTCATGGAGCTGGTGGCAATGAGCTTGCCTTTTCCGATTACCACAACATTGTCGGCCATCAGGGCCATTTCGCTCAGCAAGTGACTGGAGACAAATACGGCATTACCCTGGGCGGCATAGTCCTTCAAAAAGGCGCGCAGCCAGGCAATACCCTCTGGGTCAAGCCCGTTTGCCGGTTCGTCAAGCATCAAATATTTTGGCTGGCCAAGAATCGCAGCGGCAATGCCAAGGCGCTGGCTCATACCCAGGCTGAACTTGCCGGGACGTTTTTTAGCTACATCACTCAGACCGACGATATCCAGCACTTCGTCAACACGCTTGTCCGGTACATCGCCAGCCGATGCCAGGACTCGCAAGTGGTTGCGCGCCGTCCGGGTTGGATGGAAGGCCTTAGCCTCGAGTAAAATACCGATGGTTTTAGCAGGCTGAGACCACTGGTGAAGCGGTTTGCCGTCAAATGTGGTGTGGCCGCCACCGTTGTCAAGGCCGAGCATCAGTCGCATGGTTGTTGATTTGCCGGCTCCGTTCGGACCCAAAAAACCGGTCACTTTGCCGGTTTCGACCTCGAAAGAAATATTGTCGACGGCAACTTTTTTCTTGTAAGTCTTATGTAAATTAGCAGCTTTAATCATCGTTAATTAGTGTACACGATGTGGGAGCCGATATCTATAAGAGAGGCTACGGTTGGGCTAGCAAATTCAGCAATTCTTCAGCACTGTCCGCTTGCATCAGGCGTTCGCGTAGCTCTTTAGCGCTGTCGAATCCGTTGATGTACACTTTGCAAAACTTATTGAGTGTGGCGATGTTCCGTTCGCCGTCTTTCCAGGTTTCGGCAAATAACGTCACGTGTTTGCGGTACAGTCCTATGCGCTCGGCCTTGGAAATAGTCTCCCAGGGGCTGTCTTCGGAGAATAAAAATGGGTCATGAAAGATGCCGCGGCCGACCATAATGCCGTCCAGTTTGTGCGCGCTAGCAAGTTGCATGGCTTGTTCGCGGCTTTCGACATCGCCATTGCCGACGATAAGCGTAGCCAGGCCTTTTTGATCGCGCCGCTCCCGCGCTTCGCCAATTAATTCCCAGTTGGCTGGCACTTTACTCATCTGGGCGCGGGTGCGGCCGTGCACGGTCAGCATCGCCAAATCCTGATCGAGCAAAAAATCGATCCACTCCATGTCAACTTCGCTAAAACCGACTCGCGTCTTAACGCTCAAAGGAAGCTGGTCGCTCAGCCCTTCCCTTGTGGCATCGATTATTTCCTTGGCATGTGGCCAGTTTTCACGCTTGATAAGCGCCGAGCACGCGCCCATCCGGACCTCGCTTTTGGCCGGGCAGCCCATATTCAAATCGACGCCAGCAAAGTTAACACCTTCGGGCAGGCCGAATTCTTGCGCCAGTGAACCATTAGCGATTTGTTCTGCCACAGCTCTAAAATTCTCCGGCTTCAGCCCCCAAAGCTGGGCGATGAGCGGCCGGTCGTGCTTGGTAAAACGAAGCTTTTTAAGCAGCCGGGGGCGGCCAGGACTTTGCAGCCCGTCGACATTTACAAATTCAGTAAAAAACAGATCTGGAGACGCACAATCAGCAACAATCTGACGGAACGCGGCATCGGTTACGTCATCCATCGGCGCCAATACAAGGAATGGCCTTGGCAACTGCTCCAAAACATTCATTAGCTATATTATACAATGATTATACGTTAGCGCCAAAAACCGCAGTGAGAGCTTGCGATATTGTATCTTTTATGATATCGTAATCTCCATGTCACTAGAACTTCCCCCTCCGGTTACAGTTGAGTATCAAGAGGATTATGACTTCTACGGTCCTGTCGAACTGGACCCGCTGGCTTGTGCCATGGTACTGAGAGAATTTGGTGTGGATGATGAGCACATTGCCAGCACCACTGTAGTCGTAAGCAATGAATATGTAGTTGACCGCAAATCTGACCCAGAGCAGCCGGTCATATTCGATTACAGGATTTGCTCCACTAGCGACTTTATACTTACTGACGGATCTGGCTGTATAGAGGTCAACATGGGCAGTCTACAATCAGCATCCAGCGAAAGCGAATTGTCAGAGTCAGCCCTGCTGATCCATGGTTTCAGTCAGCGCGCAGACTTAGTGCAGTTGGGTCAAGAGGGATTGAAAGCTGAAAGGCTGGCTACTAAGCGGTCAATACGGAGAAGTAAAGCTATCAAGCCTGCTATCCAGGGAATTCTTGGCGCGGGCGCGGGCATTACCCTTGATGTGCTTGCAGAGCAACACGACATACTTTCCACTCCGGTTGCATGGGGAGTCGGAGTTGTTATTGTTGGGGCATCGGCGTTCTTTACCAAGGTGGGTGCTGATATAAGGTATCTGCACGAAGTAAACTGCCGTACGGCGCGTCACCTATGGCCAGATCAGCTGCGAGGCAATCGTCGCACCATCGAATACATGGAAAACCCCAATTCGCCGCCCCTCATCCGGGGATAGCATGTGTTTTCGGTAAGCTTTAAGTACCGCTTATTCTGCGGATTATTCCCAGCGGAACACCCTAAAAGCAATCACGTAAATTACGACTGCCCAGATGCCCATGGTCAGCAGTTCCGGACCGAGTTCGAAAATGGTGCGGCCTTCGGTCATGATGTAGCGCATTCCGTCAATGATCGGGGTCAGCGGCAGATAGCCAGTAATGCCCTGTAGCCAATCCGGCATTAGGAAGCGCGGGAAAAAGATACCGCTCAGGAACATCAGCGGAAATGCGACCAGGTTGGATAACGGCGCGGACTGGTTCTCATTCTTTGCCCAACCGCCGATGGCCAGGCCGAAGCCGAACATCACGATAATTCCTCCCAGCGAAAACAGCACAAGGCTTAGGTAATCGCCCCGCATATCAAAATCGAACACGGTAAGGCCGACGATAAACATCACCACTAGCGACGACAGCCCCACTATGGCGTAATTGATGAGCGTGGACAGAACCAGCTGCGAAGCCTTAAGAGGCGTGGCGCGCAGACGACGTAAAATACCGGTCTTTTTGTCTGCGGGGAAGCTGTTGGCAAGGCCAAAAATACCCAGGGATAGTATCGAGAAGCCCAGCAGACCCGAGAAGGTATAGTCGAACCGCGTAAGGCTTGACGTCTTGAGCGGCTGCTGTTTCACGGCCAGCGGATCAATATTCTTGGTCAAATCTTTATTGATCCCGTCCAGGATGCCTTGCATCACGCCGGCCACGGTTTGGCCGCTCTGGGGGCTGGCTTGATCGAAGTACACAATCATTTCGCCGTGCGGAACGCCTTTTTCATTCTTGGTGCCGAATTCTTTGGGCAGCTCAATGACGGTGTCGATTTCGCCGCGGCCCATCTTTTCTTTGGCAGCTTCCAGATTGTTGACATCACTTTTGAGTTTAAATGTCTTATCTTTTTCTGTATCGGCTACGAATTCTTTGGCAAACTCTGTCTGTGAGTGGTTGATAATCGCAATATCAAAATTTATATCCGAATTGCGGAACAGCGAGCCGAACACAAACAGGAACAGCAGTGGGAACAAAAAGGTAAAAAACAGGGCGACCGGGTCACGCGTGAAACGTTTTGTAAATGCTGCGCCAAGTACAAAAATGGGGGCAAAATACCGCTTCATAATTAGTCCCGTAAAGCCTTTCCAGTCAGGTCGATAAACACATCTTCCAGACTTGCTTGTTCGACATGCTGCTTTTTCGTAAAGCCGCGCTTAAGCAACTGTTTGACAAGCGCCTTTGGCGAGTCAAGCGCAATGATTTCCCCCGAGTCCATAACCGCCACACGGTCACACAACAGCTCGGCCTCTTCCATGTAGTGCGTGGTCAGCATCACCGTAATACCTTTTTTCTTGATAGAAGCAATAAGATCCCACAGATGGCGGCGCGCCTGAGGGTCGAGTCCGGTGGTCGGTTCGTCCAAAAACAGCACACGCGGTTCATTAACGAGCGCTGCTGCGATACTGAAACGCTGTTTCTGACCTCCAGAGAGCTTCTCTGGGTAGCTGCTGGCTTTATCAGTCAATTCCACTTCTTCGAGCAGCTTAGCGGAGTCAATCTTGGTGCCGTAAATACCAGCGAACATCTTGAGCTGCTCGGTAAGGGTAAGTTTGTCGTAAAAAGCCGTCGATTGCAGCTGGATTCCAATGATACTTTTAACCTTGCCTGGTTCGTGGGCGACATTGCGCCCATCCAGCATGATTTCGCCGGACTCCAGAGGCCGCAGCGCTTCGATAGTTTCAAAGGTTGTCGTTTTGCCAGCGCCGTTCGGGCCGAGGATTCCGAAAATCTCGCCTTCCTGCACTTCGAAACTGATACCTTTGACCACCTGTTTATGCCCGTAACTCTTCTTGAGGTCTTTGACGGTGACTATTGGTTTTTTCATATGCGTCTACTATAACATCGTTAAATTGGAGAAAGCAAAGGGGAGAAATAAAGCCTGAGAGGTGAGAGCTGCTTAGCAAAACAAAACACCCTGGATGTCCAAGGTGTTTTGACCGAAAGTAATATTACTTTGCGCGCTTAACGGTCAGGAAACCGTTACGTACGTTTTCGTTTACTTCGAAGCCATCAGGCAAGTCAGCAGCAGTGTCTTTGCGCTCATCCTTACTGAAGTAGTAGATGACCTGCTTCTTGCCACCACGGAGTGTCACTTCCTTGGAGTTCAAGTAGTAAGTGATACCCTTGGAGTTTGTGTGCTTATATGCCATCGCTAGATTTCTCCCTCTCTTACGGCTTAGTAATGGTACCCCTACGATACTCTGACCTATTTTTATTTGTCAATCACTTTTTCCCTCTGTAGCTAAGTTAACGTTGCAAGTTATACCGCTTATGTATTACACTGGTGACTATAGAAAAATGTTTAAGGGCGGGAGAATCTCACAAATGGATTTTTTGCATCGGAATGCGAACGGCCAACCACAACCAGCGCGAACTAACGGCGGGAGCACAGCTCCAGCAGCAGCTTCAACTGGCAACGGTAACGGCGGTGATAAGTTCAAAAAAGCACTGAACGGCGAACCAAAATGGCTTCGCGTAGTTTTCTTAATTTTGCTTTTGTCGTTGACGGTTTTGGCAGTCGCTATCGCCATGTTGTTCTACTTCGGCAACAAGTCGAAGGAATCTGGGTTTGTCGACCAGAATAAATTCCAGGCTGTTTTCCTTACGAACGGGCAGGTTTACTTCGGCCGGGTAACCGAAGTTACTAGCAAGTACGTTAACTTGCAAAATATTTACTACCTGAACTCACAGCAGCAACCAGCAGCCAACGGCACGCAGAGCACCTCGCAGCAGACAAACTTCTCGCTTGTAAAGCTTGGCTGTGAGCTGCATGGCCCCGCTGACCAGATGATCATCAACCGGGAACAGGTTAGCTTCTGGGAGAACCTTACCTCCAATGGTAAAGTCGCCAAGGCTATCGACCAATGGGTACAGCAGAATCCGGACGGCCAAAAGTGTGACGCCAGCAGCAACACCACCCAGCCAAATGGAACTACTGGTACTGGCACCGAGAACAAACAACAGTAAGCAGTTTATGCTCGCCCTGAATATTAAAACAGCCCTTTCCGGGGCTGTTTTAATATGGATGACTTAGAGTCTGAAGGAGATTACTCGAACAGCATTCCTCTCTGGGATGTTGGTAGTACTTATCCTGACTACTCTACTTCGTTGAGCGTTTTAGCCACCAACCTAGTATGATCCGGATAATTAACAATACGAGCAGCAAGACCGCCAGAGCAACACTAAACCCGGCCAGATCCGGCGACCAGCTGGGTGAAACAAAATCGAACTTATACAATGCGTCAGGTACTGGTTTGGCGGCAACGTTATGCTTGGCTACATAATCCTCGATGCATGGAATGCGCCCGCTGCCGGAAAATCCTGTCGGGTGCTGCCGCTCACATTCGGCCTGGGCATCGGTATAAATCTGAGCGCTGTCTTTGTTAACCCTGTTTTTCTCGGCCTCTTGTAAGCGCTGGTATGTATACTTCAGCTGGATCGGTGGGTAGACGCCGGTCTGTCCGCTCGCCAAATCAGTGTTCATATGTGAATAGACGTATTTACGAAGCTCTTGCAGCGCACCCTCTACATCACCGCCTTTTTCGTCGGCTTCGTACACGACCTGGCGCAGATCAACCATACCAAGGTTATTCTGGCGAAGGGCAAAAACAGCAATCGTCGCCACCACCAAAAATGCAGCCAGCAAATACCAGACCTTGATGGAACGGATTTTCGTCCAGAGGTGGTGCAGGTATTTTTTGTTCATTTTGATCTTTGCCTTTATAGCAGTGTAACATGCTAGACTTGTACTATGCATATCTATTTCTCTGGGATCGGGGGCGCGGGTGTCGGGCCGCTGGCGCTGATTGCGCACCAGGCCGGCTTTACGGTTTCCGGCTCAGACAAGCAAGATAGTAATTACCTTGCTTACCTGCGTACGCACGGTGTAGATGACATCCATGTCGGGCAGGCGTATGATCAAATCGAGGGTGTCCATGCCCGCACGCCCATAGATTGGTTTGTGTACACTTCGGCATTACCGATCGAACATCCAGATGCTCCGGAGCTACAGTTTTGCGAAGACCACGGCATTAAACACTCGAAACGTGACGATTTTTTGAACTTTCTGCTGGACAAGAAACAACTGAAACTTATCGCCGTTGCCGGTACGCACGGCAAGACCACGACGACAGCGATGGCCATCTGGCTGTTCAAGCAGCTTGGCCTGCCAATCAGCTACTCGGTGGGTGCTAAACTCGGCTTTGGGGAAATGGGCGAATACGACGCGAATAGTGAATATTTCGTCTACGAGGCCGATGAATTCGACCGTAACTTCCTGGCTTTTACGCCGCATTTTTCGCTTATTACCGGGATCGATTGGGATCATCCGGACATTTACCCGACCCGCGAAGATTACGACGGTGCATTCAAGCAGTTCTTGTCCGGGAGCGAGCAAGCGCTGCTTTGGCAGGATGACGCCCGCCGGCTGAACATCGTGGACAGCAAACACACCCACATAATTGACGAACGATCCACCGAAATTGATACGCGCCTGTCGCTGCCTGGACACGTCAACCGGCTTAATGCCTGGGCTGTAGCACATGCCGTCCAAAAACTTACCGGTAGGCCGCTCAAGGAGCTTCTGTCCAAACTGAACCAGTTCCCTGGCGTCTCGAGGCGGTTCGAGCAGATTGTGCCACATATCTACAGTGATTATGCCCATACGCCACCTAAAATCCGTGGTGCGCTGCAACTGGCGCACGAAGTCGCCGGTCAGAATGTCGTTGTGGTTTACGAAGGCCTGCATAACACTCGCCAACACTTTATAAAAGATGAGCTTCGGCACCTGTTCGATAGCGCCAAACAGTTATACATCGTGCCGAGCTATCTTGCGCGGGAAGATCCAGACCTGGCGCTGCTCTCTCCGAAGGAACTCAAAGGATTGCTTGATCCTGAGATGCAGGAGAGGACAACGCCGTCTGCGCTGGATAACGGATTGGCGGAGGCTATCCGGGGGCACGCCGAATCAGGCGATCTGGTGCTGGTATTGAGTGCTGGCGGAGGCGGCAGCCTGGATGAGTGGCTGCGGCGCGAATTCGCTGCCTGACCTCTCTGGCGGCGAGAGGCTATTACCCCATGAGCTCAGAACGGTTCTTTACTTAAGCGAAGCGAGGGAAGCTTAGTGAGGGGTTTATGGGCATAATAGCCGCCAGGAAAATTAGATCAGCGCCGCTGCAAAGAAAGCTACGACGATAAGCACCATCATCAGCCAAAAGAGCGGCCCGGGCACAGAATTCGTTTTTTTGGTGTGCTCTGGAAGCTGGTGCTGCGGATCGGCGGGGGTTGGAGCGCCCGCCGGTAAGCCCGGCGAAGTCATACCACTTGGAAGCGATGGTTGGTACGGACTGGTCTGCTGGCCGTAGTAACCTCCCTGTCCTGACGATGATCCGGAAGGTGCGCTGGCGCCGCCCCCTGACGATCCTGCGCCAGACATCCCGCCTGCTGGACGCCGCCGGCCATCCAGAGTGTGGGCCGCAGCTGCTGTGCCGGCAAGCCCGGCAGCGACGCTGTCGCCAGTGTGGGTTTTGCCGATTTCTTTTTGTTCACCCTTAAAGCCCTGTCCGTATTCTGCGACAGCCACCTGACGCCCATGTTCATCTTCGTAATACGTATGCCATGCGCTGTGCCGCTCATGAACCTGCCCGGCCGGTTGCGCCTGCTCGAGCATGTCGGCGGCCATCTGTTCCTGGACTGGAGCAGCTGCCGCTGGAGCGCCCTCGGACCGCATACCCGCAGCTGCTGCGGCAGCCACAGACACCGGACGTCCGTCCGGGCCGGTCACTCTGCCATTGCTAGAAACGGAAGTCTCGCTGCTGGCATACCGCGGCACGCCCCACTCATGTCCACTCGGACGGTGCGCTTCACGAATCGCCTGCCTGCGCTGGTGGTCAAGCATATCCCGCTGCTGGCGTTCCAGGCGCATCTGGTTAGTATTAGTCTCTGCTTGTGCCTTATCCTGTTGATCCATACGGCCGCTTAGCTCTTTTTTGAGTTTACGGTCGGCACGTTTACGGGCAATGTTTTCGGCGAGCACCGCGACGTAAGGCCACAGGCTGCCTTTTTTATTGATTACAACCTGCGTTGGCCGTTCAATTCCTGGGGTCATTCCATGCTGGTTTGGGCTGGAAGCGTTATAGCTGTTCGGATTATAACCTCCACTACCAGCAGAATAATACTTACGCTGGTAGTTGGGCGAATTGGGCGGCAGTCCTCCCCCGCCGCCAGAAGCTCCGGCAGCGCCATGAGGCCGTGGAGGGATAGGAGGCGTGCCGCCTCCGCCACCAGCACTTCCCTTGCCAGTTCCGCCGCTCCCTGCGACTGAAGAGACCGTCGGATTCAGTGCATAAGAATCGTCGTCTTCAGAGGTAGCACTTGATGGTGTCTCGAAGGTGTTATAGGAAGCGTAGTCCGGACTCTGGCGCGGTGGCACCGGCGTGGCTAACGGCTCATCATTTACTTCTGAGTCATCTACCGGCCATTCTGCCGAAGTAGCTGACATCTCCGTGGGGTTTATCTGGACTGTGGGCTCATTTTCAGGCGCTCGCGGCTGTACGCGCTCGACTGTTGGACGGGGAGATGGGATAAGCACGGGTTCTTCCGGAAGATCCGGCATAAAGTCGCCAATATCTGGAAGATGCCCGAACGGCTTCGGCCCGGAATCCTCTTTGGTATCAAGCACGCCAACGCTGGTTTCAGCGGCGGGCATGGCGGAAGTCAGGCTTTCTCCCGGGATGACCGGTTTAGGCGGGAGCTTGCGGGGAGTGGTGGCTGCAGACGTCACAGACTGGGCTGCCGCTTTTTCGTCGTCTTCTTCCTGTTTCTTTTTTTTCTCTTCTTCCTCAGAGGAAGCTTTGGCCGCCTCTGCATGATGTATCCGGGCTAACCGCTCACTCTGGAACAGCACTCCGGCCCGAATAGGCGGTTTTTCGGGCTGCGGGGGCGGAGGCGTCTCTGCACGGGGAATCCGCGGAACCGGACGGAACGCAGGTCCCGACCCGAATGAAACTGCGCCGTTGTCGTCGCCTTCGTCGTCTTCTGCTCTGTAAGCTGCTCGCTCCGTGTTCATACGATGCCCAAGATTTATACTACTAAGTTTCTATTATACTGCGTCTACACAGGGTCCAAAATAAAACTATATAAGCAATCGAAGTTATTTGCAAGATTTTTCGGTCCTCCGGCCTAGGGTCTGCCTGTTTTATCGGTTGTCACCTGCACCGCGCTGGGCACCCCGTTCATAGCGGCTGGCAAGCTTATCCACATTTTGCTGCATGATGTCATCAAAAGAAAGGCCGAGTTCTTTGGCCATAACGGCGATATACCACACTACGTCGGCCAGTTCTTTGCCAAGCTCCTGCTTGCCTTCTTCGGACAGTTTGCTGTCCCAGTAGGTTAGCATTTTTTTCCATTTTTCAACGACCTCGCCTGCCTCGCCAGCGACGCCCATAACAAGGATTGTTTTGTTCATCAGCGGATCGGGATGCCGAATCAAAGTTTTGAGTGCTTTTTGCTGGTATTCATCAAATGTCATGGGTATTTCCTGCTACTGGGTTTGTATGTATACGAGGATGGCTGCTGCTGCCAAGGCGGCCATCACGAATATTGCACCGACGATTGCGCCTACCGGCAAGGGCGGTGCAGGGTGGTGGTTGAGTGGTGCGGCAGGGGTAGGCTGCTGCTGAGGAGCTGGCTCGTCCTGGATCGCCTTCGCCTCGGTAGGGCCGGAGTCGTGGCTGGCCGGCGTCGGCTCGGAGGACGTTTCAGAAGTTTCAGATTGGCTCTGGCTCTTGGGCGGTTCATGTACCGACAAAGCAGGTGCAGTTTCTTTTTTGGCTTCGGTTTGAGGCTCTGGAGTGAATCCTGCCGGGCGCTTTTGCTCCGTGGGGTGTTGGGTGAGATTAACAGGAGTAGACTGGCCCGGAGCCGAAGCAACCTGCGGCCGCGGTAGCGGCGGCGTGGCCCGTCGCTCGGGGGCGCTAATATCCATAACTGGTCGCTGA
>Ga0075366_10000147_pt1 | contig 29801 bp, 48 predicted proteins | sample EndMethybrTD3031_FD_72351 | JGI IMG/M metagenome (GOLD analysis project Ga0075366, IMG submission 72351) | Populus endosphere microbial communities from Tennessee, USA - Endosphere MetaG P. TD hybrid TD303-1 | ecosystem: Host-associated > Plants > Roots > Endosphere | place: USA: Tennessee...
GGGTAGGCCGGAGTATTCTAGTGGGGGTATACGGCAATTGCTTATGTCGCCGCTTGTCACTTGAAGACTTGTGATACTAGTCTCAATCAACAATGTCTTATCATAGGGAATGTTCCTAGGTGTTTCTGTAAGATATCTTATTAAAATGGCGTCAATTTTTAATTGCCTTTAGTAGTTGTCTTGATTGGCCTACTCTGTTCCTGTGGCTACTACAGCTGGCTTTTGCTTTATATTCTAAAATGCGCTTAAATAGGGCTAATGCCTAAAAAGAAACAAACTTCCAAAACGAAACCGAACGCCGCAGATTCGTTTGACGGCGTCTATTTATTTAAGATGGTGCTCTACCTATTGCTGGGCTCGATGTGGCTCAAAATCAGCAGTGGTGGAGATATGACATTCCCGATACCTATCGGACTGATTATCGGTTTAGTCTTTACGACACATGAACACTTCCAGATCGACCGTAAGATCGAATATGCAGTCATGCTAGTGGCTATGCTCTTTGGTTACTTCGCCCCTTACGGCTTGTATATCAATTTCTAGATATACTTGATCGAGAGCCAAGGGCGATGATACTGTTTTTCTAATATGGCGTACACATATAGGAAGCCGATTGAACTTCCTCTGCAAGTGAGTGGTTTGATAGACGAAAAATGTGAGGCTCTTTTTGATGGCGTACCATATGCTGATTTGAAAGATGTTGGAGAACCCGAGGTCCGGAGCTTGCGAGAATGCAATGCTGACCTGGATCATTTTCTAGAGTTTGGAGTCGGTATGGGCAAGCGGTATGAAATCTACCAAGCAGTGGGCACCGTAGTCGCACCGAGTGCGTTCGACGTAGATACTTACGGTAATAACCGAAAGACAATTGTGCAAATGCGAAAAGAGCAGCAGATAGCTACGAGCCTAGGCTTCAGTGTCAGATTCTTAATTCTAAGAGGCAATGGCTTCAATATGGCTCGAGACTGCCAGATTAAAGTGAAGGAAACGCGTATTAGTGGTAGCCTACGACTTGGTTCTAAGGAATACGAATACGACGATGTGTCAAAGCTTAGTATATGGGTTGCGGATCCGCGTAGTGTTGAACTGGGTCCTGCCGCAGTGTATGACTACTATCGCACGTCTGGAGTTTTGTCTGGATATTCTCACGTTCAGGCGCATTTTGAGGACGGCTGTGGGCTGCCGGGCGAGTGCGCTATGGAGAGAATACGCAAAGATATACCTTTTCTGCATGACGAGGCCCGTCTGCATGACAAGCGTGATTCGGCCGAAGTGAAGTTATTCGATAGAACTCTGAACGCAGCGCAGGTCTTCAGACGGGAACAGTTAAAAAAGCGCACTCCAAGCGGGGCATTTACTGCAGGGGTTTCGAGGCTACTGGCACCATACATGATGCGAACACAATAGCTCATACAGCCTTAAACCATACCACCACAGTTAGAAGTATTGACTTAATAAGTAATAAGTGGTATAGTTTACAAACTTATGTCAGTATATGAGTTCCGGCAATCAGGTGCCGATTTCTCAGTAGCACCAGTGCTAACACCGGAATCTACTTATATTCCTCCTGCCGTCGTGCCGCCATTTGTTCGTAAGATTGGTGCGTTGGCGTCAGAGATTGGATTTGCAGACGCTGTCACCGAAGTTTTTGACCGTGCCAACATACATGTAGAGCTGGACGGTGATTTGTCTCCAGCTGCTGGGCAGGGCTTGATCATCGCTGGTGACCATGGTCAGCGTATCGAACCATTACTAGTACAGGCTGCTATGAGTAAGGCTGACCGTGAAGCCTCCCGTGTTATTGCAATGCCCGTATCTTTTGCTGGTCGCTTGATGCAGGGCTCGTCTCAAGAAGGTAAGGATTTAATTATCCCTGTTATTCCAACGAAGTGGGCAGCTGAGAATAGCTTTCCATTGAATGACCCTCGGAATATGGTTAGGCGTATCAAACACCCTGATGTATTGAACCAGCCAAAAGCAAGTTTGCAGAAACTGAACGCTGAAGCCATGATGGCCGCTGCCGATCATGCCGCAGAAGGCGGTACTGTTACGATCTTCCCAACTGGCAATAGTATCGAATTACCTTGGCGCAATGGAATCGGTCATATTGTCAGTGAACTACCTGAGGGCGCGCGGGCAAACACGCAAGTGGCAGCATTCCAGCCCGAGCCTTTTTCTATTAAAGGTACGTTGTCGTCACTACTGCTGCGAGATATGGGTATCCGCCCCAAGAAACGAGCCCTTGTTTTAGGTGTGCGTACTTTGGGGTCAGTTGATGAGCTTTTAAATGGTGCTGAGTCGCAAAACGCCGCCCAGGCAACCAGACTTATTCATGAGCGCTATTTGCAGCAGCCTATCTCGCAATAGAGCCTAGAGTCGCCTAAGCTGATTGTGCCGCAAGTTGTGGAATGCTATTCTAGCGTTCAATGTACTACAGGCAGACTAAAGAACCGGTTGAGATATTATCACCCCAGGCAGGTAAGGACACTGAAAATATACTTGCAGATATTTTTGAACATGTCCCACATTTTGGAGTCCACACCTCGTTTGCTTTAGAAAATAACTGCGCCGAGCTCAGGGCTGTAGTTGATGCTGCTGCCGTATTCTGGAATGCTCCTACTTATGCTCGGCGAGCTATTAACGTCGGTCTAGGGTTAGACGAGCCTGACCCATGGATGTGCGATGAAGGCAAAAGGGTAGTTGATGCCCACACGACTACAGGGGATGTGTCGTTCAGTAGGCGCTCGATACTCTTAGATGGGGTCTCGAGCCTTTTGAATGGGGTTGTTGAGATGTGCGAGTATCGGGTTGAAGGTAAGTTGAGTGTCGGAGGTGTGCCAATCGAAGTACCGCCGAAGGGTTTCTTTAGTATCGCCTTAGACTGATATGTAGACTTCAACACTGATCTTGGGCACATGCTAACTATTGGGTATGACACAAATACCCGTGAACTTATGTCCTACTCAGCTATGGCGAGCCACGTCGACGAGGATAGGTGCACAAATGTAGGGGACTGCGTATACGAGTCGGCAACCAAAGAGATGCCATTCGCCTACCTAAGTCCGACGCCTCCAGGTTCTGTCACTATGGGTTCGATTTTAGTCCGTACCCAACATCTGCTGCGTGGTCAGATCGATTTGGCTATGCCCTCAGAAACAGAGGTAGAAACATTGACTTTTAGCGGTTAGAGTGCTATAGTAATACTCAATGTTCCTAGAGGTGCGTACATCTGGCTGTTGTCTAGCCAGAGATGCAGAGTTGGACATACAGCGGGCTTGTAAAAGCTTATACAAATCGCGAATCGTAGCGGCGCGAAAATGTAGAATAGACAACATATTGACAAGAGTTAGAACCTCTTGCTAAACTGTTACGGTATACAAATTTCCTGTACTTGGTGATTTGGGAAGGTCTGTGAACGAAGTTTTTCGTAGGAAGAAACCACCCGGAGCCGAGCGTTTTTATATCTTATGGAGACAATTGGCACAGGATAAAAATAGGTACGTTGCGCCCAAGTGTACGTATGGAGAAACTATGAAAGCACTAATCACTCGAAAGGTTGGCATGACCAGTACCATCGCAGATGACGGTACTGTAACTGCTGTTACCTTGCTTTCCGCTAGTCCTTGTGTCATTACACAAGTCAAAACAACAGAGACGGATGGCTACCAAGCAGTCCAGCTCGGTTTTGAAGAAGGCAAGAATATTGCCAAGGCTCAGGCGGGGCACTTTAAGGCTGCTGGCACTAGCCCAAAGATTGTACGCGAAGTTCGCGTCGAAGAAATCACAGAAGATCTCAAAGTTGGTGAATCTATCAACGCCGAGGTCTTTTCTATTGGTGACGAAATCGACGTAACCGGTACTTCTAAGGGTAAGGGTTGGGCAGGTACCATTAAGCGTCACAACTTCCACCGCGGTCGCAAGACTCACGGTGGTCGTTCATACCGTCGCCCTGGTTCTATTGGTTCTATGTACCCTCAGAAGATTTTCAAGGGTAAGAAGATGGCCGGACAAATGGGTAATGAACAGGTGACTGTTAAAAATCTCAAGGTTGTTTTGGTTGACACCGAGAACAACGTTATCGGCGTAACAGGTGCTGTACCTGGTCCACGCAAGGGTATCGTTGTAGTTAAGGAGGCTAAATAATCATGGCCGCTACAACTGTTCCAACCTACACAAAGGCAGGCGCTAAGGCAGCTACCGCTGCAAAATTAGACGCTACCGTCTTCGCAGTAATGCCGGAAAACCACGAGCTTTTGAAGCTTGCATACACCGCATACCTCGCTAACGGTCGTGAGAACTTGGCTAAGACCAAGACCCGCGGTCTCGTAAGTGGTGGTGGTCGCAAGCCTTGGAAGCAAAAGGGCACTGGTCGCGCACGTTTCGGCTCTAGCCGTAACCCAATTTGGCGCGGTGGTGGTATCGTTTTCGGTCCAACTGGTGAAGAAAACTACACAAAGAAGATGCACGTTGCTGCAAAGCGTCAGGCTATCCGCCAAGCTTTGAGTCTTGCAGCCAGCGAGGGTCGCATCCGCGTAGTAGAAGAGTTCGTTAACAAGGACGGCAAAGTTGCTGAAACTGTTAAGTTCCTCGGTAAGCTCGACGCTAAGGGTTCAGTGCTTATGGTACTTGAGCACAAGGACGACGTGACTGACCGCGCTACCAGCAACCTCCAGAACGTTAAAGTTGTTCAGGCTAACTACGTGAACGTCTACGACGTGCTTAACGCCGACACCGTTGTTGTTACAAGCAAAGCGCTTGAAGCAATCAGTGCTTGGCTCGGAGGTAAGAAATAATGGATAAGCTTATGGTATTGAAGCCACGCATTAGCGAGAAGACCTACAGCCTCGCCCAAGCCAACCGTACCTACGTTGTAGAAGTACCTGGCGACGCTAACAAGGTCACTGTCGCAAAGGCAATGGCTGCTCAATTCGGCGTAACTGTTGAAACTGTTAACATCATCAATGTTAAGGGTAAGACAAAGCGCACTGTCCGTAAGGGTGGCCGCCCTAGCTTGGGCCGCCGTTCTGACTTCAAGAAGGCTTATGTAATGTTGAAGGAAGGCGAAAGCCTACCATTCTTCGCAGAAGCTGAAGAAGAGTCTAAGGACGACAAGAAAGCTACCAAGAAAGAGAAGGAGACTAAGTAATGGCTATTAAAGCTTATCGCCCAACCACTCCTGCTCGTCGTGGTATGACCACTCTTTCAACGAGTGACATCACTACAAAGAAGCCTTTGCGCTCCCTTATTGTTGCTAAGCGCGTTCAAAACGGCCGCAACAACCAAGGTCGCATTACTACCCGTCATAAGGGTGGTGGTGCACGCCGCTTCTACCGCTTGGTAGACTTCAGCCTCGAAGCTGGCCTCACCGCTACTATCGAGCACATCGAATATGACCCAAACCGTTCTGCACGTATTGCACGTATTAAGGACAACAAGGGCGCATATCACTACATCATCGCTGCAAACGGTATGCAGGTCGGTCAGACCATTACCAGTGGCGAAGAAGCACCTATTGAGACAGGCAACCGCCTTCCTCTTAAGAACATTCCTGTTGGTTCAACCATCCACGCTATTGAGATGCAAGTCGGCCGTGGCGCGCAAATCGCTCGCTCAGCTGGTAACAGCGCTCAGCTTATGGCTAAGGAAGGTGATTACGCTCAGGTACGCCTACCATCAGGTGAAGTACGTTTGGTTAACCTCGAATGTACTGCAAGCATCGGTGTTGTAGGTAACGAACAGCACCAGAACGTTAAGATCGGTAAAGCTGGTCGTAAGCGTCACATGGGTGTTCGCCCAAGTGTTCGTGGTGTTGTTATGAACGCCGTAGACCACCCACACGGTGGTGGTGACGGTGGTCGTCACCGTATGGCTAAGGCGCCTCGTACTCCATGGGGTCAAAAGACTCTTGGTTACAAGACCCGTCGCCGTAAGAGCACTAGTCAGTTTATCGTAAGAAGCCGTCACGCGGCCAAGAGAAAGTAAGGTAGGTAGGATATGAGTCGTTCACTGAAAAAGGGACCATTTATCGACCCTAAACTTGCCAAAAAAGTGGCTGCGCTAGGTGCTGAAGATCGTACGATCATCAAGACCTGGGCTCGTGCAAGCGTTATTGCTCCAGACTTCGTCGGTCGCACGTTCGCTGTACACAACGGCAAGGTACATGTTCCAGTATTCGTTACTGAAAACATGGTGGGTCACAAACTTGGTGAATTTTCACCAACCCGCAAGTTCCGTACACACGGTGGTAAGTTAGCTAAGGGTAAGAAGTAGGTTAATCATGGCAGTTAAAGCAATCGCAAAAGGTGTACGCATCAGCCCACGTAAAGTGGCTGTTGTAGCAGCACTGGTTCGCGGCCGTACTGTAGAAGACGCCGTAACTATCCTTCAGCACGTTCCACGTCGTGGACCTGCAATGGCTATCCGTAAGGTTATCGAGAGTGCAAAGGCTAACGCTGAGCACAACCACAACCTTAAGCCAGGCACATTAAACATCGTTGAAATTAGCGTTAGCGCCGGCCCACGCCTTAAGCGCTACCGCCCAGCTTCACACGGTCGTGCATTGCCTTTCCAGCGTAAGACTTCTCACATTTTTGTGAGCGTCGACGGTGAAGAGCGTGCAAAGAAGCCAACTAAGACTGAGAAGGAGGCTAAATAATATGGGTCAGAAAGTTAATCCAATTAGCATGCGCCTTCAGGTCAACAAAGATTGGCGCAGCAAGTGGTTCGTAGGTAAGCGCGAATACGCAAACTACCTAGCTCAGGACCTCAAGGTACGCCGCATGATCTCCGACAAGCTCGGCAGCCGTGCAGCCATCAACAAAGTTGACATTGAGCGTTCACCAAACCTCGTTACTGTTACTATCTCAACCGCTAAGGCTGGTGTAGTAATCGGTCGCGGTGGTGCAGGTGCACAGGAGTTGAAGGCTACGATCGAAAAGATCTATGGCGTTCAGACTCGCGTTAACATCGAAGAAATCAAGAAACCAGAACTCTACGCTAAGTTGGTTGCCGAGAACATCGCCCACCAGCTTGAGCGCCGCATGAGCTTCCGCCGTGCGATCAAGAGTTCAGCTGCCGCAACTATGCGTGCTGGCGCCCTAGGTATTCGTATCGAGGTTGCTGGTCGTCTAAACGGCGCTGAAATGTCACGTCGCGAAAAAGAAGTACAGGGCTCAGTTCCTCTACACACTATCCGTGCTGACATTGATTACGCACAGGTGCCTGCCAAGACACAGGCTGGTATCATCGGCGTTAAGGTTTGGATTTACAAAGGTGAGGTAGCCTAACATGTTAGTACCAAACCGAACTAAATTCCGAAAGGTTCGCAAGGGTCGTATTAACGGTCCTGCAACTAAGGGACACTACATCGCTTTTGGCGAATTTGCCCTACAGGCTCAAGGCCACGAACGCATTACCTCTCGCCAAATCGAGTCTGCTCGTCAGGCTATGACCCGCTACATCAAGCGTGGTGGTAAGATTTGGATCCGCATTTTCCCACACCTTCCTGTGACTAAGAAGCCTCAGGACGTAAAGATGGGTAGCGGTAAGGGTAACCCAGAGTACTTCGCAGCTAAGGTTAAGCCAGGCACTATCATGTTTGAAATGCAGGGTGTACCAGAAGAAGTAGCTCGCGAAGCTATGCGTTTGGCAGCTCACAAGCTACCAGTTAAAACTAAATTCTTGGTGAAGGAGGACGCGTAATGAAGATCGCTGACATTCGCAAGCTGTCCACCGCAGAACTCACCACCGAGAGCACCAAATTGCGCGAAGAGATTGCAGAACTTAAGCGTCGCCTTTCTACTGGCGAGGTCCAGAACGTCCGCGTTATTCGCGGTAAGCGCAAGGACTTGGCTCGTGTGTTGACAGTTTTGGGTGAGCAACTCGCAAAGGAGAACATGTAATGGCTAAGACAATCACTGGTATTGTATCTTCCAAGAAGACCGACAAGACCATCGTCGTTACCGAGCATGTACGCCTGACTCACCCTCTGTACCGCAAGCAGTACACGGTGACAAAGAAGTTCATGGCTCACGACGAGAACAATGAAGCTAACGAAGGTGACAAGGTTATCATTAGTGAAACCCGCCCACTTAGCGCTCGTAAGCACTTTAAGCTGGACCGCGTTGTCGAGAAAGCTGGTATCAAGCACGTAGAATCTGCTACTCCAGTTATCGAAACAAAAAACGAGGAGGACAAGTAGTATGATTCAACAAGAATCTCGCCTCAGCGTTTGCGACAACAGTGGTGCAAAAGAAATCCTATGTATCCGAGTTTTGGGCGGCACCCGTCGTCGCTACGCTCACGTCGGTGACGTAATCGTAGCTACCGTAAAGGACGCCAACCCACAGGGTAACGTAAAGAAGAAAACTGTTGTTAAGGCAGTTGTAGTTCGTACTACTAAGGAAATCCGCCGCAAGGATGGTTCTACTATCAAGTTCGACGACAACGCTGCTGTTATCATCGGTGACGACAAGTTGCCTAAGGCAACTCGTATCTTCGGACCAGTACCTCGCGAACTTCGCGACCTCGGTTACGCTAAGATCATCAGCCTAGCACCGGAGGTACTATAAGATGGATAAGCTATTCAAGATTCGCATCAAGAAGGGTGATACCGTAGTAGTACGCTCTGGTAAGTACAAGGGCCAGACTGGCACCGTACTTGCTACTCACCCAAGTGAGAACAAAGTAACCGTAGAAGGTATTAACATTGTTAAAAAGCATGTTAAGCCTAACCGCGCTAACCCACAGGGTGGCATCATCGAGATGACTAAGCCTATCTGGGTAAGCAAGGTAGCTATCGTTGACCCATCAACGAAGAAGGCAAGCCGTATCGGCTTTGCAGTCGACAAAGATGGCAACAAAACCCGCGTCTTTAAGGGCAGCGGCAAGGAGATTAAGTAATGGCAGATAAGAAAGTAGTAGTTACAACCGCACGTTTGCGCAACTTGTACAACGACAAGCTTGCTGCTGAACTTAAGAAGGAACTTGGTATCGCTAACGTGAACCAGACTCCTCGCCTTGAGAAGATTACCGTTAATGTTGGTCTTGGTAAGGCTAAAGATGACAAGAAAGTTATCGAAGCTGCCAAGAACACCTTGACCAAGATTACTGGTCAGAAGCCACTCGAAACTATCGCTAAGCAATCAATCGCTGGCTTCAAGCTTCGTGAAGGCAACATGATCGGCCTTAAGGTAACCCTTCGTGGTGACAAGATGTACGAAATGCTCGACCGTCTTGTTAACATCGTATTGCCTCGCCTCCGTGACTTCCACGGTGTTAAGGCTGGTGCATTCGACAAGCAGGGTAACTTTAGCCTCGGCATGGTTGACCAATCAGTATTCCCAGAACTAACCTTTGACGAAACCACAACCGCCCACGGTTTGCAGTTCGTTTTCACCGTAAAGGCTGAAAACCCAGAGCACTCAAAGGCTCTACTTGCAAAACTGGGTATGCCATTCGAAAAGGAGAACAAGTAATATGGCCCGAAAATCGAACATCGCCCGTGACCTCAAGCGTGCAAAGATGCACGCAAAGTTCGCTGCAAAGCGTGCTGAGCTTAAGGCACTCGGTGACCTCGACGGTCTAGCTAAGTTGCCACGCAACTCAAGCCCAAGCCGCCTAAAGAACCGCTGTGTTGAGACCGGTCGTCCACATGCATACATGCGTACCTTTGGTTTGAGCCGTATTGCATTCCGCGAACACGCAAGCAAGGGTGAAATCCCTGGCGTAACAAAGGCAAGCTGGTAGAAAGGAATATCATGAGCAATATCGTTTCAACTGATCCAATCGCCGACATGCTGACCCGTATTCGTAACGCAATTAACGTGCGAAAATCTGAGGTTTCAATGCCACACTCTAAGGTTAAGGAAGCTGTAGCTACCTTGCTAAAGCAGAGTGGCTTTGTCGCTGACGTAAAAGTTAGCGATGCAACTATCGGCAAGACTCTTACAGTTGTTATCAACGCTGAAGGCGAAAACGCACGTATCACTGAGATCGCACGTTTGAGCAAGCCTGGTCGCCGCTACTACGTAAACAGCAAGGAAATCCCTGTTGTAAAGCGTGGTCGTGGTATCGTTATCATCTCTACCTCTAAGGGTATGATGATTGGTCGCGAAGCCAAGCAGCAAGGCGTTGGTGGTGAACTTATCTGTAAGGTTTACTAGGAATTAATTAAGTAAAGGAAAATCGATGAGTCGTATAGGAAAACTACCTATCAACATCCCAAGTGGTGTGACAATCACTGTCGACCCCGATTTCGTTACTGTCGCAGGTGCCAAGGGTACTCTAAAGCAGTTCACGATGCCGGGTGTTACCGTTACTGTTGACGGCAACGTGGCAACTGTTACCCGCGAAAACGATGAAGCAGTCAACCGTGCTAAGCACGGCTTGATGCGCTCTCTCGTAGCAAACATGGTTACCGGCGTGAGCAAGGGCTTCGAGAAGAAGCTTGAGATCAACGGTGTTGGTTATCGTGTTGCTGCACAGGGTACAGACCTCAAGTTCAACTTGGGTTTCTCCCACGACGTTATTTTTAAACTACCACAAGGCATTACAGCTACTATCGAACAGAACAAGATTACTGTTACTGGTATCGACAAGCAGGCTGTAGGCCAGGTTGCTGCCGAGATCCGCGCACTCAAGAAGCCTGAACCTTACAAGGGCAAGGGCATCAAGTACGCTGACGAGCGCATCCTCCGCAAGAGTGGTAAATCAGGTAAGGACAAGTAGGTAAGAGTATGAACAAGCTAGCACACAAGCTTCTCAACCGCGCTTTGCGCAAGAACCGCGTACGCTCGACTGTTTCAGGCACTACTGAACGCCCACGCCTGAGCGTACACATCAGCAACCGTCACATTACCGCTCAGGTAATCGATGACACTACTCACAAGACCGTTGCTTTCGTATCAACTGTTGGCGCCAAGGCTGCCAAGGGTTCTATGATCGAGCGTGCTGAGTGGGTTGGTACCGAAGTTGCTAAAAAAGCTAAGGCTGCAAAGGTCAACACAGTTGTATTTGATCGCGGTGGACGTATCTACCACGGTCGCGTACAAGCACTTGCTGACGCAGCTCGTAAAGCAGGATTGGAGTTCTAATCATGGCTGAGAACACTACAGCTACACCAGCAGCAGCGCCTCAGGCACAGCAAGGTCCTCACCAGGGCAACAACCGTGGTCCACAGGGCCGTGGTGGTCGTGGTCAGGGTCAAGGTGGTCCACGTGGCCGTCGCCCAGAGGTAGCTCCAGAAGAAAAGCAGTTTGACGAGCGCGTTATTCACATTGACCGCGTTGCTCGCGTAGTAAAGGGCGGTCGCCGTTTCCGTTTCCGCGCATTAGTTGTTGTGGGTGACCGCAAGAACCGCGTTGGTATCGGTATCGCCAAGGGTGCAGACGTTACTGCAGCCGTTACTAAGGCTACGGAAGTTGCCAAGAAGCACTTCATCACCGTTACTGTTAAGGACGGTACTGTTGCACACGAATCTGAATGTAAGGTCGGTGGTGCACGCATCCTCATCAAGCCAGCTGCCCAGGGTACTGGTTTGATCGCTGGTGGTACTGTTCGTACCATCCTTGAGGTTGCAGGTGTACGTAACGCACTTAGCAAGTCACTCGGTTCAACAAACAAGGCTAACACTGCATACGCAACAATCGAAGCTCTTCGCCAGATTGTTCCACGTGACCAGTGGATCGTAGGTGGCGCAAAGCCAGCTAAGAAGCCAGCAGAAAAACCAGCTGCAAAGAAGGAGTCTAAGTAATGAAGTTCAACGAATTACAGACAACCCGTGCTAAGTCCGGCAAACGCGTCGGTCGTGGTATCGCAGCCGGCCAGGGTAAAACCGCTGGTCGTGGTACCAAGGGACAGATGTCTCGTACTGGTGCCAAGAAGAAGCCAGGTTTCGAAGGTGGTCAGAACCCACTTATGCAGCGTTTGCCAAAGCTTCACGGTTTCAAGAGCTTCAAGGCTCCAACTGAAACTGTGTACACTGGTGACCTAGACGCTGTATCTGCCAAGAGCATCACTGCTACAACTTTGGCAGAAGCTGGTTTGGTAAGCTCTCCTTACGTTCGCGTTAAGTTGATCGTAAAGGGTGATGTTACCAAGAAGCACGAAGTTAAGCTTTCTAGCGCTTCTGCAACTGCAATCGCTGCAGTACAGAAGGCTGGTGGTACCTTCGAAAAGGTAGCACGCTTGGCTCGTCCAGCATCAACTCGCAAGCAGGAAGACTAGTTTAGTCTAAACCGCTTCTAAACAAAATAGCCGCTCCATTCCAGAGCGGCTATTTTTATTGAGTTAGACTGTAGTAGATTGACAAAAAGCACAAAACAATGTAAAATATGTATTTTATGTAACTAGGATCAATTATGGCTAATCATAAAGCACATGTTCTTCCTGTAGAACAGATAGTTATTGGTTCAGGCTTTGAAGACTCTCGGCTTAAACCCGACCAAGCTATTGATTTTATGCGTGACAAATGGGCAACAGAACGCGCTACCATTTGTGCAATGGAGCAAGATACGGATGGCCTAGATATTGATCGCTTACAGGATTTTGCGACTGAAAATGGTGCACCTAATCTTCCGATTATCGCACTCTCACCAAAGAACTATGCCAAGGCAACAATGTTGGCATATAACGAAAAGGGATATGCAACTACAGATGGTAAGCTTGCGGCCGAACACGGTCTCATACTTGCTAGGCGTGATCCTGACTTGGAGCGGACTCACGGTCCTAAAATAACCGAAGCAGTTATTGCGCATGAGATTGGTCATGCTGCAGCAATGCCAACAGTACTTGCTAGAGTAGATGTTGAATACAAGAAGCAATTATTTGGTGGTACTAACGGGAGAGTAAGCGGCAAGCTTACACGTTTGGGCTTTCATGAATTCCCCCGTGATGGCGCGGTAACTGGTCATGTTTTTGAAGAAGGATATGCCGAACGCTTACGAGGCAAGTATGTGCGTGAGCAACTTGGAATGGCACGAGGTTTTAGTGATTTGAGTGTCGAGCCAACCCCATTAGACGTACATGTAACCGGGCGCCGGGACAACCAAGACTTCCTGAACGGCACATACGGCGCATATCTGCTAGGCCAGATGTGTGAGATAAATGCTGATTTATCTGACGCACTTCGCGATGCGCGTGCCGACATTTCGACAAAAGGAAACGTAGTCGACATTGTAGATTCATTTGAACCGGACATGTACGATAATCTAAATAAATTGCACTATTACGATGACCGGGATACGTATATTCTTACAGTTGCTAGGGCAGTGAGCGCGGTAGCAGATTTTAAGAAGATCTAATTTGCTTACAACGTGCGCAAGGCGATGCTTTCCAGTAGGTCAGCAACTGCTTGTGTAATGGGAAAGCCTAGTTCATGCTCTAGCCAGCCGTATTGACCGTTGGTATTACACTCCAAAAAGACTATGTTGCCCTTTGAATCTTCCACGAAGTCAAAGGCGCCAAATCGTAACCTAAAGTGATCCATGTAGGCTAGGCATTTTTGTATCTGCTCATCTGGGAAGGTTTCGGCAACGAACCTGACTTTATTGGTATCTTGTAGACGCCTCCAGTCGTCTTTGGCATCCGGATCAGTGTAGACGGCAGCACTAAAGACCTTGCCGTCAACAATAGTGATGCGCCATTCTTTTTGCTTGTCGGTGAGCCTTTCTTGCCATATGCCAGGATACGGACTGTGATCTGTAGGTAGGCTAGAAGTCTTGAATGGTTGTGTGTATAGCAGTTTTACATCAGCGCCAGCGTCTAATACTCCATAGGACGACTTGATTATGACTTCTTGGGGTAATGACTTTTTAATTTGTGACCACTGATTGGTGACTATAGTTTGGGGTGTCTTGAACCCTAGGCTACGCGCGATAGATAGTTGGGTTATTTTTCGCTCAGCGTGCTGCATTGCATCGATTGTGTTAAGCCAGGCTTTTTCGGGCACCATTTCCCACAAGACATGTTGTAGCGCGTTCACTTCGCGGGCTAGCGTATGCTGCCTAACCGCGTTTGGCTCTAGATAGCCAAATAGGGTGGGGCGGCGATACCAAGCAGCGTCAAAGGATGCTAAGTCTATCTGTTCGCCACAATATGTAATGAGTGGGGTCTTGTCAGCTACTTGCATAGTGAAGGACTTAGAGCCATTGGCTATGCTGTCCGTCTCAATGCTGACTACTTTATGCCCGCGCTTGCGTAGCACTTGGGCCACGGGATCCCAGGTAGACTCGTCGTACTTGCAAGATGCAATCAATATCTTCCTGTTCATGCGCCTAGTTCTCTGGGACAAGATCGGCTGTAATGTCGGTGGTCGTGCCCCCATTAGGGTTTTGTGTTTGGTGCTCCGGCTTCGTTTCGGTGAAGCCTGTTTTCTGATCTTCGTCGCCATCTCCATTTAGTTGGGGTTCTCGCGCAATGCTATCTAATACGGTTAGGCCACCAAGCGCCTGGGCGGTTTGCTCGGGAATAAATCCTAGTGGTGAAGCCTGTTCCATGAGAGAGAAGAAGAGTGGACTTTGTTGCATAATATATCCTTATTCAAAAAACAAAAATGCAGTAGCCAAAAATCTACTGCAGTTACCGGTGCGCTGTTATTGCGCGCCTACATAATAGCATTTATGGTAGGCTTTTAACATAAGAACATTGAGCCATTGATAGGTGAACATAACACTTCTTAGGAGTATACTGTTGGCTAGATGACTCCTGTTGAAACTAAAAGACTTACCTATCTAATTGTCAGCTTACTTTGTGCACTTTTGATAATCCTGGTAGTTAAAAGCCAATATTTGCTGGCGCTCATTGCTATAGGGCTCATGATGTTGCTTATCAATAATGATAGGTTGAAACACTTCAAGTTTAGCGCGACTGGCATGGAGGCAGACTTTCACGAAAAGAAGCTAGCCGCCAACATCAAGGAGAACAAGGAGCCGGTAACGAAGAATGCTATTGAGGAATACTCGGATATCGAAGCGCTAGTTGTTGCCGAAATAAAGAAGCGTTACCGCAACGATGAAATCCTGGCCGAAGCAGTGCTGCGCGGTAACCCCGACCAGCGTCAACGCGCTGATATCGTCGTGCGTGCTCCACACAAAGAGATCGTATTTGAAGTTAAATATGTCAAGAATCCTAGCGCTGCCCCTGCAATGGTCAGGAGCGCAACACGGATGCTTATGAACATGGCACCAGATTCTACGATCGAAAAGCACATCGTGCTAGTGGGTACTACGCCAATAGACGTTTCGAAGCACAAACCCCCCAAAGATATTAAGCTGGAGTTCCTTGACCTCAATACACTGAAGAGCGTATCTAGCTAGACTTGATTCGCGAGCGTCACTATTAGAACGAGCAAAATCGTAACAATGGCGCAGGGCAGGAAAAGATAGAGAAAAACTCGACGCAGCGTAACTGCTAACTGCCTTAAAAAGTCTTGTTTACCTGCAGATTGCCCGACGCTCATCACGCCTAAAGCACAGCCACTGAACAACGCTGTAATTCCAGATATGATAAACGTATATCGGAGTGTGTCGTAGAACCAGGTGTAGGTATGTTCGGCTGCGGGTCCTATGTAATAAACAGTGGCCGCAATGATAGTACTGGCCGTAAAGATGGTCTTTAGACGCTTTCCACTGCGAGATTGCATCTGTCCAAAGAACTCTCCAAATACTTTGGCTATGTACTTGCCCCTATTCATATTTACCAACAGTATACAGCCTATGTTTGGATTACTCATATAATGAATGACATTTTGACATAAAGTGAACCACTCAGTAGTAACGGCTGGCCTATAACCGAGTCTTTTTATATGCTATAATAACTTTTAAGGAGCTGAATAAGCTCTGACCGCAAGTAAGCATCCAGTGACTTTGGCGGTCACCGACAATAGCATTGCCCAAGGCGAAACGGTATCTAGTAACATAGGCGCCACCGCGTTAGAGCTAAGCAATCGCAGACTAAGGCTTTTGTTTAAATCTCAGCGTAGGAGCGCTATTTTATATGGAAATTAAACATAGTATTTTTGAACGTAAGGCAATTCCAATACTGGTTGCAGCCAGTATTGGTGTTATGGCTTTGACTGGTTGCAGCAAAGAAGGCCCGGCACTTGATAAGTCCAAGCCTGCCGAAGTTGTTGATCACAAACACGAGGAAGCGTACTGGACAAGTGTACCTGTCAATAAGATCCCGATTCTGACGTATCATGAAGAGCAATTTGAACTAAAGCTGCGCCAGTGTCCTGACGGGGAACCTAATGCTCTCGACTGTATTGAGGGCAATATTGACGTGAGCAAAGATACTTACAATGCAACTAAAGATCACGCTATAGTAATTCCTGACGTTATCGATAACTAGTCCGGTATCGAATCAACCAAACTATGGCTTCTACTACACGGTAAGCATGACATAATGGAGTGATGACAGACAAGCAATACCTCAAGCGTGCAGTAGAACTTAGCCAGCAGTCACCCGAACCTGTCGGCTGTGGCGTAGTAATTGTAAGTAATGGCAATGTACTAGCCGAAACGTACAACTCGCAACGTGCTGATAATTGTGCGGTATTCCACGCTGAAATTAAGGCTATTATGGATGCCAATAAAAAGACAGGTTCTCGTAAACTGGAGGGTGCAACTGCATATTGTAGCTGCGAGCCGTGCGCCATGTGTCTTACGGGTCTTTCGTACGCCAAAGTTGAGCGCATCGTTTTTAACAAGACAATGTTTGATCTATTCCCAGAAGACCCGCAGTCTCAGCTTGATCCACACAAGTATGCTGAAGGACTTAACTTCAAGCCGCAGATAGAACAGTTAGCTCTATAGCCGCAATTGGATAAATCTGGGCATTTACGCCTAGATCTATGACATAATGACTAGATGAATATTTTTAGCCCACTTGCTCAACTGCTAGCCTTTTTAGTGGAGCTGGCTATGCTGGCTTCATTTGTTTACGCTGGCTTTAGTTTTAAGAGCTGGCTTCTAAAAATCTTAGTGGGACTGGGCCTGCCAGTGCTAGTGATTATGGTCTGGGGTCAATGGCTTGCCCCACGAGCAAACGATCGAATTTCGATGCCGTGGTTGGCTTTTGCCGAACTCGGAGTCTTTTTGGTGTCAGCGGGCGTGCTCTATCTAAGCGGCCATAAGCAGTGGGGCATTGTCCTTGCGGCAACTGGTTTATTTAGTATCGTACTGTCTGTTTTGACTAAGCAGTTTTCGTAAGCGGCTACGCCTGAGCTGGAAGTACATGCTTCCAACACTTACTAACTTGATTAGCGTTTATATAGGCCACCTACATTTATGGCTTTGCCCAATATTGTGCGCTCACCTAAAATGTAGGTATTGAAGACAGCTTTTACGCGGGCCAGGGCTTCACGGCGTACGTGGTTATTTGCTTCTATATTTGTACCAACGCCATATGCTGTAACGTCAAAATGGCGACATAAGAATATAGCTCGTGGCAAATGAGATTCGGCACTGTAAATGATGGTTTCTTTATCTTTGAGACCAAACACTTTTGCTGCGCGTTCACATGATTCATATGTACTACGGCCAGCATAGTCGGGCTGCAGTTTATTGGCGGCCACGTGCTTTGTCTGGACGAGGTAATCCTTCATGGCGTCTGGTTCGTTGTAGCCGTGAAAGCGATTGTCGCCTGAAAGGATTAACTTATCTACCTGACCTTTATTGAGCTGTTCTGCGGCAAGGTCTAGCCGTGCCTGGAGTTCTTTGTACGGCTTGCCATGACTGTCCACGCCGGCACCCAGAACAATTCCTATATGGGTGTGTTTTTGGCTGCTTTTGCTCAAAATGTACTTACTGTTAGGCTCGATGATCAAATATGAGGCAATGACCAGTAAGATCGGAGTAGCAATAGCGGCACCCGCAAGACTGATCAGTAGTTTTCGGTGCCTAAGAAATTTCTGTTTCATAGTGTGCAATAAATATATCGTAGCAACAAGGTATTAGCCACTAGGAGGCGCGAATTATTCAGATCAACTTAAGTGAGCTATTTTACTAAGCTTAATTGGGTTGTGACATAATAAGGGTAATGCAAAGGCTAACTCGCCGAAAGGTATGTATGATTGCTATCGGTATAATCGCCGCACTATTTGTTTTTGTACTCGCAGAAGCCCTGTATATTACATACTCTGGCACACCGGTCTCACGTCCGAATATACAACGAAGCGAACAGATGCTGGGCCAGGGGCCAGCGCTGCGCTATGTGGTTATGGGTGATAGTACGGCTGTTTCTCAGGGAGGTGACTATTCTAGTGGCTACGCATCCAAAACAGCCGGTTACTTAGCGCAAACGCATGCGGTTACTTGGTTGAATGTCGCTGTCCCTGGCGCACGAGCAGCTGATGTAGATAAAAAACAGTTGCCCCAGACCCTAAAAGAAAGTCCTGACCTAGTGCTTATCGCAGTCGGGGCCAACGATATTACGCATCTCACGCCTCCCAGTAGCGTGGTGAGTTCTATTAGGCATACGATAACTAAACTTCAGCAGCAGAATCCAAACGTGCGAATAGTGTTAACTGGATCACCGGATATGGGAAGTGTTCCCCGATTTCCTCAGCCTGTGCGCTGGTTTGCGGGTGAGCGCACCAAGTCGCTTAATGCCCATATAATCAAGCTGACGAGCGAGAAACATGTATACTTTGCACCAATTGCTCAACAGACCGGCCCAGAATTCCGTAAACATCCTGAACTATTTGCGGCAGATAAATTTCACCCGACAACAGATGGTTACGACCTATGGACGCCAGTGATAATTAAAACATTACAAGACGCCGGCTTCTAGAAGTGAAGACCGTGGTACACGGCGATAGCCGTCGAAACCATGGTATAGTATGGCAATATGCTAAGAGAACTTACGATATCTACACAATATGAAGTTGATCCTGCTATGGCTTGTGGCGCCGTATTGGTCAAAGATAAAGGCTTCGTGAAAGTCACGCCAGGCGAGGAATACCGCGATGAAGAACGTGGGTATAGCCTATGGGAGTATGCAGAGCCAAACGGTGACATACGTGCATGTTTAATGCGCGTAGACGGTGATTGCACTTCTCCTCGATGGCACATTAAGCCAGAAGCAGGAGATGATGTTGACCTCAATTACTACGAGTTGCACAAAGTAGTCAGTGGCATTGGGACAATGGTTGTGGAGCGTGAGGGCCATATTTTTTACGAGGCACCGTTACCTCGCCCTACCGAAGATCGTCCATTGCCAGTTACAACAGATAGCACCTTTCATATACGTTCCGAGAGTGGTTCGAGCGAATCTGACCCAGCAAGTACTTATGTCCTGGCGACTTTTCCAGAAGCTCCCTTCAAGCTGAAGTACGAAGAACGCCTCGACTAATATGTTTAGTTCGAGGGTACGGGATCCGAGAGGGAATACATGGACGGTTCGTCTGCGAATTATTCCTGAACGGAAGGGTATTGGATTGCGCGAGCGGTTCTCGAAGCCGTTTAGGAAGCGCAAGAATGATGGCGAAGATCGCTGGTATGACTACTTGGATTTGCCAATAGATATCGATCATCCGATGGTGATGGTTGCGTTTGCTGTCATATTTTTGGCTCTGATTTTTCTAGGCGTGCCATTATTACTAGCTGTCATTGATCTAGTATGGCTACTACTGATTTTGCTAGGTGTAATTGTTTCATTTGTGATTTTGCGACGTCCTATAACTGTAGCTACGTCATGCAATGGACGTACCCATAATTTTAAGATTCGCGGAATCCGGACAGCATTTCAGCTAAAGGCCAAACTGGTCGACGACATTATGCGTGGTGACGCTCCGTTCCGAGTCTAGTGGCAGCACCACTGTCACGTGTGATATATAGAAATACAGCGCGGGCTAATTAGCAAAACAAAAATATGGTGTAGTAACTTTTTATGCATTTGTATTAGATGTGCATGTATAATCGGGTTTTGTAAAAAAGATTCTTGGGGAGGCCAAACCGTGGGTAAAATTCTGATTACTGGCTCTAAGGGAAATATGGGACAAGCCCTACGCGGGCTTAGCAAAGATTATGAATTGGTAGATTACGATCTACCAGAATACAACGCTACCAACTACGAGCAGCTTGTGGCTAGGCTTGCCGGCTGCCAGGCGCTTGATTTGAAGCGTGAACGCTCTAAGACTGGGAGCAGGGGTAACCCTGCCAACATAGTAATGGGTGAGATTGCGCTTGCCGCTGCTGCAGAAGTTGGCATACAAGACTGCATAATGGGTAGTTCGGTCAATGCGGCACGAGACAAGGGCTACAATAACGAATCATATCGCACTACTAAGCTGCGACTCGAAGAGTCAGCTAACCTGCAAGCATATCGCTATCCCAAAACGAGGTTTACAAGTATTAGGCTTGGGGCTGTGTATGGCGGGGGTAACCCAGCGCCAATTGGGCTGCTACGAGAAGACCAAACATGGATAAGCAGTAGGGATCTCTGTGGGCTTGTGCAGGCTATTATTGAGACACCTCATACCCCAGGTGATCCTCATCAGGTAGTATATGGTCTATCGAATCGCCTCGATATGCCTTATCCGATAGAAAACAATTTTGGATGGCAGCCGCAGGATTGGTTCGGCGTAGATCCTGGTGCGTAGACTTTATCTCGTATTGGCGTTTACCATTTACTATGGCATAATAGGCTTAATATAACTGGATAGATTGGTATGACGGAAAATATTTCAGGCTTAATACTTCCGGGCGACCGAGTAACTCACGGTGAACTTGGCCAGCCACAGCTGCACATTACGGAATTTAGCGACGGGACTAGGGTCTCCGAGATGGAATATAGAGACTTCTTCAAAGGGGATTCAGGCTTTGTGGTGAGCCTGCCTAGTGGCGAAGTCGTAAAAGAACCTAGACCATATCGGCCTTATACTGACCGAATTGCGGCACTAGCGCTGGCTGAGGTCACTGCTTCGGATAAGATACCGCAATGGTTTATCGATGCGCATAGAAGAGGTTAGGTAGTATACTAATCAAATGAATGTGAACCCTGATGCTACCGTCGTGCTCTGTTATGGCGACTCAAATAGCTATGGCCAGAGGGCCGATATCAAGGGCGGTCGCTGGCCAGCCGATGTACGCTGGACTGGCGTGCTACAGCAAGAACTTGGCGATGACTACTATATTATCGAAGAAGGTTTGCCAAGTCGCACCACAGACCTTGATTACGACCAAAAGCCAGGCCGTAATGGGAGGACATATCTAGCGCCTTGTTTAGGAAGTCACAATCCCATAGACGTGGTTATTTTGATGCTAGGCACAAACGATCTGAAAGTTACCTTTGATCGGCCGGTTCAACAAATCGCAGACGCACTAAAAGGGCTGGTCGACGACATCTATGCCTATGCGCGCACCAAAGATGGTCAACAGCCTAAAGTTATTTTAGTAAGTCCAATCCATATTGGTGATAACTTGCCGGCAGGTCCTCACTACGACCAAAATTCAATTGATAAATCGCAACAGTTGGGGCCGGTCATACGGGCTGTAGCGGAAGCGCAAGGCTGCTTGTTCATCGATGCCGCAGAAGTGGCGTCACCCGGCGAGGATGGCATCCACCTGACCAAAGATAGTCATATACCACTCGCTGGTAAGTTAGCTCATATAATACGCATTTAGCGATGTTCCGAAATAGTAGTTGATCATAAGCGGTTTGCTAGTATACTAGACATATCAAGTTAGCTCTTCGTTCGGAGAGTGTTTTTATTTCTAGGAGGAAGAACAATGACTGAACTAGTACTACCTGATGCTGACTCACGAAGAATAGACGAAGAGTTTGGCGCATTTCTTGACGAACATCCCGAGTTACAGGAGCAGACCAATCCTTATGAAGTTGCCCCGCAATTAGCGGCTACTGCCTTCGAACTGTTAGCACAAGATGCCACTATCATGGCTAATGATGAGCCAGAGGAAGATCCTAAGCCATATCCACCAGACCCGATCGTCCCTCACACGATGCTAGAGTCGACACCACAGCCAGGCGGCGCACAGCCAATTACTGATGACAATGAGCGCTAAGAAAAAACAGATTCTCTTCATATCGACGCGCCGCGACACTACCATCCATGAGATACAGAAATCACTCGAGGCTCGTGGTTACCAAACGATTTACTTCAAAACGGATCTAATAGCCAAGGGCTATGCGCCGTTCTCTTTCACTGTCTCAAATGAAGGTGTGGATTTTATCTACGACGGTCAGCGAATAAATGCGGATTCGATCGGGGCAGCCTGGCAGCGTAAGCCAATCCAAGAACTTCAGATTGTTGATAAAGCTGGTCAAGAGTCAATGCGCAATGAGATTCGCTGTATTCAGGATGGCATGTGGGATATCGTGTCTGACGAGTGCTGGCTTAATCGCCCCAGTGATATCAAGCACTCTGAATATAAAGTCAGGCAACTGTTGTTGGCTAGGCAACTGGGATTTACTATTCCAACGACGGTGGTGAGTAATCGCTGGGGTCCGATCAGGAACGGCATTGAAGCTGATCCAGTTATTCTAAAGATGGCGGTGGGTTCATATCATGAAGCCGAGATAGACAAGATCTTGTATACAACAGTAGTCCCCAAAGGCGAGTTGCCCGTGCGGACGAATCCGTTTCCAGGTATTTGGCAGCCTTTCGTTGGCAAAAAACGTGAATGGCGAGTTACTGTGGTAGGCAAAAAGGTTTTCCCGGCGTCAATTTATACTGACAAAGAAGCTAGCAGCGATTGGCGGCGATTAGCGAACACTAGCCACGTGGCCTTTAAGAACGAGCCATTCCCCGAGAAAGTTTCCCAGATGTGTGTCGCATTCCTTGAGAAGCTACGTTTAAGGTATGGTGCATTTGATTTCATAGAAGACGCTGACGGAAAGCTTATATTCCTGGAGATGAATCCCGGTGGTCAGTATATGTGGCTAGAGCGCAGTTTGGGTCTACCTATCTCAGAGGCCATAGCCGAGGAGCTTATTGCTATTGCCGAGAAGCCTAATTAAACGATGACCAGCAGAGAAAGTGGTCGGTTTTAGTCTGAATCACGCCCGAATCTACGATACTCCAGGTGGGACTATATAAGATGTGGTCAGGGCTGCCTTCTTGTGGCTTGGTGGCGGTATGAGCAGGCAGAGCCTCAACCAGACCGAGTGAGGTTAGGGTTTTGGGCAGCGCGATACCCGGGTTGTCCATATTGAAGTCGGCAGCAAAAATAACCGGTTGCGTTAGTATTGCTGCGACTGTGTCATCCATTTGATGCGCAAAAGCTAAACCTGGGCCTGATTCGTAACTATAGCCAAACGCTCCCACGGGCTCGGTATGCATGGTGGCGACCGTGAACCCGTCGAATATGGCGTACTGCATATAGCGGTCTAGTGGCGGTACTTTTCGGTTATCAGATTTAAAAATTAACTCAAATTCTGGCTTGGGCAAAAGTACTGACGCCTGACTTAGTGGCTGTGTTTTACTCAGGATAGCCGTAGTTAGACGGTAGTTACTGTCAATATGGGAGAAGCAGCCAGGAGAGTCGGCGACAAATGTCATGCCGAGCTTACTAGCCAGCCGCCGAGCAAGCGAATCAACGCCATTGGCATGAGACTCCTGTAAGCAGATAATGTCGAGGTCTAGATCGTGGAGCTGTGTGTAAAAGTAGTCAAAATCTTCAGTTTCGCTGTAGTCAAAACGTTGCAGCGATCGCATCGTCCGGCCACCGGCAATATTCCAAGTTGCAATCTTTAACATAGGGCTATTATACACGTCCAACTCCCTGCAAACTTAGGGATTACCTATAAAGCTTTGCGCATGGCACAATAGACCTATGACAAAAAACGCACTACTTATCCCAGGTAACAAAGGTCAAATACTCACAGGGCAAGAAGGTGGTAACCCCGATAAATATGCTCCACTAGTGAGTGCCTTTGAACAACGAGGCTTCGCAGTTCACGCTATACATATTGATTGGGCAGGCGCCTACGGAGACTGGGTAAAAGAGGCATCGGTGCAGATCGATGAATTGGGTGTAGATCCTGACCAGACAAGCATTGTGGGTTTTTCGTGGGGTGCACTCACAGCTTTGGGGGTTAGCCAGAAGTATGCACCACAGGTACTGGGTCTTGCCTCTATTAGTCCTCACGGAGGGGCTGGCAGCCTAGATCGCATTAGGCGTGATGCCATTAGACGCGGCTATGATCCTTTGTCGCATACGCCGGAGCAGGTTGAAGGCTTTGAGGCAATGGATATTGGTCCAATGGCGCTGGGTAACTTAGCTACTACATCAATTGTTACTTATGGCAGCCTAGAGAACGATATATTAAAAGAACGATGTCGTGAGGTTATCGGGCTGACGCCTGGTGTAATCGAAAGTGAAATTCCAGGCGTTGGTCATGCAATTGAAGAGCAGGTCTATGCTCAGTCGCTTGCCGGTCTGGTAGCAAGTCAATTCCAAATCAAGCATGCATAAGCAACGAGCGGCTAAGTGCTGAGTGTCCAGCATGCTGCTGCAAGAAGCTGTCAGCCCGGTGATCATATCCTGCTTCCCAGGCTCTGCGTTGAGCATAACGATCATCCCAATCGTACGCACGCGCGACAGTAGAAACATCTACACTGTCGAACTTACCCTGGCTTAGGCCACGTTGCATGATCGATTTAACCATCATGGTTTCTAGCGGATCAGCTTCGTAGATAGTTACTTCGTCGATTTGGTGTAGACGCCGTGCATCGCGAGCAGTGCGGGATAGTGACAAGAAGTAGTTATTACCGTGCGAACCGTAGATAGTTGCTGGCCGAAGGGCTTGTATTTCTGTGGCGCCGGTCTTGTAGCAGATCTCGTCAGTGAGGATTTGTAGTGTGACATCGTCTTCGCCTCGAATAGTGCATAGCTTATCGCGATGGATACTTTTTGGTGGCACCAGCTCGCACATGGCATCAAATCCTGATCTCGAAACTAGGATGTCGACGTCACTGCTTGTAATTGGCCTAGCTACAGTACCCGAAAAGAGTGCCCAGTCAATTCCTGCCTCATTTAAGTTACCTAGGAACGCTAGAACTTCGGGCTTGTCATGCGCCCACGCACGTACCTCTGTTGTTTTCATAAGTCCACCTATTAAATACTAATGGAAAGAAACGAGCAATACATACTGGCTTCAACAAATTGAAGCTAGCACCGGCGTTTCTACCGGCGTTGTGCTACTCACTTAATAACCTCAGCTTAAATGCTGAGGTTATTGTGTATGCTTTGGTGCAAAAGTACCCAAAATGAAAGGGTAGCTACTGCTACCCGCAAAATGGTACTTTATTGGCCTTGGATGCTTTCGCGCCAGAACGTAGACGAGTATACGTCTACGCCACTCGAAAGTTTGTAAGAAATCTTACAATGCTCATGCTTTATATTCATTTGTGCACCCGGGTTTTTTGCGGGGGAAAACCGTAATTATTACGAACAATAACACCTCTGGAATCATATTCGATCTGTAACCTATCTAACTGTGCTTAGGGTAATGCCTCCCTAAGCTAGGCTCGGTAGGTCCAAGGACTTACGTGAAGAAAGATAAAGGAGGATATGTATGTCTAGATTTACTGACAGACTTAGTAGTATGAGTGGCTCAAGGGCATTGGTGGTCGGCGCTGTAACCGCTGGTGCGTTTGTTGTCGCTTCAGTGCCGGCAGCCCATGCCGCACCTTTGGCTTCTACGGTAGCTAAGCCCGCCCAAAGCCAGACCACAGCTAAGGCGAATACTGGCCTCACAAGCTCACTTGGCCTAAACCTAGCGGGTACTAATATGTACCAGGGGCAGAAGAGTAGCCTCAATGGTATGACCAGTGGTATGCTCGGTGCAAATATCAATACAATGGGCGGTATTAACCTGTCCAGCGCATCCACTAGTAAGAATGGTGCTACCACCACCTCAAATGCTGGTGCTAACGTTGGTCTAGGCGCAGGGGCTGTCGTAGACACGCAAGCTAGTAGTGCAACTAAGGGCGACAAGGCTACTGCAGCTAGCAGTACGACTGCCGGTGTCGGTGCGGGCCTCAATGTAGGTGCAGGTGCGTCTACCACTACAGGCACATCTACGGGCTCGGATGCAACTGACCTTGGTGGATTAACTGGCGGCAACTTACTCGGAGGTGATGTATTAAACGGCGGACTTCTTAACTTGCAGTAATTGCCGGTCTGTCCTAAACAACCTCTCATGATATGCAAAGGCGCACTACCCAGTGCGCCTTTGCGACATTATAGTTACAACGAAAATCAGACTTAGGGATATAATAGCGGTGTAAGCCAGTCAATAAGGAAAACGAACATTCAAGCTGTAACCGATTTATTCGAAAAATTATTCCAACATGTTCCACTGGAATTGTTTATTTTTATTGGTACTTTTGTTGAAGAGCTGCTCTCCCCGATACCTTCGTTTTTGGTACTGATCCCAACTGGCGCAGCCGCCGAGGCGCGGCATGCAGGAATTGCCTATTTGCTATTACTTATGGTGCTGTCAGCTTGTGGCAGGATTATTGCTGCACTTATTCTGTATTGGCTGGCTGATAAATTTGAAGATAAATTGCTGGCAAACGGTCGTCGATTCTTTGGCGTTAGCCATGCAGAAGTTGAGCGGGTTGGCCAAAAGCTTGGTAAGAAACGCAAGCGAGATTGGATTATTCTATTTCTAATGAATGCTGTGCCAATATTCCCAACAGCAGCATTATCAGTAACTTGCGGCTTCCTAAAAGTACGAATGAGACTGTTTATTTTCTGCACATTCTTTGGGACGATGATCAACTCATTGATCTATATGTTGATAGGCTACGGAGGATTTAAGGCGGCAACTGCGCTTAATGGCCTCGAATTAGCCTCACAAATAGTGCTAGGCATTATGTTGATGACTGGTGCGATTTGGTTAGTCCGGAGCCGTCGCCGTCGGACAAAAAACACATAGTTGCGATACGTATTGGTGCTGCTGCTTATGCTATTATGAGTATGAAAAGCGGAGGAACGTCTATGGCATCACAGGATGATAAAAACTATGCCGGAATCTGGTACTGTGCGTACAGCTATCCAAGTAACCAACACAAGGGTGAAGACCTAAGTGAGTATTACGCTACGGTACACCAGCGGGGTAACGTCCTGACGCTGCAAAGTTTGCCGAACAAAATTAATTCCTACATGTTCCTTAAGTTGCGCATAGACGGAGAGCTAGCAACAGGTACCTGGGAAGAGAGTACTTCACCAGAAGGCGAGTTCGCTGGCGCTACATATTCTGGCGCCGTACAACTAGTTGTGAGTAAAGATGGCAAACATTTCGCCGGTAAATGGGTTGGTGTTGGCAATGAAAAGGGCAAACACGAAATCTTTACTGGCAATTGGACGCTACGCAGGGCGGGTAGCAAAGAGCTCGCTGATGCGAATGTTACAGTCTAACGACTAGTTTTTGACATACTCTCGCTACGCTGTACAATTGGTGAACTAATGTTAGATTTGCAGACAGCCAATTTGCAGCATGAGCTTGCTTCCATTCCGGACGTCGAGCGCGAACATCTTGGTATTGCTGACCGACTGAAGCGCGTAGGCGCTTACGCTACCCTCGCAGGTGCTGGATTTACGGGTGGCGCATTGTACGGTGCTATATCACCTGCTAACGTCACACTTGGGCCACATGAAGCAACCGTGCAAGTGATTACTGCAGATGAGTTGCAGATTGATCTTGGACCCTTGGGCGAATTGAGTGTAGAGAGTCATACTCCAATCGGCGGCGTCAAGGTAGTAGTTAAGGAAGTCCCAGATGGTGACGGTGTCACAGCCGACCAGAGTGAGGTCAAACAATATACTCAATTCTTTAGCGAGCCAGAGCGGCAAACTATGCAACAGGAGGCAGCTTGGGCAATTACTAAACGTGCCCTAACATACGGTGGTGCTGGTGCTGCTGGCGTGCTGATAGGCAGTTGGGCTATTGGTAGGCGTGGTCGCCAAGCAACCAAAGATGTCGTGCAGAGCAGGCGATTCCAGGCAGTAGCGAGTGTAGGGCTGGCCCTGGGCGTGCTGACTGGCAGTAGCCAGGTTGCCGGCAATAAGCCATTTACTCAAGATCCATTTTTAGCATCGATTGGCCTACCCGGAGTACATATGGATGGTAAATTGCTCGAAGTTATTGCTAGCAAATTTGGCCCAGACACCATTGGATATCTACATAACTTAGATGATTATTATAGGGATATCGAAACTAATCTGCAGGTAGCTTATGATGCGAAGGTGGAAGAGGAAAATGCGACAGCTCCTACTAATAACCCAGTAGAAACCGAAGATGCAGTTTGGATCAGTGACAATCACTGTAATACACAGACTGCAAGTATTGCTGCTGGACTCGCTAATAAGATTAATGCTGTATTTGTGCTAGATAGCGGTGATCAGACTATGGGCGGCACTGCTGCCGAACGACCTTGTGCTGCCGCATTGCCTAATAGACTAAACGATAGCATTCCTATTGTTGTCTCGCTGGGGAATCACGACAGCCGAGACGTAACATATAAGATGGATAAAGACCTAGGCTATAAAGTTCTCGACTCTAAACCTATAGAAGTGAATGGATACCGATTTTTGGGTGATAGCGATGTTAATCGTAGCGAGTTTAATGTGGCATTTCATCAGGTTGGGCCGGAAAGCGCAAAACAGCAGGCGGAAAGACTGGCTGATATTGCCGCCCAGGATGGTGGCATTGATATAGCGATGACTCACGAACCAGAAACTGGCAGTGATATTGCTAAACGCTCACTGGCCAAATTAGTACTTGCCGGCCATACACATGTTTTTCGTGCTCCCACTACCATAACAAGTCCTTTCGGAACCAAAACTACGTATCAAATGGTGAACGGCACGACAGGTGGTGCGGCGCCCAACAAGATGACTTTTGAGAGTCGACTTGGTAAGGATGCGACGATTGTAATACTCCGCTTTGATAAGCAAACTCAAAACCCGGTAGCCTATCGAACGGTTGTAATGCATCCAGACAAGACAGTAGAAATCAGCGATATGGTGCCTTTTGCGTCTAATGTACCCCCATATGTACAGGATTCCCAGAAGACTCGCTAATGCTTGATGTCCATAATACTTCTATAAATTCAAACCTTTATTATGTATACTCTTAGGAAGAATTAGACTTTTAAGAAGTAGGGTAGATAATAAAGACATGAACTGGAAGGTAATTGGCCGCTCACTCAGCCATGCAGACATGCGCAAGCGCATCTTTGTAGTATTAGGTATTTTGTTAGTTTTCCGCGTTTTGGCGCACATTCCTGTACCACTCGCTGATCCACAGACATTGAAGCAGGTGCTCGAAAACCTGTTTAGCAACCAAAACACACCGCAACTCCTGAGCTTCATTAACGTTCTTTCCGGTGGTGCTCTGGCTAACTTCTCGATTATGATTGCTGGTCTTGGCCCATATATTAACGCCTCAATCATCATGCAGCTTCTGACGAAGGCTATTCCTAAGCTTGAAGCCCTCCAGAAGGAAGGCGAGTATGGCCAAAAGAAGATCAACCAGATGACCCGTACCCTAACGTTCCCATTGGCTATCCTACAGTCTATCGGTGCTATCTACCTGGTTCGTCAGTCTGCTCAGCAGATTGGTGGTATCGGTGACATCACGGCTAATACCTCATTGCTGCAATGGGTGCTGATGGTGGCCGCACTAACCGGTGGTTCGATGTTGCTTATGTGGCTTGGTGAACAGATCACCGAACAGAGTGTCGGTAATGGTATTTCTCTACTAATTACCGTAGGTATTGTGAGTAGCCTGCCAAGTGCAGTCGCTAATATTTGGAGCGGTATCTTTGACGG
>Ga0075366_10000148_pt1 | contig 29750 bp, 19 predicted proteins | sample EndMethybrTD3031_FD_72351 | JGI IMG/M metagenome (GOLD analysis project Ga0075366, IMG submission 72351) | Populus endosphere microbial communities from Tennessee, USA - Endosphere MetaG P. TD hybrid TD303-1 | ecosystem: Host-associated > Plants > Roots > Endosphere | place: USA: Tennessee...
GCGGGGTCGGCGGAAATGCTCGCCCGCCCGAAGCCAGTGACATGGATAGTTCAGGGTCTTGCACCCAGCAGTTGCCGTTTCGAGGCAACTGACCAGCGTTACCGCCTAGTGCCTGACGACTGGATGCCGGAAGTTGGCATGATCCAACCGGCGCATCGCTAAGTCGTTGATTCATGCGAGCCCAGACTCGCGAAAGACATCGTCCAACTACCAATGTCTCGCAGACGCTCTGATCCGTAAGAAGCGTCTTGCAGACGCTGTGATCAGTAGGTAGCCAGAAGGCAGTAGCAATGCTCCTTCGGCAGCCAGCGCGTAGAAGACTTGTTCCATCGGTAGCCAGCGTCCGCGTGCCGCTCCTCTGGCTGCAAGCTGTCGATCCAAGCTGCATTGAGGGTGCGCCCGTGCTCGCGCGCCATGTGCGACCGGCCGATCTCTCGGCCGCAGGCAACGACCCATAGCGGTCGGATCGAGCCACCGCTCTCCCAACGCTACTTAATCACCCGCCAGATACTGTTCCGGCAGGCTGCAGCATATTGAATATCTTATACACATCTCACCAGTTCTGTGTATTTCTACGAAGTTCATCTTAACCGGTTGATTTGCAGTCCGGCAAACACCAATGGAAACACGCTTCGGATTTCCTGAAACTCGACGACTCGTGCGGATGAAACTGATTTAGATGGTTTCCCGCTCCTTCCGCACGTATTGGGAAGTTGATGGCGACGTCCGCTGAAAAGCGAGAAGAGATCAAGCGGTGGTTCGAGGACAACGGGGTGTCCTTGACGGATTGGGCTGCCGAGCGCGGCTTCAAGCGAAACCAGGTCTACGACGTCCTCAATGGCCGGGCCGCGGGTCGCCGGGGCATGGCTCACCACATCGCCGTAGCCCTAGGCCTCAAGCCTGGCGCAGGCATGCCAGATCCTACGGCCCCGGCTTCCAAGCCGGATCCGAATCTGGACAGGTAGTAGGGGGGGCGGGGTCACCCGCCAGTTCAACGAAGCAGCGCCAAGCGGCGCAGAAAGGTATCCATGGTCTGACCAACACCTGCATTCCCGCTTCACAGCGGCCCAGAGGAGGGGATCGTACGCCAATACGACTCCCTCATAGGCACAGAGCTTCAGATTAGGAACCTGAGCTTTAAGTGTCGACGGCAATAACTCCTTTGTCAAGGGGTTGGTGCGGGACTGGGCCGTCCCTTTCATTTTGGGTTGGCTGAGCCAAGCCCAGTTTGACGCTTAAGGACAAACATGAACCTAAAACCCGTCTGCCCGGTTCGGGCAGAGTTTTCGCGCGCCCGGTCGCACCAGACCGGCCAGCGCATGACGCAGGAGGGATCCGCGTCATGACACTCCTCCACTACGACCGCTACGGAGGCCGCAAGGGTCGCTACAAGCCGGGCTTCCCGCGCATCCTGGAGCTCTTCGACCCCTGGGAGCGCAGGACGCAGCAGTTCCGCGATGAATGGTCGCAAGACCTCTGGCTGCTGCGGCGCTCCGATCTCACCGTCAAGAGCATCGAGGTCCACCCGCAGCCGTTGGAGTACCTGAGCCGCGGTATCCGTCACCGCGGCGTGGCCGACCTGGCCATCGAAGTGCCCCGCGGCATGGTCTACGAGGCCCTCGGTCGTGCGCCTGACGCGTCCGATGCCGAGCACCACGCTGAGCTCCACCGCGCTGCGGAACTCCATGGCGTGCGCAGCAGCGTCGTGCCACTCGCGGAGCTTCGAGGCCGCTCGAACCTGATCCAGAACATGGAGCATGTGCGCCGGGTCCTCGTGATGTGGCTCGACCACGACCTCAGCGCGGCCCAGTACGGCGTGCTCGGGGCGTTGAAGGGCGGCGCGCTCGCGCGGGCCACTCTGCGCGCCGCGGTGTCCGAACAGGCAGGCGAGGGCGCGGTCCAGGGGCTGGAGGCCGCGATCTTCCGCCTTCACTTTTCGCGGCAGGTCCGCGTTGATCTTGACGGGAGGTACGACGATGAGGCCCACGCCGAACGATGCGAACTGCTGCTCGGCCCAGCGTGACGAGCTGTCGAGGGCATCGTGATGATGCCCGTGGACATGGACTTTCACACCCATTTGCTGTGCGATGGCTGGAAGTCGAGAACTGGTGCCCCCGCATCAACGCAGGCGGCAACTGGGCATATCACCTGACCGCCCGATCATCAAGGGCGTCTCCGGAGCGCTACGCTATCGCGCACTTCTGCCACAAATCTGTCAGGGCAGGGGCCATGGCGCTCCGGGTGTGACAGGTGCCGCAAGGGCACTTGAGAGGCCGCTCGTCTTCCGCGCTGCGCGGGACGGCGCAGTCCGCGGCATAGACCTACTTTGGGTTGTCCTTGCGCCCGCGGGGGGGGCACGTCCGCAAGCACCGTGCGCGTCACCAGGCCATCGGCCTTGACTGCTCATGTCGCCGCGACAGACCCACGAAGGTCATGCAATGAAGGCGGAAGGGGCGCGCAGTGTGGATCTCGCCGTCTCACGACCGTTCTTACCTCGCGTCGAACGCCATCGCTCTCCGCTTCGGAAGCTGCGTCGCTTAATGTCGGCCGGCCCTTCGACGTAAGCCTGCGCAAGACCGTTGGCCTGGGCTGATCGAAACAACGCAGTGCCGCCGGCCCTGTTCTTCAATTCGTGACGGCGTAGCCGGCCAGGAACAAGCGCACGGCCTCGCGGAGCAGTGCCTTGTTCTCGCGCGCATCGGGCCGGTCCAGCATCAGCAGCCCTCGGAAGTGGCCGTCGCCCAAGAACATCGCCAGGAACAGGTCGGCGGCGAGCCGGGGGGCCTTCACCTTTAGCGATCCCGCCTCGTTCGCGCGTCGCAGGTACGCCGCCAAATCGTTGGTAAGCCGCTCGGGGCCCTGTCGGTAGAACGCCTGACAAGCCTCAGGCTGGGAACTGGCGGCGCCGTACAGTGAGCGGAACTTCCCGAGCGTGTGCTCTTCGCGTGTCAGCGCCAGGAACTCCTCGCCGATGGCCAGCAGCGCCTTGCCCGGCTGCATCGGGTCCAGCGCCTCGACGCCGGCAGAGCCACCGATCACGCGGTCGGTGCGATCCTGGACCACCGCCTCGAACAGCCCCTCCTTCGAGCCGAAGTTGCTGTAGATGGTCATCTTCGAGACGCCGGCTTCTGCCGCGATGGCGTCCACGCTGGCGCGCTCCAGGCCGTGCGCATAGAAGTGGTTGCGCGCCGCTTCCATGATGCGTCGGCAACGCTCGGGGTCACGCGGACGGCCGCGACGCGGCGGGGGCGCGAGATCGTTGTCCTTCTGTGCCATCGGTCTCTTTTATGTACTTGACAGTCCAGTATATATCACTACACTTACTGGACACAACAGTCCACTAAGTGAAGTCTTCTCTATGACGCTTGCACTGCGCCGCCACCCCGACGTCGGCAACGGGACCAGTCGCCTTACTGCAGTCGTCTTGGCGGTATTGATCCTATCCGCCTGCTCGACTCCAGCGGTCCTGGCGCCATCCTCGTCCGTCCCGCTGTCGGCCGGCTTCTCGAACGACAAACCTACCACCGTTGTGGCATCGGCTCTGGATGATGCCTGGTGGGACGGCTTCGGCGACGCCACGCTGTCGCGGCTCGTCAAGGAAGCCCTGTTCGCCAACCAGGATGTGGCCGTGGCGCTGCAGCGCGTCGCGCAGGCGCGCGCGGGGACCGACGCGCAAGCCTCGCGGCTATGGCCCACGGTGGGTTTGCAGGCGTCGGCATCGCGCAGCCAAAGCGGCGTTCCTGAAACCGTCAAGCAAGGCATGCCCGACACCCGCGCTCTGCGCGCGGGTGTGGACGTTGCCTGGGAGATTGACCTTGCCGGCGGCGTCCGTGCGGCGCGCGATGCGGCGCGGGCCGATGCATCCGCCGCAGTCGCGGGCGTCCACGGGGCGCGCCTGCTCGTGGCCAGCGAAGTAGGGCGGCAGTATTTCGTGCTTCGCAGTGCCGAGGAGCGGTTGCGCATCGTGCAGGCCCTGGCTGCCGCTCAGCGTCAGACCGCGGCCCGCGTGGAAAGTCGCCTACGCGAAGGCCAGGCCAGCGCCTTTGATCTGGACCGCGCGCGCGCCGAGGCCGATGCACTGGATGCGCAGGTGCCGGCACTGCGAATGCTGGCGGGTACCACGCAAACGAAGCTGGCTGTCCTGCTGGCCCGCAACCCTTCCGCCCAGGTCGTCCAGGTCGACAAGGACTTCACATGGCCGGCGGCGCGGGCCATCGCAGCGGGCCAGCCCAGCGAACTGCTCCGGCGCCGCCCCGATCTCGTGGCCGCGGAGGCACGCGTCGGCGCCGAAGCGTTGCGCAGTGCCGAGGCCCGTGCCCAGTGGTGGCCCAAGCTGTTCCTGAGCGCACTGGTCGGTCGCGAGGACTTGCGGCTGAACGCGCTGGATCTCGCGCCGGTTCACTTCTCCAATGTCGCACTGGCCTTTGCCACGCCGATCTTCAATGCCGGCCGCATCGATGCCGGTATCCGCGTGCAGTCCGCGCGTGCCGACGAAGCCTTGCTGGCCTGGCAGAAGGCCGTTCTGGTGGCGGTCCAGGAAGTCGAGGACAGCCTGCTCGTGCGCTCGGAGGAGGCCGAGCGGAACACGGCGCTCGCTCTCACCGTCGAGCACCGCCGCCGCTCGCTGCAGCGCGCCGAGTCGCTGCAGCGCGAAGGACAGATCGACCTGCTGGTCTTGCTGGACGTGCAGCGCTCTGTGCTCGCCAGCGAGCTGGCCCTGTCGGACAGCCGCCTACAGAAGGCACTGGCCGACGTGCAGCTCTACAAGGCGCTGGGCGGTGGACTTCCTCAGGTCCAGGCCAGCGCCGACATGACTTCTCTTGCCGCAAGGACCCCCCAGTGAACAGGATCATTCGCGCCCTATCGCCCACCAGCCTTGCCGCTGCGAGCCTCTTTTTGATTGGCGGCTGCAGCGAACCGCCGGCCCCCACCGCGGTTGTGAAGCCGGTCTTCGTGACGACCGTCGCGCCCACCGCGTCAAGTCAGAGCCGTACATTCACCTCACTGGTTCGCGCCCGCGTCGAGAGCGACCTGGCCTTTCGCACCGGCGGCAAGGTCGTCGAACGCCTCGTCGAGATCGGCGACAGCGTCAAGGCCGGCCAGGTGCTGGCTCGCCTGGACCCGGCCGACTACCAACTGGCCGCGAAGGCCGCTTCCGACCAGGTGCAGGCCGCCAGTGTCGACGCGCAGCAGGCCGCGTCGGACGAGGCGCGCTTCCGCCGCCTGCTGGCTGACGGCTCGGTGGGCGCTGCCGACCATGAGCGCCAGAAAGCCCGCGCCGACGCTGCGGCCGCCCGCCTGGACCAGGCGCAGCGGCAACTGGAGCTGGCGCGCAACCGCGAGGGTTACGCCGCGCTGGTCGCGCCCTACGCCGGCGTGGTGACCGCAATCCGCTTCGAGAGGGGGCAGGTCGTGCCGGAAGGGCAACCGGTGGTCTCGCTGGCCCGCGAAGGCGACAACGAGGTGGTCGTCGACCTGCCCGAAGACTGGGTGGGCCGCGCCCGCGGCCTGACCGCCACTGCGGCACCGTGGCACGACCCGAAGGCCAAGTTGCACCTCGTGCTGCGCGAGCTGTCGCCGCAGGCCACGGTGCAGGGCCGCACCTACCGCGCCCGTTATGCGGCCGCTTCCGAGTCGCGCGCTCAAGTCTCGGCGCTACCCCTCGGCAGCACGATGCAGCTGACCTTGTCATTGCCACAGGCAGGCACGGCGACGGTCTCGTTGCCAGTCAGTGCGCTGATCGAGGGCAGCGGTCCGGCTGGCGTCTGGGTCCTGAACGCCAAGGGTTCCGGCCTGGTGTTCACGCCGATCCAGGTGGTCTCGGTCGACGACGCCACGGTCCAGGTCACCGGCCTGGCAAGCGGCAGCCGCGTCGTGAGCGTCGGCGCCCAGAAGCTCGACGCCGGGACGGTCGTACGCGCGATCGACCGTGCCCCCGAAGCCACCACAACCACAGTCGCGAAGAGCAGCTGATGAAGCGCTTCAACCTCTCCGAATGGGCAGTCACGCACCAGCCCATGGTGCTGTTCCTGATCATCACAACGCTCGTCGTCGGCGTGTTCTCGTTCAGTCGTCTCGGCCGCCTGGAGGATCCGACCTTTGAAGTGCCGCAGATGACGGCCATCGTCGTGTGGCCCGGCGCCACGGCGCAGGACGTTCAGGATCAGGTCCTCAACCGCATCGAACGCAAGCTGCAGGAGCTGGATCACTTCGACTACGTGCGCAGCTTCGCGCGCCAGGGCTACGGCGGCATCACGCTGTGGATGAAGGGCGGCAGCAGCAAGGCAGAACTGGACAACGCCTGGTACCAGGCACGCAAGAAGATCGGTGATGTACGCCAGGAACTTCCCGAAGGCGTGCGCGGCCCGTTCTTCAATGACGAGTACAGCGACCGGTACAGCGTGCTCTATGCGCTGAGCGCCCCCGACCTGTCGATGGCCGAGTTGCTGACGGTCACCGAAGACGTGAAGCGCCGCCTGCAGAGCGTGCCCGGCGCCGGCAAGGTGGACGTGCTGGGCAAGCAGGCCGAGCGCGTGTATGTGGAAGTCTCCACGAAGCGCCTGGCAGCCCTTGGCATCCCGCCGTCCGCCGTCTTCGACGCGCTGGCGCGGCAGAACCTCGTCGCCCCGGCAGGATCTGCCGATACCACGCACGATCGCGTGCAGGTGCGCGTCGACGGCCAGTTCAACGGTGTCAAGGAGGTCTCGAACGTGACGCTGGACGTCGGCGGCCAGTTGCTCCGCCTGGCCGACATCGCCAGCGTGCGCAGCGGTTACGAAGATCCGCCCAGCCTGACCATCCGCCACAACGGCGTGCCGGTGCTGGCCATCGGCGTGAAGCTGCAGCACAACGGCAACGTGATGGACTTCGGCAAGGCGATGGAAGAACGCCTGTCGCAAATCCGCCAGGAACTCCCGGCGGGCGTGGAGATCCAGCAGTACGCCGACCAACCTAAGGTGGTGGCCGCGTCGATCTGGGAGTTCGAGCGCGCGTTCCTCGAGGCGCTGGCCATCGTGCTGGCGGTCTCGTTCGTCTTCCTGGGCTGGCGCACGGGCATCGTGGTGGCGGCCTCGGTGCCGCTGGTGCTGGGCCTGGTCGCGGCCGTCATGTACGCGGCCGGCTGGAACCTCGACCGCATCTCGCTGGGCGCGCTGATCATCGCGCTGGGCCTGCTGGTGGACGACGCGATCATCGCCGTCGAGATGATGGTGGTGAAGCTGGAGCAGGGCTGGGACCGCCTGCAGGCGGCCACCTATGCCTACTCGTCGACCGCGTTCCCGATGCTCACCGGCACGCTGGTCACGGCCGCGGGCTTCATGCCGGTCGGCTTCGCGAAGTCGATCGCCGGCCAGTACGCCGGAGGCATCTTTTGGGTGGTCGGTGTCGCGCTCATCCTGTCGTGGCTGGTGGCCGTGGTCTTCACACCGTACCTGGGTGTGAAGCTGCTGCCGAAGAATCTCGCTGCCGGGAATCACCACGAGGTGTATGACCGCCCGGTCTACCACCGGCTGCGCCGAGTTGTCGACTGGGCCGTACGGCGCCGCTTCGTCGTGCTGGGGTTGACCGTGTTGCTGCTCGGAGCTGCCGGCTTCGGCATGTCGAAGGTGCAGCAGCAGTTCTTCCCGACCGCCGCGCGCCCGGAACTGCTGGTCGAGCTGCGCCTGCGCGAGGGTGCGTCGTTCGCAGCCACCGAGCGCCAGGTGAAGCTGCTGGAGACCTACCTGGCGAAGGACCCGGACGTCGAGTTCTATACCGCCAACACCGGCGCCGGCACGCCCATCTTCTATCTCTCTATCCAGCCCGAGCTGCCGAATCCGGGCTTCGCCCAGGTCGTCGTCAAGACGGCCGGCATCGAGCAGCGCGAGCGGGTCCGTGCCCGGCTCATGGAGCTGTTCGCCAAGGACGAGGCGCTACCCGACGTCAAGGCGCGCGTCACGCGTCTCGAGTTCGGCCCGCCGGTGGGCTTCCCGGTCCAGTTCCGCGTCATCGGGCCGGACAAGGCCGTGGTGCGGAGCATCGCCTACCGTGTGCGCGACGTGGTGAAACAGAGCCCGCTGGTGCGCGACACGCAGCTGGACTGGAACGAGCAAGTGCGCTCGGTCAAGGTGCAGGTCGATCAGGACAAGGCGCGCCAGCTGGGCCTCACCACCGCCGACGTCCAGGGCCTGGTGCAGACGACGCTGGACGGCGCGCCGGTCACGCAGATCCGCCGCGGCGAGGAACTCATCGACGTGGTCGTGCGCGCCACGCAGGACGAGCGCAAGAGCATCGGCCAGATCGGCGATCTGCAGGTGTTCACCCGCAGCGGCATCACCGTGCCGCTGTCGCAGATCGCGCGCATTGAGCCGACCTTCGAGGAGCCGGTGCTGTGGCGTCGCAACCGCGACATGGCACTCACCGTGCGCAGCGACCTGACGGACGGCGTGCAAGGTCCATACGCCACGGAGCAGATCCGCCCGTCGCTCAAGCCCATCGTCGACAGCCTACCCGCCGGCTACCGCATCGAGGAGGGCGGCGCGATCGAGGAAAGCGACAAGGCCAACGTGGCGTTGTTCGCAGTCTTCCCCGCGATGTTTGCGGTCACGCTGACGCTGCTGATGATCCAACTGCAGAGCTTCTCACGCCTGTTCATGGTGTTCATGACCGGGCCGCTGGCGATCATCGGCGTGGTCCCCGCGCTCCTGGTTTTCCAGGCGCCGTTCGGCTTCGTCGCGCTGCTGGGCGTGATCGCGCTGGGCGGGATGATCATGCGCAACTCGATCATCTTGGTCGACCAGATCGACCAAGACATCGCGCGCGGCGTGGCGCCGTGGTCGGCCATCGTCGATGCGACGGTCAGGCGCTCGCGTCCCGTCGTGCTGACGGCCGCCGCGGCGGTGCTGGCCATGATCCCGCTCACGCGCAGCGTGTTCTGGGGACCGATGGCGATCTCGATCATGGGCGGCTTGGTGATGGCCACCGCGCTCACGCTCGTGTTCGTGCCTGCGCTGTATGCCGCCTGGTTCCGCATCCGGCGTGACAGCGTGGCGCACACATTTCCTGCGGCGCTGCCTGCCGCGATGGCCGCCCCCGCCGGCCATTGACGACCGCATCAAGATCCGAAGGACAAGAGCATGTCTGCTACCACCGAGTCTCAATCCACCATCAGGATCCCTGGAACCACCGAACACTTTCTCGAGCCGCTCGTTTCAGACGCTGGCAACCGCGGTCGACTGCGGTATCTCGCGGGCGGAAGAGGCGAACCGCTGGTCCTGCTGCACACGGTACGCACGCAGGCCGAGCACTTCCGCCACCTGATCCCGTTGATCCGGGAGCGCTACACGGTGTTTGCGCTCGATCTGCCCGGCATGGGCTACTCGGAGATCGTGCCGGGCGCCTCGTACGACGAGCCCGCGATGCGCGCGGCGGTGAAGAGCCTCATCACCCAACTTCACCTGCGCAACGTGACATTGCTCGGAGAGTCGATGGGCGCGACGCTCGCTCTCAGCACCGCGGCCGATTTGCGCGAACGGGTGCGTCGCGTTGTGGCGATCAACGCGTACGACTACGCCGGCGGCATCGCGCGGTCGAGCCTCCTGGCCCGCCTCGTCGTGACCAGCGTGCTTGCACCGGGCGTTGGCCCAATCATCGCGGGCGTCGAACCCAAGCCGGTAATGCGCGCCGTGCTTCGTGGAGGTCTCGGCAATGCGGCCGCCCTGGACGACGACTACGTCGACGAACTCCTGAAGGTCGGACGCCGCCCCGGTTACTCGGTCGTCGCCCGCGCGGTGTATGGAAACCTACCGAGCCTCATCGCCGCGCGTGTACGTTATCCCGACGTCGCTGCGGCCGTGCATCTCATCTACGGGGAAAAGGACTGGTCACGATCTTCTGACCGGCAAGCGAACAAGCAACTCCTTCCAGCGGCGGATTTTCTCGAGGTTCCCGGCGCTGGCCATTTCATCGCCCTGGAACGGCCGGACCTGCTCGCCCAAGTGTTGATCGATGCGGTGCGAGTCCATAGCGTCTCACAGACCGCAGCCTGATGAAGCGCGACGCAACACACAGCAAGAATCAAAGTGGGTGATGTGCTCGCGGGCGCGATTGGCGCGAGCGGCGGTATACCCGACAACGACGAACTCTGCGGACAGGCTGGCCTCGACGCGATCAAGGACCTATTGAAGTAGCGGAACCGAGTGCGGCAAACACGCTGATGGACCGGCGTGGGCGCAGGCCAACAGGCGTTTCAATGATCAACCGAGTTGTCTTCCCACTCCGACGCCGAAAACACGCTCGGCCTCGGGAGTTGCTTGCCGCGGCGCTCTCGTTGTTCATCGAGAAGGGCTTCGCGGCGACCCGCGCGGAAGAGATTGCCGAACGCGCCGGTGTATCCAAGGGAACGCTGTACCTTTACTTCGCGAGCAAGGAGGAACTGTTCAGCGATCTCATCGCTGAACGGTTCCTTTGCGAGTTTCCGTTCGAATCAGGCGCGTGCCTCGAGGCACGGTCCGGCAGCGATGTCCTGCACGACGTAGTGGCGACTTGGTGCGCTGCACTCAACAAAGGCGCGGTGAGCGGCGTGGTCAAACTGCTCTTCACCGAGGTTCATCACTTCCCTGCGCTCGCGCAGTTCTGGACTACCGAGGTGATGGCCCCCACCAGAGCGGTGGTCCGTGATGCAGTGCAGCGCGGCATCGCGGCGATGGAGTTCCGTGCGGTTGATCCCGACGCAGTGATGAACGTGGTGGTGTTGCCGATCGTCGCCACTTGTCTCTATCGCCGCACAATAGAACCCTACTCGCCCAGCCAGTTCCCGCAAGTAGGCCACGAGGCTCCGGGTTGCGAGTTGGATCTTCTCCTGCACGGGTTGACGCACAGACACGATTGCTTGAGTTGCCGTTGTGTCTGATGCCCGCGCCCGGCGACGTTTTGCCCGGCGATGCCGGCCGGTCTAAGGTTGCAAAGGGGCGGCGACGATGAAAGGCGAAGGCACCCCCTGCCACACGTCGCCCCACGGCATCACGCGCTGGCGAGGGTAGGAGAGGTACAGCAGCCGCTTCGACCGGGTTACGGCGACAAAAGCGTTGCGCCGCTCTTCGTCCTTCTGCACCCTGGTGCTCGCCCGGTAGTCTGGGAAGACCCCCTCGGCCATTCCGACGATGAACACCACGTCGAACTCGAGGCCCTTCGACGAGTGGACCGTCAGGAGCGCGACGCCATCGCGCGTGGCCTGGCCTGACGTGCCGAGCGCGACGTTGCTCAAGAAGCCCTGAAGCGTACGCGCGCGGGAGCCTTCGGAGCGCAGAAAGTGGTCCCATTCCTCGCGCAGGACGGCCACGTCTTCACGCAACGCCCGCCGATCCGGGTCCGCGAGCTGGTCGGCATGCTGCTCGAGCACGAGAAATGCAGGCATGAAGTCCAGCCGCCGGGTCGTGCTCGTGTGCACCGCGGCCACAGCGTCTGCAATGGCGGCACAACTCGGCGATCTCTTTGCGGCAGCCATCGCCTTGACCATCTGCACAACCTGCGCCGCATCGGCGGGCGGTGTGGCCGGCGATGTCGAGAGGTTCCAGCGCTTGCGCAGCGCGGCGAGGTGAACGGTGTCTCGCGGATTGGCGAGCACCCTCAAGGCCAGTTGGAACTCGTCCGCCTGGTCGGACTCGTTTTCGTGCGTGATGCTCAGGCGCTTGAAGTAGGGCAGGCCCCGCTCCTTGAGCTGGCGCTCGACGCCCAGCAGCGTGTAGCGCGTGCGCCCGAGAATCGCAAAGCTTGTTGGCGTCATCGGCCCTTCGACGTCCGGGTGCCCCGCGCTCATGAGGCGAGCGAGTTCGTCGACGACCTTCGCAGCCTCGTCGGCTTCATCGCTGCCCACGATCTTGCGAGCCCACCCGTCCAATGCCAGCTGGCCCTTGACCGTGTAGGTCGGGTCGAGCGACTGCGCCACTCGCACGACCGCGCGGGAGGAGCGGTAGTTCTCCTCAAGATGAATCTCCGATGCGCCGAAGTCCGCCTTGAACTCGTCGGTCAGGTACTTCGGACTGGACGTATTGAAGCCATAGATCGATTGATTGGGATCCCCCACCATCATGATGTTGCGAAAGGCCTCGCCAGCCATGGCGCGGATGACGGCGTACTGGGCCTCGTTCAGGTCCTGCGCTTCGTCGACGCAGACGTAGCCATAGACGCGACGATAGAGATCCGCAACCTGCGGGAAGTCGGTGAAAAGCTGATACGTGTAGAGCAGGAGGTCGTCGAAATCGCAGGCTCCGCAGGCTTGCAGCCCGGCGTTGTAGCCCTCGTACACGCGCGCCAGAACCGGGTCCTCGATACCGCTGACAGCCGTGGTCAGGGGGTGTGCCTTGATGTTCCCAATGCTCTTGAGCCAGTAGTCCAGGCGCTGCCCTTGCTCCTTGGTGTCCAGATGCGAGATCTCGGCTTGCAGCATCGCGTCGTCGTTGACCGCTTGCGCGAGGATCTGCTTGCGGTCCTGGTACTGTTCGAAGATCTGGGGCATCGTCGCCAGACCGATGTGCTTGCCGCGGTCGGCGAGCACGTCCAGGCAAAACCCGTGAAGCGTGCCGATGAAGGCGCGCTTGCGGGCCTCGGCCAGATCGGCCAGCCGATCCGTCATCTCCTTGGCCGCCTTGTTGGTGAAGGTCAGCGCCAGTACGCGGAAGTGTCCAGGCACCTGTGTCAGCAGGCGGCGGATGCGTTCGGTCAGGACGCGGGTCTTGCCGGAGCCGGGACCCGCGATCACCGCGAGCGCCCCCTCGCCGAAGTCGACGACCTGGCGCTGCGCGGTGGAAAGGCGAACGGTGGACATGCGCGACTCCGTCATGGAACTCCGATCTTCGCAGCATCGACCTTCTGAAGGCCGAACTTGGCGCCGATCACATCGAACAACTGTGCCACCAGCTTGGGCACGCGTCTCTCGGGCTCCTTGAGTCCCAGGATCGCATTCGCCAGCGGTGTTGCGTATCGGGTCTTCCGGCTGCTCACCATGTCGAGTGTCGCGCGTTGGCGGCCGTCGGCGCCGGAGTAGTCGCGGATTTGCGCTACGCCGCCGACCGACTTGGCCGGTTTGCCATGCAGATCTTTGATGTGCTCGTCCAGCGCGGTTGCGCCCGCGTAGCTGACGATCGCGGCTTCGAATGCATCCATGTAGCCGGCCTCGAGCAGATGGGCCTCGAGATCGTGCTTGTTCGGGATCACCACGATGTTGTCCTGCTTCGTGATGTCGTCGATGCCGGCGCGCTTCGCATCCGCCTTGAGCTTCGCGACGGGCTGGTCTTCGCCGTCCGAGAAAACGTACCAGGGAATGCCGAAGCTCTGCGCGAGCCAAATGAAGGGGAAGTAGTCGGTGCCGCCGACACCCACGAAGTTGAAACCCAGTTCGTGCGCTGTGGCACCCCAGTACGCCTGCGCCCAGAGGGGAAAGGCCTGCTCTTCGGTCTCTCCTTCGAAGAAGACCGCCGCGCGCGCAAACAGCAGGTCGCCGCGCGTGGCGATGACGGTGCGCTCCAACTTGCGGATGTCGTCGGCGCCGAGCTGCGCGAGGTCCAGCCGTTGCGCCTTTGTGATGCCGGCGTGTTTGCTGAACAGTCGAAGCTCGCTGAGCTTGGCTTGGCCGGCGAAGTAGGGCGAATGCGTGCTGACGATGCGCTGACCGGGGATCGACTTGATTTGCGCGAACAGCGCTCGCTGCGCCTGCGGATGAAGGTGCGATTCGGGCTCCTCCAGCGCGAGCAACGAGTGGGTCTGGTCGCCTTTCTGTTCCGCCAGCGCGTAGCGCCAGGACATGAAGGCGCGAAACACCAGCAGCGAAGCGAGGCTGCGCGTGCCCATGCCGTGACGTGCCAGCGGAAACGCCTGAGCGCCGGACGTCGCGAACGTCACATCCACACCCCTGGACAGGTCGCGCAGCCTGCGGGCAACGGGCGTGATGTCCACCCCGGCGCTGTCCGCGCTGACGACCGAGGACATGTCGGTGAGGTTGGTCCTCAGGTGCTGCAGCACCGAACTCTTCGCGACGATGCCGTCGTTCAGATCGGTCAGCACTTTCTCGAATGCCTTGATGTCTTCGTCGCTCAGGCCAAGGTTGTCGGTCAGGCGTCGCCAGAACGAGCCTTGGCGCCTCAGGTCGTCTTCCAGGTCGCGCTTGGCATCGATGTAGTGCAGCGCCACGTGTTCGAGCTGATCGGCGCTCACCCCTTCGGCCGAGACCGGCGTGGCGAGCCAATCAGCGGGAGTACGCCACTCGGACAGGAACTTGCGTTCGAGGCCGTAGTCACCTTTGACCTCGCTCCACGCCAGGGTGGTTCGAAAGGCCATGAAGTCATGGAAGTCCAGATCCTGCGAGATACCGGTGCCCCACAGCTGCGTCCAGTAGCTGCCCTGCGGAAACGTCGGCAGCGGCTTGCCGTCGGCGTCGAATGGCTGCACGCGCACGTCGATGGTGACGACACGGTCCTGAGGCGCGACCGCTTCATTCGCTGCGACGTGCACGTCCTCGTGGCCGAGACTCTTGCGGCCGGCGCCGATGGCCGCATACATTGCGTCGAGGAGGCTGGTCTTGCCGGCGTTGTTGGCGCCGACCAGGACCGTCAAGTCGTCGAGTTCCACCACCACGTTGACCAACGACCGAAAGTTGGCCACGCGCACCTCCGTGACGCGGACGCCGCTCGGCTTGGTGGGCTGGGTTCCAGGGCTCATGGTGGCTCCTCCCGTTGCTTCTTGGTTGTTTCGAAAGCGCTCGCCGCAGAGCTTGGCTAGAACGGGATGTCGTCGTCCATCTCGTCGAAGCCGGTTGGCTTGGTGCCCGCCGCAGGTGCAGGACGTGCCCGCGCAGGAGCTGAGGACGGCGGTGTGGCGTCACCTTCGGCGGCCGCGGACGAGGCGACGACCGGATCGGCCAGGGCCTCTGCCAGCGCCGCCTCGACTGCGTCGATCCGCTGTTTGCAGGCCTTGTACGCCTCGACCGACTCGGTCACGATGCCCAGCAGGTCGTCGATGTTGGGCTCCTGCTGGTTGCGCAGCGTTTGCGCGTGCCGGTTGAGCACGCCATAGGCTTCCCTGAACGTCATCGTCATTCGTTGCTCTCCTTGCTCTGGACTTTCGCAGGCACCGTCCCGTCGTGAAAGGTCACGGTGATCTGGCTGTCGTGGGTGAGCGCCTTGGCGCTCATGGTTGTTCGCCCCTGGGCATCGCGCACGTGTGCGAAGCCTCTGGCAAGCGTCTTCTGCGGACCTTGGCCGCTGATTTCTCGCAGCAACGCTTCCGACGCACCGCGCGCAGCGCTCACACCAAAGCGGACGCCATGAAGCAGGTCGCTGAGGGCGGTGTCCGCGCCGGCGCTGGCCCGATGAACCCCCAGACGGGCACGTTCCAGCACCGTGCCGATGCGCTGACTCGAGCCCTCGGCTGCGGCTCGCAACTGCGCGAGCGCCTGGTCCTGTACCTGCGCGAGGAGCTGAGGCGTGCGCTCCTTGGCCACCACCACCTGGGTGCTCGCTTGGCCGCGGACGCCGTGCAGGGCATCTTCGGCTTGCCGTTCGGCGCTTGCCACCGCCCGGAGTGCTGACAGGCGCACCGTGTTCAGGGCTTGCCCACTGCCCTCGCGCGCGAGAAAGAGGTGGCGCGCCGCCCCAGCGCGGATCTCGCTGCTCGCCCGTTCAGTCCCCTGACGCACCAGCCCCACCTGCTGTCGCGCAGCCGACATCACGCCAGCAAAGGTGGCCTGAGTCTCGCGGACACGGCGGGCGATGGTCGACTCAATGCCGGCGATGACCTTGCTGGGCGTGTCGAATCGGGTGTGGGCGACTTCGTCGAGGATGGTCGAGTCCCGCTCGTGCCCGATCCCCGTCAGCACCGGGATCTTGAGTTCGCAGACAAAGCGCGCCAGTTCGTAGTCGTTCAGCCAGGCCAGGTCGTTGACCGAGCCGCCGCCGCGGATGAAGACGACGGCATCGGGCTCAAGCCGGTCAGACGAATGCCACGCCGACAACGCCTCTTGCGCGGCTTGCACGATCTCCTGTGCCGCGCCAGGACCCTGGAAGCGGCTGTGGGCGTAAGCGAAACGGCAGACTCCCGCGCGGTCCAGCCGTTGCGCCTCGGCCTGGAAGTCACCCAGGCCCGCGGCCTCGGCCGGCGCCACCACGAGCACGGCCTGAAAGTCCCACGGGTACGCCAGGGCCTTGTTCATCTCCCAAAGACCTTGCTGCTGCAAGCGCGCGCGGATCTCTCGCTTGCGCGCCTCCAGCTCGCCGAGCGTGAAGTCGGGATCGATGGCATCGATGATGAGCCGGAATCCGTACTGCGCACTGAAGACCGGGCGGGCGCGCACGAGCAGCTTCATGCCGGGGCCGATCGACATGCCGGTGGCGGTCTCGAACACCGGCAGGATCTCCTCGGCGGTGCCGGCCCAGATCATCGCGTTCGCCTTGGCCAGGACGAGACCGTTGGCATCCCGTTCCGCGACCTCCAGGAAGACGTGCCGTCGGGCGTTCACCTGCACCAGGTCGACGATCGTCCACTCGCTTTTGCGGTACGCCCGCTCGACGGCCTCTGCCACGCCAGCGAGCAACTGCGACAGCGACTTGCCACGGCGCTGCGGCTGCAGCTCACGGCTCGGTTCGTCCGCAACGACGGCGATCGCGGTGTCCGCAGAGCGATGCTCGGCAGGGAGCCAGGCATCGAACGGCGCCAGGTCCCGGCCCTCGGGCACGAACCATTTGCGGGCCTGTGCGTCCCATCGCGCGCCCAGTGCCTTGACGGCACCGCGCTGCGCGTACACGACCTCGAGGTAGGTGATGGGCATGGTGATCGGTAGGGGCGAGGCGCTGCGGGAACCTAGCCCCTCATGTATTCACCGAGCTTGTCGATGATGCGCAGCGGGGTTGGCGTCGTGACCCAGCGTTCATTGCGTGCCGTCATCAGGCCGGCCCGCAGGTGCTGCGCGAACGACGCCAGTTGCACGTCGTCGTCACCATTCTGTTTCTGCAGAACGACAATCTCGACGGCGCGCGAGTTCAGATGCTGCTTGTCGGGCTGCGCCGGGAAGATCGTGAACGGCTCTGGGCTGTCAGCCGACTGGTTGCTGTTGGGCAGCGGCATCGGCCGGTAGCAACTGGCCCCACGCTTGTGGTGCGTTGACGGCCTGGCCAGGGACCAGAAGGTTGGGGCTGCCGCGCCACCGACGCGAAAGAGTCGCGGCGTGGTCGTCCAGGTGCGAATCGGCGCCGCTCCATCGCCTGCCCGATGAAGCTTCTCCTGGCCGAGCGACGGTGCCTGCTCGCGAATCCGGATCAGGCGCAGCGTGGGCCATCGCTGTCCGGCCTGGACGCCTTGCGCAACTTGACGGATGCCGTCGCGCGTGCCGTTGTCAGACAGCCAGGACGCCAGCCTGGCCGCGCGCGTCGAATCGATGAAGACGACCGCGTGAGGGTCGAGCGCGAAGATGTCGTCGAACGTGCTTTGGAAGAACTGCGCGAGCAGCTCGCGCCGGGGTTGCGATTGCGCAGGCAGGTCCATCCTGGCCGACGCCAGGTACTTCGCTCCCTCGTCGAATCGCATCCAGCTGCTTTGTACCGGCTCGGCCGCCTGGTGGGCGAAGCGTACCCAGGCTTGGCCCGTCTCGCAGTCGAGCCGGGTGGCCACGAACACCTGCTGCGCGCGATCGCGGAACCACTCGGCCTGCACCATCACCGAGCTCACGGCGCCCACCCAGCGTGGCGCCGGCGTCGTGGTCGTGAAGCAAGCTGCGCGGGCCTGCTTCAGGCCCCACACCGAGCCCGCGTGTCCGAACACGAGATCGAGGAGCGCGGCCTGCACCCGCGGCAGGAACTTGTCGACCCGGCCGGGCTCGCTGGGCAACAGGTACTGGACCGTGCAGCCCAGGCTGCCCAGGGCCTTGCGAGCCGCGAGCTTGTTGACATTGTCGTCGGGCTTGAACTTGTCACCCTCGACCTTGTAGAACATCGGCGCCTCGATCAGCACCATGGTCCGCGGACCGAGGCGAAGGGCGTCGGCGAACTTCAGCCACTCGCGCACGCGAGCGTCGAAGCGCTGCTTGCGGTGACCCTCGTTGAAGTTCTGCCGGGGTCCGTGCGTGTTTGCCGGCAGCGCGACGCTGCGCACCTGGATGGCGTCGCCGAGCATGGCCGCCGCGGTGGTCTTGATCCACTCGACGTCCTCGGGCGTCTGCGTGACGAGCAGCAGATGGTGGCGTGTCGTGTCCGCCAAGTACGCCGTGTCGGCAGTGAGCGTTCGGATGGCGTCGATCACCTGCTGGTGATCGGCGTCGGGCGCCGGGACGTCGGACTTGAACCAGCGGTCCGAAGGCGAGGAGGTTGCGGCCTCCAGGACCTCCGCCGGGCTAGTCTCTTCGTCGTCGCCCTCGTGACGCTCGAGCAGGCGGCTGAGGGTGACTTCGGCCTTCAGCATGGCCAGCGGCGGGGCTTTCACGGCAGTCGCCTTCACGGGCTTGAAATCCAGGAACGGACGCAGCCCGAGTTCACCGAGCGTGGCCGTGATCCGCTCGAACGCGTCAGCCTGGTCGACGAGAGGGACACCGGCCTGCAGTTTGGAGTGGTGCTGCTCGGTGACCTCGGCCTTGAGCATGACCAGGACACTCGCCGCGTCATCGTTCGGGTAGGCGAAGACGCCCTCGTTCACGTGCCCGGGTTTGAGCCCGAACGCGTATTCGTACTGCTCGTAGCCGAGGTCCGTCGTCCACTTCGCGTCGCGCCGGCTGACGCTGAAGCGGTAGGCGCTCTGCGGCCGCATCGCGTGGGGGAGCACGAAGCCGCGGATCGAGGAGCTCGCCGTGTAGCCGCCCTTGATGGCGTCGGCCCAGCGCCGCCGCTTGAACTCGCAGAAGATGAGCGGCTTGGCCGCTCCCGGCAGCGTCTGAACGCTGAGCTCGCACAGCAGGCTGAAGCGGCCGCCCGCGGCGGTGTGCGGACGCGTCATCACCTCGGCGCGGTTGTGCTCCGAGCTGCCGATCACGCGCACCACGGGGCCCAGTCCAGGGAAGATCTCGCGGCCGGCAAGCCGGGCCGCCAGCACGCCGGCCGTGACGTGAAACGGCGTCGGACTGCCGGCCTTGGGTTGCGGCGTGCCGCCCCACGGGAAGATCTGGACGCGCGAGGGCAGGGCGCGGACGACCTTGTCGTCCTGGCAGAAGCGCCGCAAGGTGACGATGCCTTGCGCATGCGCGTTGCGGGATTCGCTGTAGTGCGCCAAGGCGCCCTCCAGCCAGGTCGCGAACGCGTCCTTGATCTTCTTCAGATCGACACGCGGATCGGTGCTGACGAGGTAACCCCAGGGGTCCGAGTCACTCGTCGGGCTGGCTGGCACGTACAGCGAGCGCAGTCCGATGTCGTCCTCGATGCCGACCCAGTCGTCGATGGCCAGGTGCAGCTGCGCTCGAAGGTGGGTGTAGGGCAGGTGGAGGAAGGCTTCCTCGTCGTCCTCCTGGGCGCGCCGCGTCGCGGCATCGCGGATCTCCCTCAAGACGCGCAAGGCGTCGACGGTCCAGGCCACCGCGACGACGTTGCGCGTCAACGGCGCGGCGTCGTCGGCGAAGTCCAGGGCGAAGGCCGCATCACGTGTAAACATCGTTGTCATCGTTGCTCCCTTGCATCGGTGCATCGACAGCCCACAGCGGGTTGTCGCGCCACGCTTCCTCCGCGCCAGTGTCCTTGAGCACTGGTGCGACATTCAAGCCCTGCGCGTTCGCCAGCGGCTCCAGGAACGCGCCGTACAGCGCGCGGTACAGGGCGGCCTCGCGGGGATCGTCCGACGCGAGACCGTCCTCGAGGATCACTCTGAGCTGCACGAGCATGCTGCTTGTCTCGTCGTCCAGCTCACCGCGGGCCGTTTTCTCGGCCCACGCCCGATCGACGAAGAAACACTGCACCGGACAACCGTTGCGCATGGCTCGGCCGATCGTCTGCATGAGGTTGACGGCGATGTTCGCCGTGAAGGGCTTGAACAGCTTGCCCAGGCCGCGCGCATACAGCGGCCGGCGCAGCAGCCGGCCGATCTGCTTGTAGGCCTGCCGCCGTGCGGCGAGCCAGCGCTGGCCCAACTGCTCGAGCGACGTCGAGTCATCCTGGCGCTGGTCGAAGTCCAGGGTGGCCTTGGCCGCCATGCTCACGGGCAGCCCCATATCATGTGGCGCCGGGTGCGGGCGCGTCAGGAAGTACAGCGTGCCGATCGCCGCGTCGCGTCGCCGCGGGCCCGACGTGAACACGACGTTCGTCCCGCGACCGAGGGCGCCCGGCGGAAAGATCAGCACCTGCCAGCTGGGGTCGTCGCCGAGGCTCTCGACACGCGAGGAGGTGACGTAGCCGGTGGTCAACCCGAAGTCGGGCAGGTCGTCGACGACGGCGACCACCTTGTCGCGCCAGGCCGGCAGACGCAAGTCGATGAACTGCTTCAGGCGGCGCGCCTGCTCGTAGCTGTTCACGACCAAGGCGGCCTTGCGTGCGACCCCGTCGCGCACATCGAACCCGGCGCAGTCCCGCGCGAGCTGCGAGTTGATGGGCCCGCCCTCGAGCAGCGCCAGCGCCATCTTCTCCAGATTGGCCATGCGCGTCGTCTCGGAGCGTTCTCCGCTGAAGCGCAGGAACGTCGCATCGGCCGCCTGACCATCGAGGATCGGCCGAAACTCGTAGCGCGAGGCGGGCGCGTCTTCCCGTTCCGAGCGCAGGCGCTGAAGAACGTAGTGGGGCGAGACCGCGACGTGATGCGCCGGGCTCGGCGGCAGATAGCTCGTGGCGCTCGTCAGCAGGACCGCGGGGCCGTCGCGCGTGCCATCGACCCGCTGCACCCACTCGTGCAGGCGGTACATGAGCAGCCTCGGGGCGCCGGCAAAGAGCACGTACTGCAGCTGCAGGTCCACCGCCCGCCCCAGCGGATCGCGCGGAGAAGGCGTGGAGAAGAAGCGCACGCCGCTCAAGGAGCCGAGGATGTTGTCGGGCGATGCCTGCAGCAGATCCTTGGACACCAGCTCATCGACATGCACCTGGTCCAGCAGACCTTGATCGACCATGTCGTTGAGGCGCGGCGACAAGCGCCGGTAGCTCAGGATCGTGAAGGTGACGGGCAACAGCAGCCCGACCAGCTGCTGGGCCTCGGCGTCGCTCGAGGCGCGCCGGACCTCGCGCAGCTGCTCGGCGATGCGCTTGGTCAGCGTGTTGAGTTCCTGCAGGCTCGACTCCGCCAGCCAGTCGGACATCGATCGGGAGACTTCCTCGTGCAGTGCGGCGGCGCGCTCGGGCGTCAGACCGAACGCGCTCGCGGTGCGCGCCACGGCATCCGGAGCCGCGGCGACGCTGCCCGAACGCGCGCCACGAAGCTGGAAGGCCCGGATGGCAGCGCCTTCCCAGAGCTCGCAAAGGGCATCCTTGGCCTGGGCCTGGGGGTCGGCACCGAGGTCATCGGACAGCGCGCTCACGCGCTTGGGGGACAGCCAGTCGCCGATGATGCGCAGCGGCGACATCAACAGACCGTCGAACGTCTTGCGCCACTCGTCCGTGAGCCGCAGCACCGCGTGGGTCAGGGCGACGTTGAGCTTCTCGAACTCGGCCGTCTCGATGGCCAGCTGCGCGTAGTCCACGCCGTGCAGGACGGCGTTCTGTCCAGAGGCGATGGGCTGCAGCGTGCTGCGCTGGATCTGACGGTGGAACGATCGGTCGTGGCCGGACAGGCTGAGTTCGGCGATGCCGCCACGATCCAGATCCTGCTGGGCACGATCGGCTTCGTCAAAGATCACCACGTCGAAGGTCCGCGCGATGAGATCGAAGTAACGCTCATCCAGAGCCGTCGTCTGCCGCGGCACCTGGGTGTCCGCGGAGAGGACGTGACCCAGCCACACGCTGGCCGTCGGCAGCTCGCGCGCTGCCCGCGTGTAACCGCACAGCGACCAGACCGGACACAGACGGCGTTCGAGTTCGGTGCCGTCGTCGTTCGCGCCGGGTTCGGCCGTCCGGCGTTGCCAGATGCGCGTGCAGAAGCTGTCCGTCACCGCGAATGCCGCGCCCGGGGCGGGCGTCAGGGCCGGCAGCGCGCAGACGCCTTCGAACAGTGGCGCGCTGGGCGTGGTCGCACAGAAGCCCCGCAAGGGATCGTCGGTCGCGAGTGCCTCGGCCAGCTTGTGCGCGTGGCGTTGCCGCGTGTCACGCGACTGCCCGAAGAGCAGCCCCGCCTGCACGCCATAGCGGCGGAGGTCCTCGAGGTACTGGCGGCAGACCTCGATCGATGGGAAGAACACGGCGGCTTTGGTGCCACGCACACCCAGGTAGCGCAGCAGGCACATCAGCAGGGTCGTCTTGCCCGCGCCGGGCAGACCGATGAGGTGCTTCAGGCCGTCCAATGCGAGTTCGTCCTCTACTTTGAACTCGCCGCGGGCGTCGACGCTCTGCAGCGCGACGGCTTGCAGCCGCCGCGCCCAGTTGCCGCGGCGCGTCACCTGCTCGCGCTCGTCAATGGCATCCATCTCGCGCGCCTCGTCGAGCAGCTCGGACCAGCGCACCTTGATCGGACGCCGCTCGGCGCGTTCGGCTGCGTGAGTCGCCGGCGCCGGCAAGCCGGCGGGTAGGAATTGGACCGTGTATCGGCGGGACTCGCCGGCGAACTGCACGTGGATCGCCATCGGCTTGTCCGGACGCGCAATCTGCATGCTGTGCGGCTGAGGCACGTGCGGGACCTTGAGAGCTGCCAGCGCTTCACTGAGCTCCGGCGCCACGATGTCGAACATCGGCCTAACGGCCAAGGTTCGTTCGTCGATGCGAAACAGCCGCCGATGCCCGGAGGCCAGCGACGCATCGTTGTAGCGCACGGCGGCCGCCTTCAGCGCCGCGAGCGTCGACAGGCCGCTGCACGCGCGCCGCAGGTTGCCGAGTTCGATCTCCCGCGCGCGCAGCAGCGGTGTGCGCGCCACACTGCGAAAACCCATCACCAGCGCGGGCGCCTGCTGCAGCGAATTCACACCGAGCTCGTGGAAGAAGAAGCCCGCGAGCAGGTCCAGTCGGTGCAGCTGCAGTGCCTTGAGCCGCTCGACGATCATGCGCGCGCCCTCAGCTCGCGGCGCAGCGCACCGACGGACTTGAACTCGACATCGGATCGGTCGCACTCGCGGCGCAGGATCTCCAGGTACTCTGGGAATCGCGAGATCGCCTGATCGTTGATCGCAATGACCTTGGTCGAGTAGAGCTCCAGGCCGCCCAGCCCCCGATTGAGACTGGCGGCCAGCAAGAACGGGTTGGCGTGGCTCTTGACGTCGATGCCGGTGCCGTCTGCATCGAGGCTGAGGTCGCAGCGATCACGGCCGGGGTACAGCGCCACCTCGAGCCCGGGAGGATCGGCGCTCGCCGTGTCGTACAAGGCGATCTCGTCCTGCCCGGGGCCGCACCAGTAGACCAGGATGTGGGGCTTGGCGACCAGCGCGTCCTGAACAGGGACGGGCCGTGCCGACGCACGCTCGACGGGCGACTCGAAGGCCTTGCATTGCCGCGTCGAGCAGCACACATGCGCGTCCACCGTGGAGGCGAGCATCGGGGCGCCGCACGTCGCGCATCGGTACAGACCACCTTTGACGAGATGATGCGGTAGCACCGGCTCGTAGCACGAGGCCAGGAAGGGGGCGGCCAACTGCAGGTTCTCCGTTTCAAGGAACCGCCGCTGCTCGGCAGCCGTGGTGATCGGGCGGCGCGTGATGAACTCGCGCAGCAATGAGTACACGTCGTTGCCCCGTGATCCGAACAAATCGCAGGTGGAGTCGAGCTGCGCGAATGCCTGCTGCTCTTTGAGGTCAAGCTCCGACGCGGTCTGACGAGCGAGGTCGATGCACTCGATCGTGGGCAGCCGGTTCATCGGATCCAGCAGCCGGACGCCGTGGAACCGGAAATCTGGGGCGTCCATGACTGGTAGATCCCACTCACGCTGGCGCAGCGGCAACGTGCAACGCGCCACGAGCGTATGGGCGCCATCGGCCTGCACCGGGGAGCCATGGAGGACATAGAGGCTGGCGAGGCGCATCATCGCCGCTCGCAGCCAAGGTGACATCCCGCCGTCATGCACCAAGGGCTGCCCGGCGCGGGCGCGCCGAAAGTGGTCTGCGAGGCCCGCCGCAAGCAGCGGAACCGCTTCGTGGGCCAACTCCAGTGCACGTGTCGCGTCAACGGCGTCAACGGCGCGAACGGCGCGAACGGCGCGAACGGCATCCGACTGTGCTCCATCGTCGGTTTCCAGCAGCGCGAGAAGCTCCACGGGTGCGAGCGATTGCATGCGCTTGGCCACGGCCTTGCGGGTGTGGCCCAGCTGTACGAGCACGCAGGCCACGACCAGTTGCACCAGGTGCCGCCATTGGTATCGCTTGCGCAGGGCAGGGGAAATGATTCCGACGTTGCGGTAGTCCACCACGAGGGACCGCGTCGGCGCTCGGAGCTCCTGCCCTTGCCAGGCGCCCTGCTTTAGCAGGAGACTGCCGGCCGTCGAGGCGAGGTCGTCCAACGAGCCCGCCCAGGCGGACAAGTCTTGGAGGGCTCGAATCAGCTGGGGCATCGCAACGCATGTTCTGATGTCTGAATGTCGACATTCTGATATCAGAATGCTCGGTTGTCTAGCCGTGGTTGCAGTTCGCGGCTGCCGCAAGAGAGGTCGCGCCCTGTCAGTCAGGCCGCGCACTTTTCCTCGGCGGGGTGTAGAGGAAGGCCGGAGACCCCTCTGGAACGCCGACAGGCGTGTGCTACACTATTGCCGCACGAAGACGTCTGGGCCATCTACTCCGGACGTTCTACGGCGCTTGCCTGGGGCCGAAGTGCTTGCCGCGTTCATGGAATGAGTCGCGTGGTAAGACGACGTCAGGCAAGTCAGGGACTCAAGAGATCCACCTGGGAAAGCCCTCTACACACGGTAGAAGGGCTTTTTCCGTTCTGGAGGCCCTGAGTCCATGACTGAAAACACGTACGTCTCTCTTGAGCTTGCGACGCGGCTACTGAAGCAGCTGCTCGAGGCTCGCTCGCCTGAATTGGGCGCTCGGCTCAAGCAACGTCTCATTGCCTCCTTGCGAGAGCAGGGACTGCCGCGTTTCGACGAACGCGCGTTGGGCCACAAGAGCTTCAAGGTCTTCCTCGAGAAGACGCAGGCGGACTGGCTGCTCATCCAGCCGCCGGCAGACGCCTCCGGTGATATCGAGGTCTCCCTTCGGGCCGCCCCAGCGCGAGAAGAGGCAGTGCCCGCGAGTGCCGCTGCCGTGCCAACGCCGCGATTCCGCAGCGAGATATGGCAGGCCTTCACGAACCCCGACCCCGCCAGAAAACGCTTTCTGAACAAGAAGACCGGCCAAGTCATGCACTTCAAGGCTGGCGAGCATTCCACGGAGGAGATGGCCTACTCGGCCCAGCCGGGTGATTTCGCAGCCATCGAGTTCATTGAAGGCGAGCGACAGCTTGGCTGGATGGAAGAGTTCCTGAATGCGGTGCCGGTCGTCGGCGCCGAACGGTCCGCCTATGAGTCGATGAGGACCGCGCCGTACTCGAGCGCGATGAATGCCGCGTTCTCGCGTGCGCTCGGCGACAAGCAGAACCAGTGGAGAGAGTTTCGGACGTCGCGCGTCGCGGCCGCCATCTGCGATTGGGCGGCCAAGCGCTCGGTGCCCACCCAACTGCTCGAGGTGACTGACAGCGTCAACGAAGGATCCAGGACCACACAGGGGCCCGCTGCCGTCGCACGCCCCCGAGAAGTGAGGTCCTCGCGCCAGGACGCGCTGAAGCTCCTGGAGTTGCTGACCGAGCATGAGATCAAGAGCGCCGTCATTCCGGTCCTACTGAGCACGATGCTCCTGCGGTCCCGCGCGTGATGACATGGCCGCGAGGGTTTGCATAGTCGGCTTGCCGGCGCAGCTGCGAGCCAGATTGGAAGCATCGTGTCGGCGACACGACATCGGGATGGTTTCGATCCTCGCCGGCAAGGGCAAAGAGGGCACGCTGTGGCTGCTTCCGCATCCGCGCGAGGCCAAACTGTCGCTGTTGGCCTACGTGGACGAACTGGGCGACTACACCGACGGCCGAATCGTCGTTCTCCCGTATGTCGAGTTGCCGACCGATCTCCTGGGCGAGATCGCGGTGCTGGCGGAGGCTGGTGCTGAGGTGACGAGAGCGACGCCTGGCGAGTCGCCTTGGCCTGTGCTGGCCAGCGATCGCGACTTCGACGAGCAGTTTCGTGAGAGTCTCTTCCGCGCTTTGACCGGTTTGCTGTGCCCGCCAGCGGAGGCGGTCGCCCAGACTCTTCCCTCAGCGCACTTTGCGCGCGCGTGCGTTCGCAGCCCCAATCTGCTCCTCGCCAGCACCGTCGCGCGCCGCTGCGACAGCGTGGCCGAGGACCGCTATCAGTTCATGTGCGATGCGGCCGATGCGCTGGAGGCGCTGCTGCGAGGTGACCCCGGTATGTCGCTTGAGAAATTCTTCGACAGCAGAGGACTGGAGCATGCCCAGTCGGGTGGGATCACCGCCAAGGTCACCGTTGTGAGGGGCGGTCGCCCTGTATTCGCCGGCACCACGCAGACGCATCTGAAGCGGGGAGACGCGACCACGCGCTCTTCTGCGGCGCGCATCTACTACCACCGGTTCGTCATTGGAGACGAGGCTTTCGTCGCCGTGCTTCATGCAGGGCCACACCCGGACCGCGACGTTGATGTCGTCATCGAGATCGAGCCGAAGAGCGCAGGCGGGCCGGCTTGATCCTTGGGGTGCGCGCTGCTCGCGCCGCGGAGCGCTACTCCTGACTCAGCTGCTCCATGGTCGTCAAGTTTTCCGACCACGAGAGCGCCGAACTGCACCAGATGCGCTTCCTTGGAACGAGCGCAGTTCGCTCCTGCAAACACCCAACACGCACGCCGAACCGCTCCGGACGCTCGACGGCAGCATGCGAGTAAAGATGTGATCCGCACTCTGCGCAGAACACCTGAGCCCGCCTGTTGCCGCTGTCCGCAATCTTGACGTAGGTTCTCGGTGAGCCCCGCTTCAAGCGGAAGCCTTCCGCGCTCGCGGGCGCCGTCACTCGGTAGGCGGTCCCGGTGAGGACTTGGCAGGCCGTGCAGTGGCAGATCGTCACGCGCGTGGAATCGACGGTGGCCTCGAACTCAATGGCCCCGCAGTGGCAGGAGCCGTGAACCTGCATCAAATCGCTCATGACCTTGAAGCTGGCATCGCTCGGATGAAGGTGATTGGGTTCGCCCATTCTGCGCGCAGGCGTCAAGACGCGTGCGCAATCGTGCTCGCGTTTGGCTGGCTACCATTCCTCTTGCAGCACTAGAGCAGCTCGCGAAAGACGGCCTCCGCGCGCTCGCGGGCTTGCACAATGACCGGTGGTGGCGACCCGCCCGCAGCGTACCTGGCGATCAATTGGTCGAGGAACATGACGGAAGTCCGTGGATCGGCGTTAGCCGAGGCCACCTCCTGGAGGAACGGTACCAGGCGAATCCGACCGTCTCTAACAGCGACCATCAGGTGCTCGAATTCCTCGATCGATGCGATGACGATGTTGGCAAGGGGAAGGAGCTCCAGCTGTTGCAGCGTGGGTGTCGTCGCTTGTCGGGCCGCCAACTTCTCCGGATCGAAGACGTCGTGCCTGAACATCCGCCGAAAGTGCTCGCCGGTAGCGCAAAGCATGGGTTGGCTGGTCACGACGATGAGAAAGTTCTGCACGGCACGGGTGCATGGCCAAGAGGGGGTTAATCCGCTGCGCAGCCTCGAGCTCACCATCCAACCCTGCTGCATCGCCTCACGCACCCGCTTGAAGCCGGTCCAGACCTTGCCGGCCCGATTGCTCAACGCCACATCGTCCGAGTGCGCCGTCAGCTTGGCCTCGATCAGGACGTTTGCCTCGCCGTCGGTGAAGATCGCCTCGACCGTCTTCTCCGCGTCGGACAGCTGGCGCTTGTACTCCACCTCGCTCAGGTAGCTCAGCCCGGCAAGCTCGATCAGTTCGAGAACATAGGCTTCGAAGACCTTGCTGAATGCGCTCGCGTAGTCGCTTCGTCGCTCGGACATCCGCCGGTGGACGGCGTCCTCTAGTCCGCGGGTGAAGACGTAGGGATGCCACATCACGAGCGACCCGTTCGCGGTGCGTAGCAGCGGATACTTGGCCAGCCACGGGAACTCGTTCAGCTCCTCACGCGGTCGGGACTTCGGACCCTCGGTCAAGCGCATCGAGCGTGCCTGCAGCAGTTCGGCGCGCAACTCTGGAAGGTCCTTGGCGAACTCCGCCACAAATCGATCGACGTCGGCGCCAAACCGGCGCCTCATCGGCTCGAGGAACTCTGGACTCCATGCCGCAGAGCCGGTCGCGATGGGCACATGGGCGGCATAGGACAGGCACAAGAAGGAGTCGGGCTCCATGCCGAAGCGCTCGACAAAGTGGCGTCGGCTCGGATGAGCCGAGTCCAGCCGCGCGAGCAGGGCGGGCCAGCGCATGAAGCCCCACGAGAGCTGCTGCTGGAACTGCAACTGCACTTGCACGAGCGAGCGCATCATCAAGTACACGCCGCCGGACGACTCTTCCTTCCGGTCTCGCGAGCCTTGCGCGTTCCACAGCGTCTCTCGGCATCGATCGAAGACCTCTGGCGCGCACACCAGGCCACGATCCAGTTCGACGGCTTCGTCCTCGAGGACCAGCTTGACGATGAGAAGGGTGATCCACGGCCAAGAGCGCAGTTCCTCGACCGCCGGCTTCCCTCGCATGGCCCACAAGAACGTCAGCGCATGCTCGACGATCGACCGTGCGCTGAACCGGCGCAGGCGATTTCGCACTTGCTTGGCAGCCTCGTTCAGGGTGGGGCGCACCTTGGGCAGATGATCCAGCCGCTCCGTCAGCGGGTGACTCCACGGCGCCTTACTCATCGAGCAGCTTGGCCGCCAGCGAGTCGCCATGGCCGGCGCGGAAATACCCGACTAGCGACGCCGTCGACCGGTGTCCCGTCATTGCCATGGTCTCGCCCAGCGGCACGCCCCGACGGCCGGCCTCGGTCACAAACCCCGAGCGCAGCGAATGCGCCGAGAACTCCGAGCTCAGTCCTGCCAGCTGGCAGCGCTTCTTGACGATGTCCCGCACGGCCGCCGGCGACAGCGGCTCGCCGATCGCTCCACCCCGACGCACGCGCCGGAAAATCGGCCCGGACCGGATCTTGGAGGCCGCCAGCCAGCCGACGAGCGCATGCGCGGCCCGTCCGGCGATGGGCTTGTCGTTCTCCGCTCGCTCGACACCCGACTGGTTGGTCTTAGACATCGCGAGCGTGAAGACGAAGAGTTCGCCCTCGCGCCGCGTGTTCTCCATAGTCGCCGCGGTCACCTCGGAGCGCCGGCGGCCGCCGCTGGAGAACGCAAAAAGGAGCAGGGCGCGGTCACGCAGGCCCGCTAGCGAGCTGTCGCAGGTCTCGAGCAGCGCCTCGAGCGGCTCGCGCGTCAAGGCGGGCTTCTTCGCCGGCAGATCGCCGCGCTTGGCGTAGCCGCGCCGGGTCTTGGCCAGCAGGTCGCGCACGCGCGGCTGGGCGCACGGGTTCTCGGCATCCTGCACCTGGTGCGCCTTGGACAGCACGCTGACGCGGTGGACCACGGTGTTGAGACTCAGCGGACCGAGTTTCGCCTTGTAGCCGTGCTCGACCAGCGCCTGGTCGAGCGCCGCCGGCAGTTCCGAGACCAGTCCGCCATCGGCGTCGCGCCGCTGCCCGTGGTCGACGATGAACTGGACGACGGTCGCCGCGGCGACCG
>Ga0075366_10000149_pt1 | contig 29550 bp, 28 predicted proteins | sample EndMethybrTD3031_FD_72351 | JGI IMG/M metagenome (GOLD analysis project Ga0075366, IMG submission 72351) | Populus endosphere microbial communities from Tennessee, USA - Endosphere MetaG P. TD hybrid TD303-1 | ecosystem: Host-associated > Plants > Roots > Endosphere | place: USA: Tennessee...
CCCATAGCGTCCAGTTCTGCTTCGACGCGCTCGGCAGCACCTGGGCTGTTTGCTGAAACGAGCCACAGCGGTGCGGCAAATACGCCTTTACCTTCAGGCAGCTTTGCTACGACCTCCACTTTGCCGTAGTTAAATGTTAGACCATCCGCTAATTCCTGGCCGGCCACACTGTCATATGTTTCTAGGCGAGCTGCCGTAATGCCATATTCTTTGTCATCACCAGGGTATTTGTATTTTTCGACGCGTGCAGTAACGACCAGGGCCCCATCTTCGACGCGCATATTCTCAGCACGTTTGGTATAGGCTTGTTTTTCTTCGTTCCAGGTTGGAACTTCGGGATTCAAGTTGGGTTTTAGCTTGTCGGGATCGATCGGGGTGCCATTTGGCTTCCCTTGGTAGTCAACTTGCCAGCTAGGATCTGCCTCAAACTCGCCGGAGGTATTGTCTTGTTCAGTGCTAGGTTCTGCTTCTCTGCTAGCGGGTCCAGCGGTGGGGGCAGCCTCTTCGGTGCCGTCATCGCTGGAGCAGCTTGACAGAAGGAAGTCACTCCCAAGCAGCGTCGCACCAACGCCAACTGAAGCAAAACGACCTATAACCCATCGTCGGGAAACGCCAGGTTGATCGCGGATGTCTTCGATAGGTGGTAATGCGGATATGGGGTCGGTTTCGGCAGGTGCTGTCATGATCGGTATACTTTAAACTAATCAGTAGCAATATGCAATGGTTGACCCGGCTATCTTTTGCCCGGGTTTCCGGTTTGGAACGTAGCCGGGTCGGTCTCTTTCCAGTTGCCTAAGCATTCTTCGAAGATATATAAGGCAACCTCCCGGACGTTTTCTGGAATAGCACCTGCTGGCAGGCTGGCTACTTCCTTAGCCGTAAAGGTTCTCATTTCGGATGATTCATCTTCACTTACTTCTCCTTCGGGAGGTTCGTGGGTAACAAAGCCATACGCTATATCCGTATGGAAGTGATTGGTATCGCCAAAGCGTATGCTTACCTGGGATACAGGGGAAGGGTGGAGGATACCATCGGTGATGCGTAGGGGCGGAATATTTGGCTGCAGCAACTTTAGCTGGCTCATGGCATAGCCGGACTCTTCGCTAATCTCGTGTATAACGGCGTCCCACAGGGACTCGTGCAATTCAACATGGCCTCCGAACTGCAGGTACTGGTGCAAGATCTTATGCATATGCATGACGATTACAGGTTCCGGCCCGTCCAGACGGATTATGTAGCCGCTAGCTGTTATGTCGTACTGGTCTGGTTCGGTGTGTATGTGTGGCATGTCACCACTATAGCAATAAAAAGACCCTCATAACGAGGGTCTTCATACGTATTCATTTTGGGGCGAATGATGGGGGTTGAACCCACGGCCTCCTGTGCCACAAACAGGCGCTCTAACCAACTGAGCTACATCCGCCAAATTGAACGTGATCATTGTATCACTTTTCAAGGTGTTAATCCAGCCTTAATGTTGCCCGGAGATTAATCTAACAGTGTTTACTAGCATGCACAAAAGTAGTAGAATACATGCGATCGACAACAGCGCAGAGATGCTGTACTGCTCAACGACGATTAAAATTTGTTTAACCTTTTGACGAAGGATTTTTTATTTTATGACAATGACACCTCTCGAGGCTGCTACTGAAGTAGCGCCTGCACTTACTGGCGATGCTGACTCTCTCCAGGCACTATATGACTTGGACAGCGCCCATGACCCCAATATATCCCCGTACACGTATAGCGTTGTATATGACGCCGTCGGTAATATCGCTGCAGCTACAAGCGTCACAATAGACCAGTCGTCCGAGACAACAACTACCCGTCACTTTGATGCGGCAGGAACTGAAACGAGCCGTAGGGTCCACACTCCGGATTGGGTAGAGAATTATACGGATAACAAACTCACGGATATTACCGTTCGTGACGAGACGCTGAGTATTACTGAATGGGTTGATGGTGCTGGCAAGCCCACTAAGTCAGTGCTCATCGATAAGGCACGTAATGAAGTACAGCTTACGCTTCACCAAAATGGCAGTTACGGGCCATTTACAAGCGTTACACCGTACCGGGGCAGTGAGGGTTGGACCTAATCTAATAGGGACGTAAGATTAAAAAAATACCCGGTCATAATGACCAGGGTATTTTTATGTGGTGCCCCGGGTTGGACTTGAACCAACGACCTTAGGCTTAGAAGTCCTCTGCTCTATCCAGCTGAGCTACCAGGGCACATACTTATTCCATTGGATGGCCGTAAGACCATCGTGTCATTTCGACTTGTGTACGGAGGCTCGCAGCTGCTACCTCTCTCCTTACACGTTCTGCTGCGGCTAAGATTGCCGGATCAGTAGTAGTTAGCACATCGAGTAATGACATCTCCGTTAAATCGGGGAGGCCGGTATCGATGTAGTCACTACCTGTTGGGTCATCTTCTAGGGCCATAGCTTGTACTTGCAAGTATAACAGAGAAAAACAGCGACGCTACTACTTACCTAAAACGTCAACTAATGGAGCTTCGAGTTTGCCGTTGCTACTTATGACGATCCGGGGCTCTTCCGGCTTGGTGTCTGGCGTGGCGCTTGTCCATACCTTGCCGCCTGCTTCCGTGATGATAAGTTCCAAAGGAGCGATGTCCCATAGTTTGGGGTTAGGTTCGAAACAAGCGTCAACAGCTCCTTCGGCAACCAGCATGTGACCGAAGAAATCACCTACTGAACGGTCGCGCCATGCCTTGCGCAATAACTCCAGCATAGCGTTGGTGCCTGCTGCTGACTTGTCCCAAGAATAGATGGAGCTATGCATCAATGAGGCATTGGCAATATTAGAGACATTGGACACGTGGAGCTCACGCTCGGTACCGTTCACGTCCTGGGTAAACGAACCTTGGCCTCGTACAGCCCACCAGCGCCTGCCTAAGGCTGGCGCCGACACAAATGCTACCAGTGGGCCTTTTTCGTCGAAAAGACCAATGAGCGTCCCCCAGACGGGCATACCACGCATGAAATTCTTGGTGCCGTCGATGGGGTCGACGACCCAATACCGTCCTGTAGCGGCGTCGCGTACGCCTTCTTCGCCAATATAGCTGTCTTTGAATTCTTCGTGAACAATTTTGCTGAGTACGGTTTCGACTTCAAGGTCGGCCTGCGTAACAGGGGTATCATCTGGCTTATCGGTAACCTGCAAGGTTGTAGACAGGTAGTATTTCGAGGTTATTTCGTCTGCGATGTCGGCAAGACGGGTTGCTTGTGCAAGGTTTACGTCATTCATAATTATCCCCCTTTGCTAGCAAAATATGGTGCGGGTAGAGAGAATCGAACTCTCATCTCCAGCTTGGAAGGCTGGCATACGAAGCCATTGTACGATACCCGCGACTCGTCGATTATATCAAAATATGGAGTAATAAATAAGGGATACCCTGACAAGCCATAACGTGTGATAATGGATGTATGGTCTACAAGTTCGGCCAATCCAAACGTCAGCGCGTCCGAAGCAGGGTACTCAGGAATCTACGACTATACGGCCTTCCAGTACTTGTAGTTTTAGCCGGACTTATTTTTGCCGCCCAAGACGGCAAGCTGGCCGTACTTGCTGAGTTTGCACAGAATGATTCTTCAGAGCAGGGTACTACCTCTAATAATGTGGTAGGCAATTCCACCATACCTAAGAAGTTAACAGAGGCCGAGAAAAAGAAACGGGGAGGCAAAGTGGCAGGCGATAGCGTGGATAAGCTTCGTATAACCGAATGTAATACTTTTGCCGCTAAGCGCGGTCTGGCCGCTTCATCTGTTTCCCAGCTCAAAAAGCTGGCCGAATACGAAGATATTTGTAACGGTGCCATTGCTGAACGTGCTTCTTTCTTTGCGCCTACGCCTGCCAATCCAACCGAAGCAAAGGATTTTGCATTTGATGTCGCACTAACACTTAAGGAATTCGCTGCCAAGGGCGTGTCACCGCTGGTTATTATCGAACCGACCGGCAACGGCGGCCACTTAAACGCTAAGCAGTATGCTGCCGGCGCCTACGATGCAGCATTGGATGCTTACTTTGCCGAGCTTAAGGCCCAGGGTATCAACGACAAAAGTATGGGTATGTGGCTGTGGTTCCCGGAATTTAACACACCAGCCTGGGGTAATGTTGATCCGAATGACTTTACTGGCAGCGTTACGAAGAGCGTACAGAAACAAAAGGCGGCCTTCCCGGGCAGCAAAGCTAGCGTGATGCTTGACGCCCAGACTTACGACCAAGGTGATGCCGATTGGGTTACGGGCAAATATGCCAGTCTTGTCCCGTATGTACAGAATATTCCTAAAGGTTTGATTGATAGTTTTGGTTTGCAGGGCTTCCCATGGGCGCCTCCTGCTAACGAACAGGGCGACCCGGTATATGACGCAGCCGTCTTCATACCTTCTAAGCTAGCTATTGATGCTGGTAAGGCGCTAGGCGTGAAGGAAATCTGGCTCAATACAGGTACATTCAATAAGCAATACGCCAAAGACGCTAAAAAGACAGTAACCCTTTCGCCCGCCCAGCGCCAGACAATGCTGAACGGTATCCTAGGCCAGGCTGACAAGATTAAGAACGCCGGGTTCAAGCCTACGATTCATATTTTTGCCGAAAACAAATCAAACGTTACCGAAGGTATCGACTGGTCTTATTGGACAAAGGGCCAGGCTTCTGCAAGCCCGGCCACTGCCGTGTTTAAGACGTTTGTCCACGATGCAGCCGTTAAGGGCTACCCGTTGTGGATCTACGATAGCAACAACTAAAGCTGAGCTGTAACTTCGTTCAGGGCGTCATTCGTAGTCTGAACGGTAATGCCGCTGTTCTTGATTACTTCAAGCTGTGCAGCGAAGTCGCTGATGTAGCTGTCGTATGGGCCAGGGTTGTTGGCTACGCGGTGGTAGACAAAGATCAACCAAGTGTTGTCGGCCTGAGCCTGCTCAATCCAGTGCTGGACTTGTGCTGTCGTGGTGGTGTCCAAGATGTTCTGGACGCGCAGACGGTAGATGTTGAAGTTGTCCTTCGAGTTGAATCCTTCGTCAACAGTACGGTGCGAACGGTATAAGTTGTCGATAACATCGTTGACTGTTGCATTGTAGTCGCCGTAAGGTGAAGCGAAGTTAGTAACTGGAACACCGAACAGACCCTGGAGGTATTGCTGCGAGTGTTGCAATTCGTAGTTCAGGTTAGTGCTGTTCAGGGTCGTAAGCATTGGGTGCGTTACGGTGTGTGAACAGATTTCGTGACCTGTGTTGTAGAAGGCGCGTGCACTCTGGAGTACGGTTTGGCTTTGGCCTTCCATGAAGGTCGTTGCGTAACACTGGGTAGTCTTGAAACCGTACTGGTTCAAGAGAGGCAGGGCGTTGTTTACGTTGTCTTCCCAACCATCGTCGAAGGTCAGGGTAAGTAATGGGCGGTTAAAGCCGTTAGGGTGGTAGGCGTCGATGCTGTAATCATCAGTCTGCAACCAACCGTTTGAAGCAACATACATGAAGACGGATACGCCAACAGCGTTGTCAGGAACGGTAAAGGTGTCGCTGTACTTGGTCCAAGTAGTAGCGCTAATAGTCTGCGGACTTGGCAAACCAACGTATTGTTCGTTGCCATTAGCGTCCAGGTAGAGGGCTACTGCATGAGGAGCAGCCGTACCCTTATACCAAGTAGTAAAGCGGTATTGCTGGCCAGGGGTCAGGGTGCTGATAGGTTCGAAGTACCACTTAGCGTCACCATCGGTGTAGTTGCTGACAGTCAGCTTAACGCTCTTAGTGCCGGTGTGGCCGTCGTTGGCGTATTCGTAGGCTACATTGTTGGCGCCCCAGTTGCTCTTGGTCCAACCAGCTGGATTGCTGCCGTTGGCAGTTTCGAGTGAACCATTAGGGATAAGCGCGCTGGAAGATGGTGCATACACCTGCATCACAGCGTCATCAATAGTCAGGCTACCAGTGCGGTTAAGCACGTGGAAGATAGTTGCCTTTACGGCGCCAGCAGGAATTGTAAGGTTGGTTTCGTAGAGCTTCCAGTCAGCGCTTGCGGCAACATTGCCGAGCTCAACATAGCTCCAGTTGCCAGCTGCATCCTGGTAAGCTGCAAAAGCTGAGGTCTGGGTTGTTGACTTGAAGTAGTGGCGGTAGATATAAGTCTTGCCAGCAACAACATCGGTTGGGTTAGCGTACCACTTAGCGTCACCGTCAGTGTATGCGGTTACTGTAGTAGTAACGCTGCGGCTGTCTGTACGGCCAGTGGTGTTGTAGGTAAACTGGGCGGTGTTTGCGCCCCAGGTGTTGCTTGACCAGCCAGCTGGCATGTTGCCGTTGGCAATTTCCATAGAACCGTTTGCGATCAGGTTGTCGTCGTCAACAGGAGGCAGTACAACTGATTCGGTCAGGCTGAACTCGTCAGTCTGCAGCGTGCCGTTCTGGGCGATGATGTGCATAACGACTACCTTTACTGCATTAGCAGGAGTAGTGAAGTTCAGGGTTGCCTGAGCCCAGTCGCTGCTAGCAGGAACAGATTGGCCGTACGCGTAGGTAACATTGCCTTGGGCGTCGGTGTATTGAAGATCAAGTTCAGTTTCAACACTCGACTTGTAGAAGCCGGTGTAGGTGTAGGCCTTGTTGCCGGTTACAGCTACTGCATCGTGCATCCACTTAGCGTCACCGTCAGTGTATGCGCTCATATTGATCATAAGGCTTTTAGTGTCGTCGTGGCCGCCATTGGCGTAGGTTAAGGCAGCAGTATTGTTGCCCCATTTGTTGGCAGTCCAGTTGGCTGGAGTAGTACCGTTGCCGGTTTCAACTGAAGGGTTAGCAATGAAGTTGCCCGTTGTAGGAGCAGGCAAAGATACCTTTTCGATAAGGCTAAAGTCGTCGAGCTGAAGCGTGCCAGCTTCGGCTACGATGTGGAGGACAGTAACCTTAGTCATGTTAGCGGGGACGGTGAACTCAGTAGTTAACTGTGTCCAGTCGGCTGTTGGTGCAACAGATTGCATGTACTGGTAGCTAACGTTGCCGCTAGCGTCGGTGTACTGCAAATCGATTTCGGTGTTGCCAGTAGCCTTATAGAAGCTGCTGTAGGTGTATGTCTTACCAGCAGTAACGTCGACGGCATCTGCCATCCACTTAGCGTCACCATCTGTGTGGGCGGTCATGTCGATCGCAAGGCTGCGTGAGCCAGTGCGGCCCTCTGACTTGTAGGTCATGTTGCTGGTGTTGTTGCCCCAGCTGTTAGATATCCAGTTGGCAGGAGTGTCATTACTGGCAGTCTCTACCGACGGGTTGGCAATTAGGTTAGCGGCAGGATCGGCTGATACTGACGAGAGGGCGGGGATCGCCACGGCTGCAAGCGAAAGCAGCGCTGTCATTACATAAGATAGACGTTTCATAAAATAGCTCCACACTACATTAACTAAGATGTTATAATACAACACTTTTACAAATAAAGCAAGTATGTTTTCTCCTTTGGAAGCCAGCAATAAGCATAAGCATCCAATACAATAGACTTGACGTAACGTCATTTTGAAAGTATAATGCGCTTTGAAGAGTTCTTGTGAGGTGGAAACGTCCCCAGGGATTCTGTATAGCAATAAACCTTTATAAGGAGAGTCAACATGTACGGTAAGGTTCTTCCTTCAGCTACTGGCATTGCTCTGCTTCCTGCAACTGGTGACAACAAAGTGTTGTTTATCGCAGCAGTTAGCCTTATTGTTGGCGGTGTAGCAATTTTTGTTGCTTCTACTGTTTTGGCTCGCAAGAGCCGCAGCGAAGCTAAGTAATTAGCCCCCAGCTGTCAGCAATAAAATAAAAAGCGGTGTCCCTAAAAACGACGCCGCTTTTTATATCAGAGCAATCCATGACTATCAATGCTATGAAATTACATCGTAAATTACAGATTGGTGCAACAGTTATCGCCGTTGGTGGCGCTGTATTGTTGGTGCCCTTCGGCTATACCTGGAACCAGAACCGCATTGCTTTAGCCCAAGCTAAGGATGCCGGTACTGCTGTTGTGGTGCCCGAGATAGCTCCTGTCCCAGAACCAACCCCAACGCTTATTACCGGTAAACCTGTCCGTTTACAGATACCAAGCCTTGGTTTTGACCTGGAGGTCGCTGACGGCGTCTACAACGCCAAGAACGGCACCTGGAGCCTCTCTAAGGACAAAGCGCACTACGCCTTGCCTAGCACCCAGCCAAACAACGAGGAAGGCAACACACTTATATACGGCCACTACCGCAAAGAAGTCTTTGCCCGCCTGCACCTTATCAAAGAAGGCGCACAGGTTAACGTTATTACTGATAACGGCTACCGTTTCGTATACACCTACAAGAGTACCGAAGTCTTCAGCCCAACTGATGCCAGCGTATTCGACTACCAGGGCGAAGCCCGCCTGACTATTCAGACCTGTTCAGGCGCCTGGATGCAGAACCGTCAGATGTACTACTTCCACTTCGACCGCGTCGAAAAGATCTAGCACCTATCACGTATAGAAAAAGAAGCGCCTCCTGTAACGGGGGCGCTTCTTTTATAGAGAGCGGACAGTCAGTACCTTTTAGGCTACGTCTTTGAGGGCGTCGTTGGTGAGCTTGTAACGGCGGCCTTCAGTACCCCAACCCTTGATCTCGGTCTGGAAGCGGCGCAGGATCATGACTTCGAAGAAGCCAGTCAGGTAAGCGCCAATCTCCATCCAGCGTAGGAAGTAAAAGTATGGCAGGGCGCCAAGCAGGTTCCAGCGCTTTACAACGATAGATGAAGCCAGGGCAATGATACCGTTCAGGATGAAGTCTGCAGCAATCGCAACAGGGATAACCATCCAGTTGCCGGTCATGTAGATGACCAATGGCAATAGGACAAGCAATTGGACCAGGAAGAAGACTGTTTGCAGCATCTGGAAGCCAAGGCTGACATCAATCAGCTGGCGCTTCAGGCCGATACGGTACTTCTTAACACCTTGGAAGAAGCCGCGCTGCCAGCGAAGGTTCTGTTTCCAGAAGTCGTCGAGGGTTTGCGGGTCCTGGGTGTAGTTGATAGCACCAGGAATAAACTTGATGCGGCCTAACTTCTTACGGTGTACCTGTAAGGTAATGTCGAAGTCTTCGGTCAAACTGTTGCCAGTGAACTCCAGGTGGTCCAGGATATCTGTCCGGAAACAGGTAATTGGGCCAGGGAACACGGAGACCATGCCTAGGCGGGACTGGATACGGCGGCTAACGTGCTGGCTGTAGGTGTAGGTTAACGCGCGGTAGGTGCTGATCCAGTTGCCGCGCATACTCTGTACGAAGCCAACGGCTACGGCATAGTGCTTGGCGTTCAATTTACTCTTGTATACACGGAAATAGTCGGCAGAAAAGATACTGTCGGCATCGGCAACGTGCAACCATACGTAGCGTTCCTTAATGCCAAAGTGTTCAATGGCTTTCAGGACTGCACCGGCTTTACCGCTGCGCTCAACAGTGAGCACATTGGCTTCACCAAGCATCTTAACTGCCAGTTTGCGGGTAGCGTCGCTGGAGTTGTCGTCAACAACGTAGATATCGCGTTTACTCTGTCCGGCAACGATGGCTGAACGGATAGTAGTCTCAATAATCAGTTCTTCGTTGTGTCCTGGCAGCAATAGGGCAAGACGCTTGCGGGTATTGCGATCAGAGATATTTTTGCCACGGTTAGCGGCTTTGCGGGCCTCATAACCAGTGGTACGGCGGGCATAATCCAACTCACCACGGGAATGGACACTTTGGATAGCAAGTTCTTGGCGAGTCATCTGAAACCACCTCTAAAATTAACTAATGGTTATTGTATCAGAAAATAGCTAATTTTGCAAGTGTATTTATAGTGTGTACCCCTGTAGGAAATTGAATAGTAATCCATAACATGACATAATATACGTAATGAATCGTCTGATATCTGATATGGCCCCACCCACTAACCGTGAAGAGTATGAACTCGCTGCGGTTCATGCCAACATGCTCCCTAGCGAGTTGGCGGCTTCATTGCCTCAAGATGCAATCGTTGCAGATATAGGCGCAGGAGGCTCACGCTTCGGCTTTGCTATTGCCAAGATGCGTCCTGACATTACATGGCATAATATTGACCCCTGTTACGGGGATGACAGGCGTTTAAAGGTCTCTCCGCGCGATGATATGCCACCCAACCTGAGATATTCATCAGGCGATATAGTGCGCGATACTGATTTTTCTCCCTTGGAGCCAGGCAGCGTTGACCGGGTATATTGCAGCGCGCTCATGCCGCATTTGATACTGGCGTCTCCCGATATCGGACGGACGGCAATAGGCAATATGGGCCAGCTGGTGAAACCTGACGGTATAGTTTCAGTTAGTGGCTTCACCCCATATGGAAGGGCGGTGCCATTTACCGGCGAGGCTTACCGCGATAGGCCTGATGAGGTCGCTGATATTGTAATCGAGCACATGACGCTCACTAGGGGAATCGCGTTTTTCCAGCGCATCAATAACGTAGGCTCCTGGATATTAGGCAGACCCTTCGCAATCCAGGACTTTATACCGACCCAGCCGTATTAGAAGTCGTGGAAGACCTGGATGCGGGCGCCTAATGAGTTAAGGCGTTCGGCGAGGTCTTCGTAGCCACGGTTGATCGTGTATACATTGCGAAGCGTAGAGATGCCGTCAGCGGCAAGCATACCGATCAATAGCAAGCTGGCTGGGCGCAATGCTGGTGGACAGACCACGTCAGCCTTACTGAACTTGGTTGGGCCCTGGATGTATAGGCGGTGCGGGTCAGCAAGTTCAACCTGCATGCCAACTTTAGTCATCTCGGTGTAATAGATAGCACGGTTCTCGTACATCCAGTCGTGGATGAGCGTACGGCCATGGGCAACAGCGGCAATCGGTACAAAGTACGGAAGGTTGTCAGCGTTAATGCCTGGGTAGGCAGCTGAGTGAATCTTCTCTGTTAGAGCGCGTAGTTTGCCGTTGTGTTTGTGGATGACGATGTCAACGAGGTCAGTACGGCCGTTTTCAGCCTTATAACGCTCAGACATATCAATCTGGAGGCCCATCTTCTTGAGCTTGAGCAGTTCAAGGCTCATGAATGAGATGGGTACACGGCGGATAGTGATCTCGGAGTTTGTGGTAATAGCGGCAGACGTAAAGAACATTGCTTCAATCGGGTCTTCTGCCGGATTGTAGGTGATGTTCTTCTTGATGTGCGGTACGCCAGTAACTTTTATAGAGGTACCGCGGCCGAATTCTACCTTAACACCGAGCTTCTGCAAGAAGAAGGCAACATCCTGCACCATGTAATTAGTGGTACCGAATTCAATAATGGTATCGCCAGGGGTGCGGGCAGCAGCCATCAGGGCGTTCTCGGTAACGGTGTCACCAGCTTCATACAAGACGACGCGCTTAGCCTGCTTTTTGGCTACGGTAACTTCATAGTGACCTTGGGTGGCGATGACGCCGAGGCCGAATTCTTCTAGGGCGTAGAGGTGCGGGGCAACGGTACGTGTACCGAGCTTACAGCCACCAGCATAAGGAATCCTGAACTCTTTGTAGTCGTGCATCAGCGGACCCATCATCATCAGTACCGAGCGGGTCTTGCGGGCTGCCTCGGCGTCCATCTGGTCAAGCTTCAGCTTCTGCGGGCGGCGGATTTCGAGGTTATTGCCGTTTGTCCATTTAACCTGGACACCAATACTCTCAAGTACTTCGATGATACGGAAAACTTCCTCAATACGGGGGAAGTTGTTGAATTTTGTTACTCCATAGTTGAGCAAGCTGGCACAAAGGAGGCCGACAGCAGCGTTTTTGCTGGTCTTGAGGGTAATTTCACCTTTAAGCTCGTGCCCGCCTTCGATGCGCAGGTTGACAGCACCGCTGCCCAAGCTGATCAGCTGCTTATTCAGCACGTCGCTGATACGGCCCATAGTCTCCAGGCTTAGGTTCTGTTTGCCGTGTTCCATACGGTTAACGGCAGACTGGCTGGTGCCTAGTTGTTTGGCAAACTCAGCCTGTGTAAGGCCGCGCTCTTGCCGGATTTGCGCAATTAAATGTCCAATTTTCTCATTAGTCGTGTTCATAGCCAAATCAATATATCATGCTTGATATTTTAGTTGCAATTAGAATCACTAGCGATATGGAGCAAATCTGCAGGTTGAGCCGTAAGTAGGCGGTTGTCAGGAAGAGTGCTTTGTTATCCAGCTTAAGTGTAGCACTTTTCGGGCAACTTGCTACAATTAGAACATGATCTAGCTGATTTTCATTACTGCGCCAAAAACTATAAACGAAACTGTCATACGGGGAGGAAAATAAGCCCATGAACGACAAGCAGATTGAAGATCTTATTGCTAAAGAAACCCAGCGTCAACGTAATGGCCTGGAGATGATCCCCAGCGAGAATCACACCTCAAACGATGTGCTCAAAGCGCTCGGCTCACGCTTAACCGATAAATACTCAGAAGGCTACCCTGGTATGCGGTACTACGGAGGCTGCGAGTATGTTGACGCTGTAGAAAACCTGGCCCGGGACCGTGCCAAGGAGTTATTTGGCGTTTCGCACGTAAACGTCCAGTCGTACTCCGGTTCGCCGGCTAACATGGCTGTGTATTTTGCTCTGGCCGACCCTGGCGACACGGTTATGGGGCTTGAGCTATTCTTTGGCGGGCATATGACACATGGCCTGAAGGTTAACTTCTCGGGTAAATGGTTCAACTCGGTCCAATACCGTACCGGTAAAGACGGCTACCTCGACTACGATGGTATGGCTGAACTGGTTAAAGAGAACAAGCCGAAACTTATCTTTGTAGGTGCGACTGCCTATCCTCGTATTATTGACTGGAAGCGGCTGCGTGAGATTGCTGATCTCTGTGGCGCATTTCTTGTTGCTGATATTTCGCACATTGCAGGACTTGTGGTTGCGGGTGCGCATCCGTCACCCGTAGGTATTGCCGACGTCGTGACGACTACCACGCACAAGACCTTGCGTGGACCACGCGGCGCACTCATCATGTGTAACGGCAAACCGTCTAACCCTCTCAAGAAAGCCGAGCGCACAAAGGAAAACCTGCCTACACTTATCGACCGGGCTATTATTCCTGGTTTGCAAGGCGGCCCGCATAACCACCAGACAGCTGCCATCGCTGTTGCACTTCGCGAAGCTTCGCAGCCAGATTTCAAGGAATACGGTCACCAGATCGTGAAGAACGCCAAGCGGCTGGCCGACCAGCTCATGGCTAAGGGGTATGACCTGGTAACGGGTGGAACCGATAACCATTTGCTGCTTATTGACCTGACGAATAAGGGCACTAAAGGCAAAGAAGCCGAGATTGCACTCGGTGCTGCAGGTATTACCGTCAATAAGAATACGGTGCCATTTGATCCGCGCCCTGCGTTCGACCCAAGCGGTATCCGTATGGGTACGCCTGCTTTGACGACCCGCGGCATGAAGGAATCAGAGATGGACCAGGTTGCCGAATGGATTGACGCCGCAATTACGAGCCGTGGTGACGAAGCTAAACTTGCTAAGCTTCATGAAACGATTACTGCATTCACTAAGGCATTTCCACTTCCTGGCGATAAATAATGGGCAACTGGGAGCACCGTCATCGGGTTATACCTGCAGTTTTTCTCATTTTTAGGGACGGTGACAAGGTGCTCCTGCTTCGCCGTGCAAATACCGGGTATATGGATGGCTTCTTTAGCTTCCCAGCTGGTCACGTCGATGGTAACGAACCGGCAGCTGTCGCAGCTTGCCGCGAAGCCTATGAGGAAGTCGGCGTCATAATTAAGCCTGAGGATCTGGAATTAGTACATACTGTTCACGAGAAAGCTGAAGGCCATGAGCGGATAAACCTTGGATTTGAGGTGAAGCATTACGAAGGCAAACTCACTAATATGGAGCCAGAAAAGTGCGATGAACTTCGCTGGGTACCCGCCAATGGTCTGCCGAAGGATGTGATCCCTTCGGTACGCGAGATGCTGGAACACATTTTTGCTGGCAGAAGATACTCGGACTACAACTTTTAGCTTCCTGATACCCAGCCCATATTAAGCGGACAGTGCTATTGGTCGGGCAGGCGGGACATTGTATGATACAGGCAATGACCCCTTAAGGGGACAGTTCAATAACTAAGGAGAAATAACATGCAAGAACCAGTCACACGTAACTGGATGGCAGCACTGCTTTTGTCTATCTTTGTAGGCCAATTCGGCGTTGACCGCTTCTACCTGGGCCGCATCGGTACCGGTATTCTCAAGCTCATCACTTTCGGTGGTTTGGGTATCTGGTGGCTGATCGACGTTATCCTCATCGCTACTAAGTCGATGAAGGGCGTCAACTGGGAAGAAGACCAGAAGAAGTAGTCTTTTAAGGCAGCAGTTCGGGTTCTTGCTCTAGAGTAATGTCGTACTGCTGTTTTATTTTGTCTAAAATTTTCTGACGGAACTGGAGTAATTGCGCTGTACTCTGGGCTTTTTCGTTGACGAGGACGAGCGAATGTACGGGCCAGATAGCCATGCCCGTTTCTTCGTCGTGGATACCTTTGAAGCCGGCATCTTCCATGAGCCAGGCGGCAGGAATCTTGATGGAGCCATCTTCCATTGGCCAGCCCGGGGCGCCGGGATGGTCGGCTTGCAGCTGTGCATACTGACCTGCATCGATGATCGGGTTAGCAAAGAAGGAGCCGTTATTCGCGACCACTGCCGGATCGGGCAGCTTAGACTGCCGGATGGCGATTACGGCGTCCCGGACAACCTGAGGCGTAGGATTGGCAATCTGGTGCTCGTCGAAATATCCCTGCAATGCCTTGTAGAAAGGCGGCTGCGGGTTAGCTCGCATGAGATGCAGGGTAATAGACGTGATAAAAAAGCGGCCGCGGTCGGTAGACTTGAAACGGCTGTTGCGGTAGCTAAAACCGCAGTCAAACCCCTGGATATTTACCAGCTGTTTAGTCTGGTTGTCATAGGCTTCCACGCTCATGAGTGTTTGGGCTATCTCCTGCCCGTATGCACCGACATTCTGTATGGGTGTGGCGCCAGCGGTGCCGGGGATGAGACTGAGCCCTTCAATGCCAGTCATGCCTTTCTCGACAGTCCGTGCCACAACGCTGTCCCAGTTTTCGCCTGCGCCGACAGTGACATAGTAGTTTTCCTGGTCTTCGAATTGTTCCTCAAAACCCATTATCTTGTTGACGATAACCAGGCCAGGGAAACCTTCGTCTTTCCAGATGATGTTGCTGCCGCTGCCTATCATAATGACGGGCAGTTTGTACTGGTCAGCCCAGCCAAGCACCTCTGTTAATTCGTGCCGGTGACCCACCTCGGTGTAGTAGGCTGCAGCGCCGCCCAAACGCATGGTGGAGTGTTGGCTAAGAGGTATGTTCTGCTGGATATTCATATGCGCATTATACCGTACCAGATCTTGGTTGCGCTTGCATGATTAACAGATGAGGGCTAGTATAAAAAATGATTATGAGCGAAAAAAGGCAGAATCAACCATTCAAACAGCTTGGCGACCGGCTCAAGACGATCCGCCAGAAGCTCCACGAGAGCTTGTCCGAAGTGTCAGGCGCTGTTGAGATTGATGAGCCAACGCTTACGCGCATCGAGCAAGGTGACGAACGTCCCAGCGAAGACATCCTGATGCTGCTTATCAGCCACTTTGGCATGCAGGACGACGAAGCTGCTGGCCTCTGGCAACTTGCTGGATATGACCAGCCTCGCAGCCACGACCACGATAACGACGAAGCACATAACGGTAAGGCAACTATTCTTGTAATGGCTGTCGATCCCCGTGTTATCTACAGCGATGGCGTACAGGTTAGCGCCAATCGCAACGGTGTTACTGTTTCGTTCTCACAGGGAAACGGCACGCCTAATTCGCTGGTAACTGCCCGCATCGGCATGAGCCGCGACCAAGCGAAGGCTGTTATCCGTACCCTCGAGGATGCCCTTACGCGTTCAGAACCCCGCCAGCTTCCTGGCTCTATCGACAAAAAAGACAACCAAGCCAAGTAATTTTTAGGTAAAAGCGAGCATTGACGCGGGCGCACATGCTCACTAAAATAATGTCTTTGAAGCGTGAGCGTTATACGTTCGACTGCGTGACAGAAACTGACCAATAACCAAACGACTAGAGGGTAGGAATGACGCGATTGCCAGTTCCCGGCAGGGATGATGGCCTGTGGGGTGATGTGCTTAATGACTTTTTGAGCGTTGAGCATAATGCAGACGGGACGCTTAAAGTGCGTGCCGAGGCTGTGTTTACAGACTCGCAGAATACATTCACAAAGCGTCTGGTCATCAACGAACCTGGCGCTGGTGCGAGCACGCTCCATTTGCCCGATACGACATCTTCTACGGGTATTACTTTCGGTAACGATACTAACTTGTTCCGCTCGGGAACCGGCCAGCTCCAGACGGCGAGTACGTTCTTTGTCGTACGGGCCACTGCCAGCGTGGCAGGGTTAGGTGTAACAACTTCTGGCGATTCAACGCGGCGTTTCCAGATCAATACCGACGGTAAACTGTTATGGTCGGCAGGTTCCGGCACACAGGATACGACCCTTATCCGCGACACAAGCGGTGGCCTCAAGCTGACACAAACCAACGGAACATCTGGTTCCCCGGCAACCCCGGCACTCAGTGTTGTTCCCCAGGGAGTCACCTCTGGTTCCCCTACCGGAGGCGGCTCGGTACTTATCAATCAGGGTACAAACCCGGGTTCTGCCCTGAATGTATATTCGACCGCAGGCTCTGGTGCGCTTGGCCGCCTAGTGAACATAACTTCTAGCAGTTCAGCCTACGACAGGGCTGCTATGCACGTTGACTACGCTGGTACGAGCAACGCCGTTGAGATTAGCAGCACAGGCACTGGGACGACGGGCAATGCTCTGAACGTAGTATCTACAAATAATAATGACTCAACGGTTGGCATAAACGGCGCAGAGATAGGCCGTGGCACCCTAAAGATCGTGCACAATTATCCAGGACAAGCCGACCCGAATGCCTCTGCGCTGTCGCTAAGGGCTAACGGATCGGGCACGGCAGCCCAAGGTATCTTCTTTGATGCTGAAGATGGGGGCACGACGGGCAATATTATGAAGATGCGCAACGCTGGCGTTGACCGCTTCATTATGGGGCCGAACGGCGGACTCTATACCGCTCATAACATACAAGTTGGGGCGACTGTTGCTGACATTGGCGGCGGCATAGGCGTGGTCGGCTTCAAGCAAGCCACGGTTCCAACGACTAATCCTGCAGCGGGCGGTGTTATCCTGTATGCGGACGGCGGCGTACTCAAATGGCGTGATCCAGCTGGCAACGTATACGCCGTAGGCGGTAGCGTTGATGCGCCAGCCGTGCAAGACTTTGGGCCCGCCGACCAGGGATACCAAGGATGGGCGTTCGACCCCGTAAATGCCGGTAACAATACGCAGCCAGCAACCGGGCAACCGCTGCTTATTAAAGTACGGGCGATTACCACTACAACGGTCAACAATATTCATGTAAATGTGAATACCCTTGGTTCCGGCTTTTCTGCCAGCGCGTCATACGCTGCACTCTACAATATGGCTGGCAACCTGCTTTCCCAAAGTAACGACCTGGCTGGCGTGCTCAATTCGACTGGCGCTAAGACTATTGCGCTCAATAGCGGCGTAGCCGTAACGGGCAATTCGTTTTACTACGTGTATATCGTGATCAATGCCACGACTATGCCCGCCCTTAACAGGGGTGGAAACATTGGTGCGATCAATCAGAACCTCAACCCGGGAGCGTACCGCTTTGCGACGCTTGGCTCAGGCATAACGACACCTCCGGCCACGCTGACACTAGCTAACAGCGCAGCCCTGTCGACGTCATACTGGGCTGCCATCTCCTAATCTGCTTGGCTCTGGTAATCCCATCTGTTAATCTGAGGATTGTTGCGCCCGTAGCCCAGCTGGATAGAGCGTTGGTTTCCGGTACCAAAGGCCAGAGGTTCGAATCCTCTCGGGCGCACCAGTTCGTCTACTCTGAATGACCCTCTTGAGGGTCATTTTTCTTTGGTATAGTTTCACTATGGCTAGTGATCAAAAGAATGTTGATTTTATTTGTGAACAAATGAACCAGGCTGGCGATATACGCAGCCGTAAGATGTTTGGAGAGTACGCAATCTACTGTGACGACAAAGTTATAGCTCTCGTCTGTGACGACCAGCTCTTTCTAAAAGTTACCGAACCTGGAAGGGTAATAGTAAAGAATGTGGAGCTGGCTCCTGCATATCCTGGCGCAAAAGATAGCTTCCTGATTTCCCAGGACGAGTGGGAAGATGCTGGATATCTCTCCAGCCTTGCGCGAATCACGGCTGACGCTTTGCCCCTTCCAAAAGCCAAGAAATGACTATAATCGCCAAGAACTATGTTTGCGCTAAGGTTATAGCTTATTGTTCCCTGTATACTTGAGCTATGACATGGGCATTGCTTCTTGGCCTTCATTTGACTGGCCTTGTAGGCTATACGTTACTACTTCGAAAAAGTGCGCTTGGAGGCATAAATAAGCTGCTGCTTGCAGCCCTGATGCAGACGGGTATCTTTATACCTATTCTCATAGTTATCCTGCTCGGAGACGTGCCTAGCTTTAACCTTACCTTAGCGCAGTGGGCTGGTCTAATCGCCTCGGGTTTCCTGGCTGTAGGTATACACCTTACTACCATCAAGGCTTTGGAGCATCTAGAGGCGTCTCTTTTCACGATCATATACAACCTGCGCCTTTTTATAACGACTATCCTAGGGTTTATCTTCTTGCACGAGTTGCCGACAGGCCTACAAATAGCAGGAGGTGTCATAATTTTCATTAGCATCCTGTTGCTTAACCTGCATAAAAACCGTCGTTTCATTTCTGCTCCGATACTGCTTGGACTACTGGCAACTGCATGGTTTTCGGTGCATGCAACAGTAGAAAAGTATAACGTTGTAGAGGTTGGGTTTACTGACTATATGTTTTGGTCCCAGGGCTTAGCGATGGTATTGCTATGGGCCTGGGTGCTAAGGAGCGATGTTAACCTAGAGGCACTCAAGAAGGCATTTGATTGGCATTTGATACAGCTCGTCGTGTTAAGGGTTATGTCTGCCTGGGGATATGTATATGCCTTGAGATACGGCTCGCTCGCTGTTACTAACTATGTCTCCGGACTCGGCGTGGCGCTCATAGTATTATTTGGGGTGCTCTTGCTGGGTGAAAGGGAGCATTTGCGCCAAAAAATATATGCCGTGATAGTCGCTGTCATAGGGCTTAGCCTTATACTAGCTGGCAAACTGTAAGTATTATTGCCTAGGGAAGCGCCCCCTGCGAAGCATGAAAAAGTAGTGAGTGAGCTTTCTTTATTGTCATAATTACTTCATAATTCCGCTTATGAATAAGAATCAAAAAGGCTTTGGCCATCTTGGAATACTCGTGGTTGTAGTGGTACTTGCAGTAGTCGGATTGGTCGGCTGGAAGGTACTGTCCAAAAATAAAGATGCTGACAAAACCAATAATAATCAGAATTCACAGACAGAGGAGTCGGAAGAACCCGGGAAGTTTATCTGGCAGCAGGCTGAAGCAGGCTGGCGGTCCACCGAGACTCCGCCTGATTGTCCAGCCCAGCCAATGCTTAAAGCCCCAGCTGACCTAAGCAAGGTTACTTCGGTGTTGTACCCCGGCCAAACCCGCGGCAGTTATAAGCCGCACGGCGGATTACGCTTTGACGATAGTACTGACAACAAAGTGACCGTGAAGTCTCCTATCGATGGCTATATCGTAAAGGCTACCCGTAACTTTGCTGAGGGTACAACCGAAGTGCAATACGGCTTTGACATCATGAATAACTGCGGTGTTATGACCCGGTTTGGCCACTTGAGGGAGTTACCTGCAAAATTCCAGGCTATCGTCGACAAGTTGCCCGAGCCAAGCGCTGATTCGCGCATCGAATTTGTGAATCCACCCGTTTACGTAAAGCAGGGTGAAGTGTTGGCGACCAAGACCGGACTTACTAGCGAGAAAAATACATTCTTCGACTGGGGTGTATACGATTACCGCCAGCAGAACGAAGCCAGCAAGTCAGCTGCGTACAAGTCAGCCCATCCGCAGGGTGAACATGCATGGTATGCCGTGTGCTGGCTCAAGGACTGGTTGCCTGCTAGTGATGCCTCTGTGCTTTCCAAGCTCAAAGCTGGCGCCAGTGAGAATGCCAAAGCAAGCGACTACTGCAAATAGTTTTTTGTTATTATTGACGTAACATGCCTGTAATTCGCTTTGAGTCAAAACCCCGCACTATCAACGGTTGGACTATCCTTGCGTTACCTAAGGATGCAAGTGCCCAGCTCCCATCCCGCGGCCAGGTGATGGTCAAAGGAACAGTAAACGATGTCCCTGTTTATACTGCGCTTGAGCCCGACGGTAATGGCAGCCATTGGCTGAATATAGACACAAAGATGCAAGCAGCCGGAATAAAAGCTGGTGAAACGGTAAACGTGGCTGTCGAATCGACCAAGGTCTGGCCGGAGCCAGAGATACCCGCAGATTGGCAGGCAGCTCTCGATAAAAATCCCGAAGTGCATGCGCTCTGGTTGGATGTTACGCCTATGGCGCGCTGGGAGTGGATTCGCTGGATAAAATCTTCTCCTGTCCCCGAAACACGCAAAAACCACATTGAGGTATCCTGCTCAAAGTTGTTGCACGGTCTGCGCAGGCCATGCTGCTTTAACCGCAATATGTGCTGTGTGCCGGAAGTGTCCAAGAGCGGCGTACTGCTTGGCGCGAAATAATAATTAGTGGCTGTTGGATAGTTGCTGTATATCACTCTCTCCATGAAAGACGCGGGGCCTGCCAAGCAGTAGCCTGAGCATAATAACGTGCACGTGATACACGACCATAATCGCTAGCGCTGATCCGGCAAGCAGGCAGAAAGCCCCGATTGTTGGCAGATGCTCATCTGCGATATGGATAGCACCTAGCAGATACGGAAGGATGACTGTTACAGTGAGCAGGGCATAGCAACCCCATGCTGCAAGGCTGGCAAAACGGATGATCATTGAGGTGTATAGCTCGCGCACAAATGCCTTGTGGCTTCCGCGTACGTACGATACATATTTCAGCTCTTGTTTAGCCTCGCGGGCGTTCTGAAAAAAGCGGTAGAGTACGGATATAAACAGGTAAATGGCAGCACCCACGACACACCAGAATATAAATACCTGGACAGTGGCAATGATGTCGGTCAGGTTCTGCTTGAGCGTACTGGCGGCGCTATCGAGGGAGTTGTTGTCGGCTGTTGTTTGCCAAGTAAGGTACTGGCGCTGTAAATCGCTGCCCTCATACCGGCCTTGGAAAAGAAGGAAACCAATAATGCCTGCAGCAACCACGAAGCTAAGGATAATACTAAGCCAAGACGGCTTCAACAAGAGTAGGACGAGCTGCCTGTTGTAATGTTTGGTTTGCTGGTCTGCCAGCGGCTCAGGGTTCATTTATTGTCATTGTATAGAGATGCGTTACCAGCGTAAAGCCAGGGGTATTTGCATCCCCAAAAACCTTATGGTTAACTGAAGAAAAGCCAAAAACAAAAAAGGACAATCGATGCCAGCCAAAAAACCAGCGTCACGTAAGGTCTCAACTTCAAAGGCCGCTAAAAAGCCAACCCAGTTCAAACCGTATAAAAGCCTATGGCGGCGCCTGGCATGGCCACTTATCGGGGTATTTGCAGTAATCGCAACGGCATTGGTTATCCATGGTCTTGCGGCGACGTATAAGGCTGGTTTTGTGTACCGTGACGGCAAGAACTTGATGCTTAATGGCTCCACCTACAAGTTCGTTGGTTTCAACGCCTACGGCATGACTGGCTGTGAAACGGGGACTCCCTGGAGCCAGGCACAGATTGACGAATACTTCAGGTCTTTGCCGCCTGCGAGCGTAACCCGTATATGGGCTTTCAAACAACGCAGTTCTAACCTGGATCTTGTAGTATCCCGCGCTGAAGCTCACGGTCAGAAGCTGGTCATGACTCTTGGCAATGGCCTGAGAAACTGCGAAAGCGGCACTTATTACACGGGCAGTGATACAGGCGCCGGTATGGGCGCAACCTGGTTCCAGACTACATACAAAGGCGATTGGACAAACTGGGTGAAGACTGCGGTTACGAAGTACAAAGATTCACCAGCTGTAGCAATGTGGGAGATTTCCAACGAAGGCGGTCACCCTGATACTATCTCGGCATCAATCATGAAGCCGTACTATGACACGGTTGCAGGTACCATTAAGGGTATCGACGGCCAACACCTGGTGAGCACCGGTGCGCTAGCTGAATACACTTATGGCGGGGAAGCTGGCTACCAATCAATTCACAGCGGATCAAATATCGACGTGGTTAGTTTCCACGAATATGACGGCGGGACGGTCTCCAACCACTTTGCGTCAGTTATGAAAGTAGCCAACGCCCTGAATAAGCCGTTGATGGTCGGTGAGACCGGTTCTCCTGACTCAAACTTGTGCGGCCAGACGCGTGCTGATTATCTCAAGAAGCGCTTTGACGCGTATCTTGCCCAAGGTGCATCTGGCGTGCTCATCTGGAACCGGAGTATGGCATACAGCTGTACCGGCTGGAGTGTAGCCACGGGCGACGTGACGGCAACAATGGTTACGAACTATAAAGTTCCTGGCGGTGTAGTTGTTTCACCAATTCCTACGCCCACACCAACGGCCCCGGCAGTCAGCGTCAGCGCACCGGCTAACAACGCAACAGTAAGCGGGACGCAGACGGTAACGGCTAGCGCTTCTGACGCGCAAGGCGTCAAGAGCGTCCAGTTCAAACTCAATGGCAATAATCTTGGCAGTGCCGATACAACCGCTCCGTATAGCGTTTCCTGGGATACTAAAACTGCAGCTAATGGTACATATACCTTGACGGCCGTAGCTACTAATACTTCAAACCTGTCGACTACATCGGGATCGGTAAGCGTAACAGTCAGCAACCAGACAAGTACCCCGAAGCCTATCCCCACACCAACTCCAACCCCTACGCCAACCCAGCCTACACCTCCACCTACGGATACGACTGCGCCTACTGTTCCCGGGGGTCTAAAGGCTTCGCGTGTTACGAAGAACTCGGTTACGCTGCGTTGGAACGCCAGCACTGATACAACTGGTGTTGCTGGTTACCGCATATACCGCGATGGGCAAAAAATCGCCGACCAGTCCAATACCAGCCTTATCGTATACGGCTTGAAGTCAAACAAGAAATACACCTTTACCGTCCAAGCGTATGACGCTGCAGGCAACGCCTCTGCTAAGGCACAAGTAGTCGCAACCACACTCAAAGCTCCACGCCGCTGGTACTGGTGGTGGTAAGATAGGGGCATTATGCCCAAACAATCTCTCACACTAGAGCAACTGACCGAGCTGGTGATGCAGCAGGCTAAAGAAAAAGGCTTTGGTACGACAGCCGAAGAACTGGACGTCCCCGAAAAAATCGCCCTTATCCATAGCGAAGTATCCGAAGCTTATACAGCTTATCGCCACAAAAACCTGACGGGCAAAGACGGCTTTGAAGAAGAACTGGGTGACATCGTACAGCGTGTGCTGCATATGTGCGGCTCGTTGGGTATCAACCTCGAAGAAGCTATCCTCAAAAAACTTGAACATAACAAAGGCCGGACTTGGGATTGGGATAATCTGAACGAATCATCCCATGGCCGCGTGAAGTAATGGGCTTCCAGGAATTTGAAGGCCTACGGATTGAATCGATCCCGCCAGACCTTGATGATGAAACCCGCCTGATACGGGCTACCCAGCTGGGAACCTTCATGGGGCACATTCAATTCTTCTATACCGACAAGCTTGGCCTGACGAGGGTAGACCCTGATCCATATCCTGGCACAGAGGCAGATATCGCATGGCGCATGGATAGGCTGTCGTCCGTAGGTCCTGTGCAGCAAAAGGGCAAAGAAATCATCGCCGCAATTCAGACTACGGAAGACGGCCGGGTTCTTAGCGATTCGCCAGATGCGATAAAAGGCTTGCTCGTAGTTACGAAGTCGGAGCGCCTATGTACTGAAGATGGACACCAGCCAACGGAAATCCTCGAATGGGATGTCGCAGAAGAGCAGCGTAGCATGGGCATTGGCAGGGCTATGCTCGCAGGTGCGGATATTCACCCTCAGGATGAAGTCATTTTGGATGTTGCTGAAACCAACTTTGAGGCACAGAGGATATATACCCGCTATGGGTTTGTATTTGACCCTACGGTTGAACCCATAGAACACGGGGTATTCGATACAAGGCACCTTCGTATGCGTAGCAGGGGTGATCTGTTGCAGCATGCAGTGAATTTCGATGAGCTAGCCGAACTTGTAGATACTCTTTCCCCAGAGGCGCTGGATAACCATCCTGTCTTATGGTCAGCGTACTCTGCGGCCGAAAGGCTTGTCCTTGCGAGCTACAACGGGCATCTGACTACATCCCGGGTTGAATATATGGCGGACAATACAGTCACGCTCGCACACCGCATCATAAACCGGTTTAGGGATGAGCGTGGTTTTATTAAATTCCCGAGTGTTGTAGGTAAGGGGCGTCGCGTCGAACGGCTAGTGGCTACAGGTACGGATGATTATGGTTTTGTGCGGCGAACGAGTCCACAAGATGCGCCGCAGGCTTACTTTAGCGCCCTTGTCTGATAAGCATAAACACTATATGACCTCATATTGACTATTACGCAATTTACGGTATAATTGCGAGTCGATATATTACATTAAAAATGCGGTGGGCAAGAGAAGGACAAGAACGTATGGTTAAGAGGTTCGCAGCCTTTATGGCAGCACTTTTGCTCACCCTATTACCGGTGAGTGGTATTGTTTCGGCAGCAATTGCCAACCCAATCGCAAACCCATCTGCTGAAGATGGCACTACTGCTCCAAATGGCTGGTCAGCCAGCACTTGGGACGGTACTGGTACTGGTAACGATTTCAACGAAAATCTCCAGTATGTTTCTGGTGACGCACACAGCGGCACTAAGAGCCTAAAAGTAACAATTGACGGCTATGACCGCGTATACACACCAGGTGAAGGTGGTATTGGCGGCAGCATGAGCGGCGACGCGGGCGACGCTAAGTGGGTGTTCAATCCACTGACTGTCGGTACTGGCGAAGGCCAGCTGCAAGCAGGTAAGCAATACCGCGTTACTTTTTGGTACAAAGCTCAGAGCGGCGTTATCCCTAAGGTAGTTTCAATGTCCTGCTTGGACAGTGCTGCTGTTTGTGAAAGCGCTAAGTTCTTTGGTATGCCTAACCCGGTTCCAGCAGCTAACTCAGATACTGTATGGACTAAGTACACCGACACCTTCAGCGTTCCTGCTGATGCAAAGGGTGTATCTGTCTTTGCTTTTCTTGACCAGAACGGTTGGATCCAGACTGACGACTACTCTATTGACGAGTACACACCAACTGGCTTTAACGAAGGTCTCCTTACGCTGACCTACGATGATGGTCACGAGGACAATGTCCGTAACTTGCTGCCACTCTTGAACAGTGACGCTTACAAAGACATTAAGACCACCCAGTGTTTCGAGACAGTAACACTGCAGACCCAAGCAGCTACCCAGAACAACCTCAAGGCTTTCCAAAACGGTGGCCACGAGATTTGTTCTCACACCATCAACCACCCAATGCTTACCCAGATGAATGATAGCCAGCTTACTGCTGAGCTAAAAGACTCTAAGACTTTCCTCGAAGGTGTTGCTGGCACTTCAGTTCCTAACTTCGCATCACCTTACGGTGACTACGACCAGCGCGTGATCAACGCTATCAAGGCTGCTGGCTACACTTCTCACCGTACTGTTGACGAAGGCTACAACAGCAAGGACAACTACGACCCATACCGTATCCGTGTTCAGAACATTACCCCTGACATTACTGCAGACCAAGTATCTGCTTGGATCCAGAAAGCTCAGAGCGAAAAGACATGGTTGGTACTTGTATACCACCGTGTTGTTGACACAACCGATACCGCAGAAGAGCCAGCTGGCGCCTTCGATACTACTAAGGTATTGATGGAACAGCATCTTGCTGCCATCAAGGCTAGTGGCATTAAGGTTCAGACCATGAAAGATGCTTTGGCTAACACTCAGGCACAGATTGACGGCACGACTACTCCACCTGTCGTTAAGCCTGGTGACGCAAATGGCGATAACCTGGTAAATATTAAAGATGCAACCCTTGTATCCCTTAACTGGGGTAAGAGCGGTATGACTCGTGCTCAAGGTGACTTGAACGGCGATGGTACCGTGAACATCAAGGATGCTACGCTAATCTCATTGAATTGGAGCAAATAAGATGATTGCACGTATTCTTAAGCGCGGTGCAGGCGTTCTCGCCATGCTCGTATTTAGCCTTACTCCTGTAGCAACTGTTTCAGCTGCAACGGGTACAGGCGCTGCTAATCTGAGCATGTCAGGTGGTGGCTCATACACTACGGGTAGCAGCTTTACTGTTACTGTTTCCGCATCAAGTTCTGTAGATATTTATGGTGTTGATGCAAGCTTCTCATTTGACGCAAGCAAGTTGCGCTGTAATAGCGTGAACGGCGACGGCTCTGCTTTCGCTAACAGCTATCAGGGATCTTGCGGCAATGGTGTCGTAACTATTGGCCGCGGTACGCAGGGTACTGCTGTACGCGGTGGCAAGGTTGCTTCTGTAAACTTTACCGCCTTGGCTACCGGCACCGCTGCCTTTAAGGCAGTTGCTGCAACCGAAATAGATGACGCTAACGTATCTAACGTTTGTAATAGTACTTGTGCTGCTGGCGCAACGCTCGGAAGTGTTACCTTGACGGCGCCTGTTGAAACTGGCCGTGGTGCTGATCCAGCTCCAACTACCCCAGCTCCAACAACTAAGAACACTCCAACCAACAACGCCAACAACAAGACTGCTACCAACAACAGCACTGCCACAACTGACGGTGAAGTAGCTGGTGACGAGACTAAGGCTGCTGAGACCGCCAAGACCGAAGACGACAAGAAGAAGGATGATAGCAAGAAGTCTGACGACAAGAAAGACGACGAAAAGAAGACCTCTTCTAGCGCTTGGTTCTGGCCAGTTGCCCTCGTGGCTGTAATCGCAGGTTATGTTGTCGCCCGCACTATGCGCTCACGCGCTGCTGCAAAGGCTGCCGCTGACGCAGAAGCTGCCGCTGCTGCAAAGGCCGCTAGCGACAAGCCTAAGAACAAGAAAAACAAGAAGTAATAAACTCCAGTTCACGAAAAGACCCCTCAAAATAAGGGGTCTTTTTTTATGTGTGTACTTAGAGTTTTATGGGTTCTTTAGGGAAGCCTTTTTTGAAGGCTTTGACAATTGCTTCCTGCAGCTGGGGTGTGCGGAAGGCGATGCTGCCGAATGACCGGGCGCTGACCCAAAGCGGCTGGTGGGTGTTTGCGTCGTACTGGTTCATGACGCCTTCTTCTGAGTACTCTTGGATGGCTACATCGCCGTGGGGTGCAACGTTACACAGGTAGATATATTGTTCGTTGTACGGGCTGGCGTGTTCTTCGATGTATACGAGGCGGGCGGCGATAACCGTCATACCGGTTTCTTCGCGTATCTCGCGTACGAGGCCTTGCTCGGGAGTTTCGTCGTCGGTAATGCGTCCACCAACAAGGGTATGGTATTGGCTGCCGTATTTATTGCGGTGCATGACTAAGATATGGTTGTTCTCGATAATGATTGCGCGGGCTGCTTTCCTCATTGGCTCAGTATAACAGGGGCAACCTATTTATGTACCTCTGATATTTTTTGTACGTTCGCTGGAATGTGATACGCAGCTGTTATATTATTAACTTCTATGGCAGAAGCACCCGCAGCAACAGATATCCTGGCCCATCCTTTTCCTCCTGAGGATGCAGCCCAACTTCCAGCCGTACTAGACGCTTTTACTGCTTACTATAGAGGAGAAAATGTCCGGGTGGGACATACTACCATGCCGCTTGGGACTGCATTACAGATGGAGGCAATGCTGTGCGAAGGTGATCCTAGCCGCACCAAGGATCCGGTTACACGGATCCGCTGGATGGCGGGTAATCTCGCCGCAGCAACCTCGCTTCAGCCTGAACACAGCCACTTTTTGGCACCAACAGCAGAATAAAACTAATAGCAACGAGGGTACAACGTGGAGCATGGTGGGTCCGCAGTCATGGAGATTCCAGCACCAGGCATGATGCCTGAGATTCAGGATCCCGTAGAACCGTCGTTGCTTGCAGAGTTCGGAAGCCAGGAGTTTACGCTATTTGGCGTTACGGCCACTGGCAGCGACCTCAGCGATATGTGTCCTATCCCTCCGGAGCAGCGCTCGCTCTCTGCCCAAAACCGCTTCATGGCTAAGCTAATGACTTCTGCTGGCATCGAAATACCTGAGCGGTATGCCGACCTTAAGGCCGAATTCCAAAACGAAGACTGGCTTACCCAGCACCGTGCCAAGCAACAGGAAGAGGCCGCCCATGAGGCTGAGAAAGTTAAGCAGACCGAACAAGCTGTTCAGCAACAGAGAGAACAGGAGAAGACTGCGGATGACCGGCGTGATAGGGAAGCCCAAGCTGTTGACCCGGTGGCTACCATAGAGCAGACCAAGCCTGCTAGTGTAGAAGCTGAGTCACTTGCACCATTGCCAGTGATCATTGATAGCGTGCGGGATATTGTTATTGGAAAACCTGTTGAGATGCCAGCTGGTAATGATGGCGCGGCGATTGGGGTGATTGCACCTTTGGAGCCGCTGCCACCCGTACGGTCGTTAGGAACCGAGCAGGCAATCCGTGTGCGTGACTTGTATGTAGAGGACACTCCTACGCCGGCTCCGTCCGAAATAACAATGGCGGCACCCGCCCCACTGGCGGCGGTTGAGGGGCTACAACCACGGAGTCCCATGAGCCAGGAGCGTGTCATTATGGATTCTGTTGTAACTGATTATGAAGATGCGGAGATTCCTGCCGAGGTAGCCGATGCCGCATCGGCAGAGTTTATTGATGGCAAAGAAGTACTATTGCCTGATCCAGCACTGGCCGTTGAAGATGGGCTGCCTAACAAGCCGCTATTTGAATTTGTTGAATCTGAACCAGTTTTTGTGAGCGCTGAGACTGGTGCAGAAACAAATGCAGATGCAGCTGCCCCAAGTTTTGCAGCCGAACTATTCGATGAGGAGCGTAAACGTTCCGCCGCTTTAGCTGCTGCTGAAATACAAATTGACCCTGAAGTAGTAGCAAGGCAGCGGTTTGTTGACCAGCACGAGTGGACCTTGGAAGTTGCTAATACTGAGCCTGAACTGGTCTTTGAGGATTTCACAGAGTCATTATTTGGATTGGTCGCACTGAACGAGACAGCTCCAGAAGCAGGATCAACAGATACAACCGAGCGGGCGGGGCTTGCAACTAACGAGGCTGATACTGATGCCATGCCACGTATCGCTTCCGAAGCAGAGGAGCAATCCGAACGTACAGTGCCTGCCGTATGTAAAGAAGTTGCCGAAAAATTGGTTGCATTAGAGCCAGTCCAAAAGGAGGCGGTACTGCCGGTCGTTAAGTCGGTGGCTGAAGC
>Ga0075366_10000150_pt1 | contig 29547 bp, 31 predicted proteins | sample EndMethybrTD3031_FD_72351 | JGI IMG/M metagenome (GOLD analysis project Ga0075366, IMG submission 72351) | Populus endosphere microbial communities from Tennessee, USA - Endosphere MetaG P. TD hybrid TD303-1 | ecosystem: Host-associated > Plants > Roots > Endosphere | place: USA: Tennessee...
CTCATGAGCGCAGCAAGATGCAAGGGCGATTCGTAATTTTAGAGGAAGCCGCACATGTCACGAATGATATTCATCAATCTCCCCGTCAGCGATCACGCCCGTTCAAGAGCATTTTATGAAGCGCTCGGCTTCACCAATAATCCCGCCTTCTCCGACGATACGACATCCTGCATGGTTTGGAGCGATGCGATTTTCGTCATGTTGCTGAACCATGACCGGTGGAAGACCTTTACCAGCCGGCCCATCCCCGCCAGCAATTCGAGCGAAGTACTCCTGGCCATCAACGTCGACAGCCGCGAAGAAGTGGATCGCATCACCACCGTTGTGTCGGAGAAAGGTGGAACATCAGACGTCAATCCAGTGCAGGACCATGGTTTCATGTATTCGCGCCCCTTCGCCGATCCCGACGGTCATGTCTGGGAGCCGCACTGGATGGACCCCGCTGCCATGCCGGCCTCGTAAGGCAGGGGGTGACGACATGAGCGACATCGAAGTCACGGCATTCAGCTGGGTTCCGCCAACGGCACGCGGCCTTGTGCGCGACCTGCGGGTGCGCTGGGCTCTGGAGGAAATGGGCCAGGCCTATGCGACCCGACTTTATGACCGCCGGGTCAGCGGCCCCGAGGATCGCATGCAAGAGCAGCCTTTCGGGCAAGTCCCGGCGTTTCGTGACGGCGATGTCGCCATGTTCGAATCCGGCGCGATCTGCCTTCATCTCGCGGAACGCAGCGAGGCGCTGCTTCCCACCGACCCCGCAACGCGGGCGCTGGCGCAAAGCTGGACGATTGCCGCGCTGGCCAGTGTCGAACCCTACATTTCGATGCTGCAGATGGTCTGCCTGTTCGATGCCGACAAGCCGGGAGCGGCGGAATTCGCGCCGTCCGTCGAAGCGCGGCTGGCTGACCGGCTCGATCAGCTGGCAGCGGCACTTGGCGAAAGTGAATGGCTGACTAGTCAATTCACTGTCGCTGACGTGATCATGATCACGGTGCTGCGCCAGCTTTGGCGAAACGATCGGCTGGAGTCCTTCCCCAAGCTTGCCGCTTATGTGCGCAGGGGCGAAGCACGACCTGCTTTCCAGCGCGCTCTGGCGGCGCAATTGGCCGATTTCGAGAGCGAGTGAACCAAGCAGCGGAGTACCTGACATGCCTTACATCGACGGTTTCGTCATTGCCGTGCCGACGGCCAACAAACAGGCGTTCATCGATTGTGCGAACGTAGTGGACCCCAAATTCATGGAACTGGGCGCGACACGAATTCTGGAATGTTGGGGCGACGACATTCCCGATGGCAAGCTCACGGATTTCCGCCGCGCAGTGCAGGCCACTGACGATGAAACCGTGGTATTCAGTTGGGTCGAGTGGCCGGACAAAGCCACGCGCGATGCCGCCATGGCCAAAATGCATTCGCCCGAGATGATGAATGATCCCATGTGGGATCCAGAAAAGAACCCGCCGCCTTTCGACGGAAAACGCATGATTTTCGGCGGATTCGAGCCTATCGTCACACTGGGAGATAAAGCATGACCAATCCCAACGGCAGTTTCATCTGGTATGAATTGATGACGCCGGACCCGGACGGCGCGGCAGCCTTCTATGGCGCTGTCGCCGATTGGCGGATCAGCGGCCACAGTGATCCGCAGGCCGGCGGGATCGATTATCGCCTCATCACCCGCCCGGATGGCGGCAGCGGTGGCGGGGTGCTGAAGCTCAGCCAGGACATGCTGTCCCACGGCGCGCATCCCTGTTGGCTAGGCTATCTCCACGTCTCGGACGTCGATGCCGAGGCCGCCGCGATTCAAGCTGAAGGCGGCAAAGTATTGATGCCGGCCGCCGATCTGCCCGTGGGCCGCATTGCCATGGTCACCGACCCGCAGGGCGTTCCATTCTACATCATGAAGCCGACCGCGCCTCCCGGCATGGAAGGCATGAAAAGCGATGTTTATGATCGCAATGCCGTTGGCCATGTGTCGTGGAATGAGCTGTTCACCACCGATCTGGAAGCAGCAAAGGCGTTTTACGCACGGCATTTCGACTTCGAATTCAACAGTTCCATGCCGATGGGCCCAATGGGCGACTACTGCTTCATCGATCATCATGGCGAAGGCATTGGCGCGGTGATGCAAAAGCCGCCGCACGTCCCCGTTGCAGGTTGGAACTATTACATTCGAGTGGCCGACATTGACAAATCTGCCGCCGCAGTTGCCGCCAACGGCGGAAAGGTGCTCAATGGTCCGATGGAAGTGCCAGGCGGCGACTGGGCAATGAATGGCATGGACCCGCAAGGCGCAGCGTTCTCGCTGGTCGGCAAGAAAGTCTGACATGGCCAACTTCACGTTTTTTACTCATCCGATGTCGCGCGGACAGATAGCCCGCTGGGCGCTGCACGAAGTCAGCGCCGAATACGATCAGGTGATCGTCGACTGGGCCGCCAAGCCAGCCGCGCTGTTGGCGGCCAATCCGATGGGGAAAGTGCCCACGTTGGTCCACCACGACAGCGGAACCGACCGGACAGTGACTGAAGGCGCGGCGATCTGCCATTTCCTTGCCGAAATGCACCCCGAGTCCGGTTTATTGCCGGATGACAAGGAAATGGCCGACTACTTCCGCTGGCTGTTCTTTGCGGCCGGCCCGGTCGAGGCCGCCATCACCACCCGCGGACTTGGCCTGTCGATACCGCCGGAGAAGGAAGCCATGGCTGGATGGGGCAGCTATGAGCGGACAATTGCCACCCTAGAAGGCCATTTTGACCGCAGCAATTTCGTTTGCGGAACGCGCTTTACCATGGCGGACGTTTATGTCGGCAGCCAAGTCGACTGGGGCCTGACATTCGGCTCGATTCCTCCGGCAGAGGCCCTCGTCGCTTATGCCGAACGGCTGCAGGCCCGCCCCGCCTACAAGGCCGCCAAAGCCATCGACAATGCCCTGATCGCGGAGATGCGCAAATGAGCTTGGAAGACACGCATAGCCCCAAGAACGTCGTCTGCCTCTGGTACAACGGCGAGGCGGAAACCGCCGCGAAATTCTATGCGGCGACATTTCCCGATACGCATGTGGGCAAAGTCCATTATGCACCCGGCGACTATCCCGATGGCAAGACAGGCGACGCCCTCGTCGTTGATTTCAAAGTGATGGGCATTCCCTGCATCGGCCTCAACGGTGGCGACGAATTCAAGCACAACGAGGCATTCTCGTTCCAGGTGCTGACCGAAGACCAGGCGGAGACCGACCGCTACTGGGATGCCATCGTCGGCAATGGCGGCGAGGGAAGCCAGTGTGGCTGGTGCAAGGACAAGTGGGGCATTTCATGGCAAATCACCCCGCGCATCCTGACCGAAGCCATGGCAAAGGGCGGCGAAGCAGCAGGCCGCGCATTTACCGCGATGATGCAGATGAAGAAAATCGACGTTGCAGCAATCGAGAAAGCGATCCGGGGATGAGCAGCCTGTCGCTCTATGGCCACCCGTTTTCCAGCTACACCTGGAAGGCTTTGATCCCGCTCTACGCAAACGATACCGCGTTTGAATTCAGGATGGTGGATGATGAACATCCCGAGCATGCCGAAGTTGTCCAACAGGCATCGCCGCAGGGCAAGTTTCCGGTCCTTGCCGACGGAGAGGTGCTAATCTTCGAAGCGACCTCGATCATCGAATACCTGGCCGTTCATTACCCCGGCCCGCACATGCTGATTCCCTCCAGTCCCGATGCTGCAACAGCGGTGCGCACGCTGGACCGTGTGTTCGACAACTACGTGATGAACATCATGCAAAACGCCGTCGGCGAGGCCTTGCGCCACCCTGGCGCGCCGGACGAAGCAGTGCTGGGCGAGGTCCGCGCCAGTCTCAGGCGAAGCTATGCCTGGCTGGAGCACTGGCTCGAACATTACGCCTTGCGAAACGAGGATCGCATAACTCTCATCGAATGCGCCGCCGCACCCAGCCTGTTCTATGCCGACTGGGTCGAGGAGATCACCGAGGACTTTCCCCGGCTCAAGGCATGGCGCGCGCATCTCAACACCCTGCCCCCGGTCGCGCGCTGCATCGAGGATGCGCGGCCCTATCGCCCCTACTTCCCGCTTGGTGCGCCTGACAGAGACTGAAAGGAGAACGTTCATGGCTGTGCAACTGAATCACACAATCGTCTGGTGCACCGATCAGAAACGTTCATCTGCCTTTCTGGCAGACATGCTGGGCCTGCCCCCACCAAAGCAATTTGCCCACTTCGACGTCGTCGATCTGGACAATGGCATTTCGGTCGATTTCGCCGATCACAAACCGCCAATAGCAGTGCAGCATTATGCCTTCCTCGTGTCCGACGATGTGTTCGATGCAGGCATGGCGAAAATCAGGGCGCAAGGGCTTGGCTTCTGGGCCGATCCCGCGCGCAGCAAACCTGGCGAGATCAACAATCACTGGGGCGGACGCGGCGTCTATTTCGAAGACCCGGACGGCCATTTCCTTGAACTCATTACCAAACCCTACGGCAACCCGGAGGATCTATGACCGAGCCGCGCGAACTTTCCGTAACCCTGTTCATCGATGCTGCACCAGACAAGGTCTGGCAGGTCATGACCGATCGGCAGGAAGAATGGTGGTGCCCGGTTCCCTGGCACGCCAAGGTCGTAACGCAAGATCGCCGCGCCGGCGGGGCCTGCGAGATGACGTTTCACGGTCCTAATGGCGAGTTCGAGCCGCAGAACGGCATTTACCTTGCCTATGACGATGGGCGGCGCTTCGTCACAACCGACGCGGCCCAGATTGCCGGGGACGGCGACTTCGTGCCTTCAGGTCCGTTCATGATCGGTAGCTGGGAAGTGGCGCCCGAAGGCAATGGGACCCGCTACACTGCCCGCGCCCGCCATTGGACTGACGAAACCATGAAGCAGCACGACGAGATGGGCTTCACCGAAGGCTGGACCGCCTGCGCGATGCAGCTGAAAGCCTTGTGTGAGGCGGCGTGATAGCAGTCAGGCGAAAGCCGCCGCTTTCCTGAGCAGTTGATAGGCCTCGACCACGCTTTGCAGACGAATTTCGTGGCTGCGGTCGCCGCCATTTCGGTCGGGATGATAGCGGCGCACCAGTTCCGAATATCGCCCCCGCAGCGCCTTGCGATCGGCATCGAGTGGCAGGCCCAGAACATCGAGGGCGCGTCGCTCGTCGGGCGACATCACGCTCCCATCGCTCCGTTCGGCAGGCTTGCGCATGCGGGCCCGGGCGCTGATGGCTTCAAGCGGATCGGCGAAATCGGCCCAGCGCGGCGCTCCGTCGATCCCGGCGGTCGCGGAAAAGGCGCGTGTCTCGCGCTCCCAGCCGTGGATCGGGCTCTGCGCGCGGAATATCTCCTCGGGCGTCATCCCGGCGAAATAGTCATAACCGGCATTGAACGCACGAATGTGATCAAGGCAGAACCAGCGATAGTCGCCCGGCCCGTCGAACCCCGGCGCGCGTGGGCCGGGAGCGCGAAATTCGCCGGGCTCCTGGCAGCCGGGCCAGTTGCAGAGCCTGCCCTGCGCTTCGCGGCGGCCGTGGAATCGATCATTGCTCACGGCTTCCAAATGGCGAGCAATGGTCTAGATGTGAAGACATGACCGGACCCATCTCTCAGGAAATCGCCCAGTTGCTCACTGCCGCTTTCGCGCCGACACGGCTCGAAGTCCTCAATGACTCCGCCCGCCACCACGGCCATTCCGGCGATGACGGCAGCGGCGAATCGCATTTCACTGTCGAGATTGACAGCGCAGCCTTTGCCGGTGTCTCGCGGCTCCAGCGCCAGCGCATGGTGATTGCCGCGCTGGGCGACATCCCGGGGCAGCGAGTCCATGCTCTGGCGATCAAGGCGCGGGCGCCGGGGGAGTAGGGAAACACAGCGATGACCATCATACAGACTATCGATCCGGTCTCGCACGATCTCGGCGCGTTCGAGGTCCGCCGCGTGCTGCCTTCGCCAAAGCGGACCATGGTCGGTCCATTCATCTTCGTTGACGAATTCGGCCCGGCGCACCTGTCCGCGGGCAAGGCGATGGATGTGCGGCCCCATCCTCACATTGGCCTTGCCACAGTGACCTGGCTGTTCAGGGGCGCGATCGATCATCGCGATTCGCTGGGCAATTTCGCGACGATCCGGCCCGGACAGGTCAATCTGATGACGGCGGGACGCGGCATAGTCCACTCCGAGCGCTCTCCCGAATCCGAGCGTTTCGGCGGCGCATTGCTGTTCGGCATGCAGACCTGGCTCGCGCTGCCTGATGGCCAGGAAGAAATCGCGCCGGACTTCGAAAGCCGCACCGACCTGCCACTGATCGAGGATGCAGGGGTCAGTGCCCGCGTGATCATGGGCAGCCTGTGGGGCGAGCGGGCGCCGACCACCTGCCATTCCGAAACGATCTATGCCGAGATTTTCCTGGAGCCATCCGGCGCCTTGCCGATCAAGCCCGAAGCCGAGGAACGTGCAGTGATGCTGGTGGGCGGCGAAGCCGATCTCGATGGCACACCCCTCACCCGTTATCAGCTGGCCGTGCTGAAACCGGGCGCGGAATTGCTGTTGTCCTCCCAGAACGGCGCCCGCGCAATGCTGCTGGGCGGCGCGGCATTCGCCTCAAGGCGCCATGTCTGGTGGAACTTCGTCTCCTCGAGCCCCGAACGCATTGAGCAGGCCAAGACTGACTGGATGAGCGGAAAGTTCCCCAAAGTGGCAGGCGATGAAATCGAGTGGATTCCTATCCCCGAGCGCCCACTGACCAAGAGCGAGTGATGAAGCGCGTTACCCTGGCGTCGGGCATCGAGTTGGATGTGCTCGATGAAGGCCCTTGCGAGGCGCCCGCGCTGATTTTCCTCCACGGTTTTCCAGAAAGCCACCGCACCTGGCGGCATCAGATCGCCCACTTTTCCGGGCGTTTCCGCTGCATTGCTCCTGATCAGCGTGGCTATCGCGGTTCTTCGAAGCCACAAGAAGTTGACGCCTATACGCCGGACAAACTTGCGGCTGATGTCTTCCAGCTTGCCGATGCGCTGGGCGTGAAGACCTTCGCGATCATAGGACATGACTGGGGCGGCGTGATTGCCTGGCTTGTCGCCATGCTGGGCCAAGGCGGCAGAGTGGAGCGCGCCGTGATTGCCAATGCGCCGCATCCGGCCATTTTTCAGAAGCTTCTCTGCCTCGACCCCGTACAACGAGCCGCCAGCCAATATATGACGACATTCCGCGACACGGCGAATGACGCGCTTGTTCGTGAACATGGACTTGGTGCCTTGCTGCTAAAGGCGTTCGGGGGCGGCCGGCTGGACATCGGTATGGAGCCCGCCGAGCGCGATGCCTTGCTGGCGGACTGGCAGGACCGCGACGCCGCTTTCGCCATGCTCAACTGGTATCGCGCCAGCCCGATCATCGTGCCGCCGATGGACGCGGCTTTCGCGCTTCCACATGACTGGCAGGAGCCCGCCCTGCCCAAGCTTGCCATTCCCACTCTGGTGATCTGGGGCATGGACGATCACGCCCTGCCGCCCTGCAATCTCGAAGGCCTGGAAAGTTGGGTGGACGATCCGGCCATCGTGCGAGTGCCGGAATGCGGTCATTTCGTCACTTGGCAGGCGCCGCAAGCCGTCAATGCGGCGATGGACGAATTTCTGGCATAGGCACTTTGCCCGCCGGCTTTCAGAGGCAGGAATTCGTGCTGCCCAGATCAGCCCGGAGTTGCCCTTTGAAGCCGCCCGGCCTAAGGCCCGCGCGCTATGTCTATTGCGCCGCCCGCCCCGCTGACTTTCGCCGTGCCCAAGGGCCGCATCCTTGATGAGGCGCTGCCGCTGATGGCGCGCGCCGGTGTGGTGCCTGACGCGGAATTCCACGACAAGAAGAGCCGTGCGCTGTCCTTCGCCTGCGAGAACAGCCAGATGCGCCTGATCCGCGTGCGCGCCTTCGATGTCGCGACATTCGTCGCCCACGGTGCGGCGCAGGCCGGCATCGTCGGTTCGGACGTGGTTGAGGAATTCGCCTACGCCGATCTCTATGCGCCGGTCGATCTTGCCATTGGCCATTGCCGGCTGTCCGTCGCCGAGCCTGCTGGCCAGTCCGGAAGTGCACCGGCAAGCCATTTGCGGGTCGCCAGCAAGTATCCCAACCTCACTCGCCGCCACTATGAACGGCAGGGCGTGCAGGCCGAAGTGGTCAAGCTCAACGGCGCAATGGAACTCGCGCCGGGCCTCGGGCTGGCCAGCCGCATTGTCGACCTGGTTTCAACGGGCAAGACCCTGAAGGACAATGGCCTGGTCGAAACCGCCACGATTCTTCAGATTTCCGCGCGCCTCATCGTCAACCGCGCAGCGCTCAAGACCGACCCGCGAGTTGCGGCGCTGGTCGAAGCATTCCGGTCAGCAGTCGTCTGATGCTGAGGCTCGACACGCGCAAGCCCGGTTTCGCCGAGGCATTCGAGCGGCTGGTGAATGACCGGCGCGAGAGTGACGATGATGTCTCCCGCGATGTTGCCCGCATCATCGAAGACGTGCGCTCGCGCGGCGACAAGGCGCTGGCGGACTACACTGCGCGTTGGGACGACCATAATCTGGGCGACGATGCAGACTGGCGGATTTCGGCGGAAGACTGCAGCATCGCATTCGATAACCTGCGGCCAGACCTTCGCGCCGCGCTGGAACTGGCCGCCTCGCGCATCCGCCTGTTTCACGAAAACCAGAAGCCCAAGAACAAGGACAGCCGCGACGAAGCGGGCGTGCGCCTGGGAGCTGTCTGGCGGCCGGTCGACGCGGCCGGGCTTTACATTCCCGGAGGGCGCGCCGCCTATCCATCCTCGCTCCTGATGAATGCCATTCCCGCCAAGGTCGCCGGCGTGGAAAGGCTGGTGGTCGTCACGCCCACGCCTCGCGGGCAGATCAATCCGCTGGTCATGGCCGCAGCGCATTTGGCCGGGGTCGACGAAGTCTGGCGCATCGGCGGCGCACAAGCGATTGCCGCGCTGGCCCATGGCACGGAACGTATTGCCCCGGTCGATGTCATCACGGGCCCCGGAAATGCCTGGGTGGCCGAAGCCAAGCGCCAGTTATTTGGCGTGGTTGGCATCGACATGGTTGCCGGGCCGAGCGAAATTCTGGTGATTGCCGACGGCAAGAACAATCCCGAATGGATAGCCGCAGACTTGCTCAGCCAGGCGGAGCACGATCCGGTCGCGCAGTCGATCCTGATCACAGACGATGCTCTGTTCGCCGACAGCGTCGCCGATCGCATCGGCGTCGAGCTCGCCATGCTGCCCACGGCGCGCGTCGCATCGGAGAGCTGGAACAACTACGGCGTGATCATCGAAGTCGCCAGCCTGGACGAAGCTCCCGCTTTGGCCAACGCGCTCGCCGCCGAGCACGTGCAAATCGCGACTGACAATCCGCGCGCTCTGTTCAAGCAGATCCGCCACGCGGGTTCGGTCTTTCTCGGACGGCTAACGCCCGAGGCAGTAGGGGATTACGTCGCCGGACCAAACCACGTGCTGCCCACTGGCCGCCGCGCCCGGTTCGCTTCGGGACTCTCGGTACTGGATTTCATGAAGCGGACCAGCTTCATCGAACTTGACGAAGAGGCCCTGAAGGCAATCGGCCCAGCGGCCATTGCGCTGGCCGATGCCGAGGGCTTGCCTGCGCATGCGCGCTCGGTCGAAGTGAGACTTGGAATATGAAACCGAAAAGCCAGGCTCGCTCCGCCGCGCGGCTTGCTGCCGTGCAGGCGCTCTATCAGCACGAGATGGAAGCAACGCCTCTCGCGCGGCTGCTTGATGAATTCCACCAGCATCGTTTCGGCATGGAAATCGACGATGCGGTCTATGCCAGTGCCGAGCGCGCCTTCTTCGACGATCTTGTCAGCGGCACGATCGCCCGCCGGGATGAAATCGACGGACTGCTGTCGGGCAAGCTGGCGGAAGGCTGGAAAATCGAACGGCTCGACCGCACCATGCTCCAGATCCTGCGCGCAGGCGCCTACGAACTGCTCGCCCGCGCCGATGTGCCCGTGGCCAGCGCCATCGGCGAATATCTCGACGTCGCGCACGCTTTCTTTGATGCGCGCGAAGCGAAATTCGTAAACGGCGTGCTCGATGCATTGGCGAAGGATGTGCGCGCCTGAGCAGCGAACTTGCCTTCATCGAGGCGCTGCGCCAGATCGCCCGGCACCCCGCAGCGCGCGGACTTGCTGACGATTGCGCGGTGCTCGAAGTGGGTAGCGAGGTGCTGGTTATTACGCACGATACTATGGCCGAAGGCACGCATTTCAGCCAGGAAGCCGACATGGCCGACGTCGCCTGGAAGCTGGTGGCAGTGAACCTCTCTGATCTGGCGGCCAAAGGTGCGGAGCCGCTGGGCGTGCTGCTCGGCCACAGCCTCGGGCGCGATGATGCGCGCTTCGTTTCCGGGCTTGGCGAGGCGCTGGAAGCATTCGGCGTGTCCCTGCTGGGCGGCGACACAGTCCGCACCCAAGGGCCGCGCACATTCGGCATGACTGCCATCGGCCGCGCCACGCATGTTCCAGTGCCGGACCGGAGAATGGCCGCACCGGGTGAGGCTGTCTGGCTGACAGGCCCGCTCGGGCGGGCGATGCTTGGCTTCGAAGGCAGCACTGAACATGCCCAGGCCTTCGCCCGGCCCTGCCCCCGTCTGGCTGAAGGACGTGCTTTGGCACCCCTTGTGGGCGCGATGATGGACGTGTCGGACGGATTGCTGCTCGATTGCTGGCGGCTGGCGATGGCCAGCCAGGTCACAATCAACCTCGAAAGCGCCGCGGTGCCGGTCGCGGACCGCGCGCGGGCTGACGAATGCATGCGGTGGGGCGACGATTACGAATTGCTGTTCACGCTGCCCGACGGTCAGCTTCCGCCAATTGCGGCGAGCAGGATCGGGGCTGTAGGCTCAAAGGATATCCCTGCTCTTTTCCTCGACGGCAGCATCCTTACGCCTGCAGACAAGCTCGGCTATCAGCACTGACCACGCAGAAACCGGCGCACAATGCCGGCAAAAGACACAGCGGGGCTTGCGCCCCGGTGATCGAGCCCTTAGCAATCACAACCACTTGGGCCCCGTGGGAGTGGGGCTTTGCATAACGCGCAACCAAAAAAAGGGGGAGCAGCGCAAGTGAATCTCGTCACAATCGCAATTCTGCTGGGGCTAGTCGCCCTGGTTTATGGGGCATTTACCAGCGGCCAAGTGCTGCGAGCACCCGCCGGCAACGCAAAGATGCAGGAAATCGCCGCCGCGATCCAGGAAGGCGCCCAAGCCTACCTCAAGCGGCAATATACCACCATTGCCGTCGTCGGCGTGATCGTCGCGGCGATCGTCGCATGGGCGCTTGGGGCGGTTTCCGCCTCGGGCTTCATCATTGGCGCGATCCTTTCGGGGGTGGCGGGCTTTATCGGCATGAACATCTCGGTTCGCGCCAATGTCCGCACCGCGGCAGCCGCTGAAAAGGGCCTGCAGGAAGGCCTGACACTGGCTTTCCGCGCGGGCGCGATCACCGGGCTTTTGGTCGCCGGCCTCGCGCTTCTCGCCATCGCCGTGTTCTATTACTACCTCACGGAAGTGGCCGGATACACTGTCGGCGGAACTGACCGCACCGTGGTCGATGGGCTCGTCGCCCTCGCTTTTGGCGCTTCGCTGATCTCGATCTTTGCGCGACTTGGCGGCGGTATCTTCACCAAGGCCGCAGACGTCGGCGCCGACCTCGTCGGTAAGGTCGAAGCCGGAATTCCGGAAGACGATCCACGCAATCCGGCCGTGATTGCCGACAACGTGGGCGACAATGTGGGCGACTGCGCCGGCATGGCTGCCGACTTGTTCGAAACCTATGTCGTGACCGTCGGCGCCACCATGGTGCTGACAGCGCTGTTGCTGAAGGGCGTGGGCGAACTCTTGCCCAACCTGATGGCGCTGCCGCTGCTGATCGGCGGCGTCTGCATCGTCACGTGCATCATCGGCACCTATTTCGTCCGCCTTGGCGGCGGCAAGAACGTGATGGGCGCGATGTACAAGGGCTTCCTCGTCTCGGCGCTGCTCGCCATTCCGGCGATCTGGTTCTCGACCGACTATGCCCTGGGCTCGATGGAAACGCCGCTTGCCGGCACGGACATCACCGGCCGCGCGCTGTTCTATTGCTCGCTCTTGGGCCTCGTCATCACAGGCGTGATCATCTGGATCACCGAGTACTACACCGGCACCAATTTCCGGCCCGTGCGCTCGATCGCCAAGGCCTCTGAAACCGGCCACGGCACCAACGTGATCCAAGGCCTGGCGATCAGCCTCGAAGCCACTGCGCTACCCACGCTGGTCATCGTTGCGGGCATCATCATTGCCCACCAGCTCGCTGGCCTGATCGGCATCGCCTATGCGGCAACTGCCATGTTGGCACTGGCTGGCATGGTCGTGGCGCTCGACGCTTACGGTCCTGTCACAGACAATGCCGGCGGCATTGCCGAGATGGCTGGCCTCGATGATTCGGTCCGCGAAAAGACCGACCTCCTCGACGCCGTGGGCAACACCACCAAGGCCGTGACCAAGGGCTATGCCATCGGTTCGGCAGGCCTCGCCGCGCTGGTGTTGTTCGCTGCCTACACCACTGACCTTCGCGAGTTCTTCCCGAACCTGACGGTCGATTTCAGCCTCGAAAACCCATACGTCATCGTGGGCCTGCTGCTGGGCGCTCTTTTGCCCAACCTGTTCGGTTCCATGGGCATGACGGCAGTGGGCCGTGCGGCTGGCGACGTGGTCAAGGACGTGCGCGAGCAGTTCAAGAACAACCCGGGCATCATGACATTTGAGACCAAGCCGGACTATGCCCGCACGGTCGACCTGGTCACCAAGGCGGCGATCAAGGAAATGATCATTCCGTCGCTGCTGCCGGTTCTTGCGCCGATTGCAGTCTACTTCATCATCACGGCAGTTGCCGGCCAGGCCAATGGCTTCGCCGCGCTTGGCGCGTTGCTGCTGGGCGTGATCGTCGGCGGCCTGTTCATCGCCCTGTCGATGACGTCGGGCGGCGGCGCATGGGACAACGCCAAGAAGTACATCGAAGACGGCAACCACGGCGGCAAGGGCAGCGAAGCCCACAAGGCCGCAGTGACCGGCGACACGGTGGGCGATCCCTACAAGGACACTGCCGGCCCGGCAGTGAACCCACTGATCAAGATCACCAACATCGTCGCGCTGCTGCTACTCGCGGCGCTGGCTGGGCATGCGGGGTAGTTCTCGCTAGACCTTGAAGGGTGCAACGAAGACCCCGCCTGGAGCGATCCGGGCGGGGTTTTTGTTTAGCAGCCTAAAGCCTAACCCTGTTCAACCGCAGGGCATTGGCAACCACGGTGGCTGACGACAAAGCCATGGCTGCCCCCGCGAACATCGGCGACATCAGCAGGCCGGTGAACGGATAGAGCACTCCCGCCGCGACTGGGACGCCAATGCCGTTGAACACGAACGAGAAGAACAGGTTCTGGCGAATGTTCGTCATTGTCGCCTTGGCCAGTCTGCGCGCACGGACGACTGCGGCAAGATCACCCTTGGTAAGGGTAATGCCTGCGCTTTCGATGGCGACATCAGTGCCTGTCCCCATGGCAAGCCCGACATCAGCGGCAGCCAGCGCCGGGGCGTCGTTGATGCCATCGCCCGCCATTGCGACCCTTGCACCGCCAGCTTTCAGTTCACCGACGATCCGCGCCTTGTCTTCCGGCTTCAATTCGGCGCGAATCTCGTCGAGGCCGCCCACCGCATCGGCCACGAATCGGGCCGTCGTCGGGTTGTCGCCTGTCAGCATGATGATCCGCAGGCCCTGACGGCGCAGTTCCTCAATCGAATCGCGTGCATTCGCGCGGACCGGATCGGATACGGCGATAAACCCTGCAAGGGCGCCATCCACGGCGACCAGCATGATGCCAGCGCCCTCCCGGCGCATAGTCTCGGACGCGTCAGAAACCGGTTCCGGATCGATTCCGATCCGCTCCAACTGCGCCCTGTTGCCAATGACGACATTGCGGCCATCGACTACGGCACTGATGCCCGCGCCAACCTGAACCTTGAAGTCCGCCGGATCGCCCAGCGACAAGCCGCGTTCCTTTGCGGCCGATACAATGGCATGGGCCAGCGGGTGCTCCGAGCGGGCCTCGACCGAAGCTGCCAGCCTGAGCAGTTCGTCCTGGCCAATCGCGCTGGCAGTTTCGATTCCCACTAACCTGGGCCGACCTTCGGTGAGGGTGCCGGTCTTGTCGACCAACAGCGTATCGACGCGATCCAGGCCTTGGAGGGCTTCGGCATTCTTGATCAGCACACCGGCCAGCGCCCCCCTGCCGGTCCCCACCATGATCGACATCGGCGTCGCGAGCCCCAGCGCGCAAGGGCAGGCGATGATCAGGACCGCAATCGCATTGAGCAGTGCATGGCTGACCCGCGGCTCCGGGCCGACCAAGCTCCACACAACTAGCGTTACGATCGAGATCACGATCACCAGCGGAACGAACCAGCCCGATATGCGGTCGGCCACAGCCTGAATGGTTGCCCGGCTGCGCTGTGCCTGGGCGACCATGTGGACAATCCGGGCCAGTACGGTGTCGCTGCCAACGGCACGCGCTTCCATATCGAGGCTGCCAGTACGGTTGATGGTACCGCCGGTAACCGCGCTGCCCACGACTTTCGCGACCGGCAGGGACTCGCCTGTCAGCATTGACTCGTCGACCGCCGACTTGCCGGCAATGACAATTCCGTCGACCGGAACGGCTTCACCGGGCCGGATGCGCAAGTGGTCTGCCACCATGATTTGGGCAAGCGCGACTTCCGATTCCACACCGCCAGCATCGATCCGCCGCGCCGTCTTGGGAGAAAGGTCAAGCAATGCACGGATGGCCTTGCCGGTCGCCGCGCGCGCGCGCAGTTCGAGCACCTGGCCAAGCAGGACAAGCGCCATCACCACCCCTGCAGCCTCATAATAGACCGGCACGGTGCCATGCATCCTGAACGAAGCGGGGAACAACCCAGGCGCGAAAGTGGCCACCAGGCTATAAAGGAACGCGGCGCCCACGCCGATCGCGATCAGCGTAAACATGTTGAGCCTGCCGGACTTCAGCGATGCCCAGCCCCGCACGAAGAAGGGCGCGCCTGCCCAGATCACTATCGGCGCGGCCAGGGCGAACTGTACCCAAGTCGATATGACCGGATCGATCAGATGCAGCCCAAGCAGGTCGCTGCCCATTGTCAGGACCAGCAAGGGCACCGCGAGGACGGCGGAGACGACGAAGCGCCGCGAGAAATCGACGAGTTCGGGGTTGGGCGCGTCGTCATCGTGGGGCACTTCGGGTTCAAGCGCCATGCCGCAGATCGGACAGCTTCCCGGCCCAGCCTGCCTGACTTGCGGATGCATTGGGCACGTCCACATCGCGCCCGGAGATGCTGGCATTATCTGCTCGGCCTTTACCGTGAAGTATTGCCCCGGATGATCGGCAAATTTGCTCCGGCAACCGGCGGAGCAGAAATGATAGACCATGCCGTCATGCTCGGCATGGTGCGCCGTCTTCACCGGATCGACGGACATTCCGCACACCGGATCGATAGCTTGTGTCTCGCCTTTGGTCAGCGAAGCTGCATTGCGCATCGGCACGTCCCCGCTCTAGTCGTCACATGGAATTGGACGAGCGAGGCTTGCCCGAACCGGGGGCAAACGCAAGACAGCATTCAGCCGACAAGAACGGCGTGTTTTTACCCCGCCAGCCGCCCGAAAGCCGCAGCCCCCGCATAAACAGCCGCGTCGCCAAGCTCTTCCTCGATGCGGATCAGCTGGTTGTATTTCGCCAGCCGGTCAGAGCGCGCCAGCGAACCCGTCTTGATCTGGCCGCAGTTGGTTGCGACCGCAAGGTCGGCAATCGTCGCGTCCTCGGTTTCGCCCGAGCGGTGGCTCATCACGGCAGTATAGCCGTTGCGCTGCGCAATGCTCACGGCTTCCAGCGTTTCGGTCAAAGTCCCGATCTGGTTGACTTTCACCAGCAGCGAATTGGCGAGGCCCTTGCCGATGCCCATGGTCAGGCGCTTGGGGTTGGTGACGAACAGATCGTCGCCCACCAGCTGCACCGTCCCGCCGATCTTCGCAGTCAGCGCACCCCAGCCTTCGAAATCGTCCTCGCTCATGCCGTCCTCGATCGAACGGATCGGATAGGCCTTGGTGAGGTCGGCGAGGTAGTCCGCCATCTGCAGCGGGCTCAACGACAGACCCTCGCCCGAAATTGCGTACTTGCCGTTCTTGAAGAATTCAGTCGCCGCGCAGTCGAGTGCGAGGACAACGTCGGTGCCGGGCTTGAAGCCCGCCTGCTCGATCGACTTCATGATGAAATCGAGTGCATCGCGGGTGCTGGCCAGATTCGGCGCGAAGCCGCCTTCGTCGCCCACGGCCGTCGAGAGGCCTTTCTCGTGCAGACCCTTCTTCAGTGTGTGGAAGATTTCCGCGCCCCAGCGCACGGCCTCGGCGAGGCTGGGCGCGCCAGAGGGCATGACCATGAATTCCTGAAAATCAATCGGGTTATCAGCATGTTCGCCACCGTTTATGATGTTCATCATCGGCACCGGCAGGACATGGGCAGAGACCCCGCCGATGTAACTGTAGAGCGGCAGGCCGCGCGCATTGGCGGCGGCCTTTGCAACGGCCATGGAAACGCCGAGGATGGCGTTGGCGCCGAGGCGACCCTTGTTCTCGGTTCCGTCGAGCGAAATCATCGCGAGATCTATGTCCCGCTGGTCTTCGGCATCGAGTCCCAAAAGCGCTTCCGAAATCTCGTCATTGACCGCGTCGACGGCTTTCTGCACGCCTTTGCCGAGATAGCGGGACTTGTCGCCATCGCGCAGTTCAACCGCTTCATGCGCGCCGGTCGACGCGCCCGACGGCACGGCGGCGCGGCCAAAACTGCCATCGTCGAGCAGCACGTCGACTTCCACAGTGGGATTGCCCCGGCTGTCGAGAATTTCGCGTCCGTGGATGTCAATGATCGCGGTCATGGCGGATGAAGCTCCTGGTCTGTATTGCTTGCCGCGCTCCTAGGCAGGGGAACAATGCGAGGCAAGTTGCATTGTTGCATCGCGGCATCTTGTGTCGCAAAAGAATGTCACCATCTTGCCCGCAGTGCCCCATCCCTCCGAAAAGGAATTCCGCATGGCCGAACCGACGAACGAACAGCCCGGCAAGACTACCACTCGCAAGTCGACTGGCGCCAAGTCGGAATCGAAGCAGCGCTTTGCCAAGGCTATCGAGGAAGCCAAAGCCGGCGCCGAAGCCCTGACCAAGGAAGCGCAGGACCGTGCTTCTGCCTATCGCGCCAAGGCCGCCAGCCAGAGCAGCGAATGGATCGACGAGGCGAAAGTGCTGAGCGATCAGGCCAAGGAAAAGGCATTCATTCTCGCGGGCGAAGGCAAGGCCAAGGCGAGCGAAGCCATTCACAGCCTCGGCCAGGTGGTGGAAGACAATGCCGCCGTGATCGACGAAAAAGTTGGTCCGAAATACGGTGACTATGCCCGCAGTGCCGCCAAGGGCATGAAGGGCGCCGCCGAAAAGATCGACAGCAAGGATCTCGGCGAGTTGGGTGAAGATGCCAAGGAATTCGTCCGCAAGAGCCCCGGCGTCGCCGTCGCCATGGCGGCAGCGGCAGGCTTTCTGCTTTCGCGCATCTTTCGCCGCTCGGGCAACTGAGGTCTGACCAGGGGGCAACGGCACCGCGCCGATGGACGATCCGCAACAGCCCGTTGACGAAGCCGAAGCTCTCAGCCTGAGCGATGATCTGCGCCTTCTTGCCGAGCAGGGCAAAGAGTTCGCCAGGGCTGAGTTGGATTGGCAGAAGGCCCGCGCGAAATATGCCGGGCAACAGGCTGGAATTATAGCCGGCATCGCCGCTCTGGCAGCAGCCTTCTTCTTGTTCGCGCTCGTTGCCCTCGTCGTGGGCGGAGTGATTGCGCTGGCGCCTGTGATCGGCGCCTGGTTGGCAGCGGCTGCAGTGGCCGGAACGCTTGCCTTGGTCGCGCTAATCCTCGCGCTCATCGCCATGCTCAAAGCGCGTGCCGCAGCGCTGCTCATTGCAGACAAGCCGGCAAAGCCATGAGCAGTGCAAGGCAAAACCTGCTCGAAGCGAGGGACCGCCGCGATGCGGCCCGCGAGGCTCTTGACGATCAATACCATCATCTGCGCGGTGATGCGGGCGCTGAAACCATTGGTCAGCGACTTGTCGGGCGGCTGGGCCAGGATGCGCGCAGCGGCATGCGCGATGCGCTTGATGTCGCGTCCGAAAGCAAAATGGTGATCGCCGGGACAGTGGCGGCCCTCGCGCTGTGGTTCCTGCGCGAACCGATTTTGGCCTGGCTGGGCGAGCAATGGCACCAGTACATAAGAAGCGACGATATTGATAACGACCTTGACGACAGGAAACCACGCAATGCCAAATAGCAAGACCGCCAAGAGCCCTGCCCGCAAGGCGCCGTCAGGCCGCAAGCCCGCCGCGAAGAAGCCCGCTGCCAGCAAAACGCCCACCAAGCCGCGCAGCAAAAGCGAAGCCGAGCCGACGACGGCAGAAAGCCTGACCGAATTCGCGCGCAAGCGGCCCGGGCTGGTGGTCGGCGGAGCTATTTTCGCAGGGCTGGTTGTGGGTGCGCTGATGCCTCGCGGTGCTGGTCGCAAGATCGTGCGCGGGGTTGCCTCAGCTGCGGCCATCAGCAGCGAAGCCGGCCTCACCATTGCTCGGCAGGCGCGCGAAAAAACGTTGCATGCGGCGGACGAGGCCGGAGAGCAGTTGCGCGATATCGAAGGCCGCGCCAGTGACACGGCACGGCGCATTGGCCGATCCACTGTAGCCGCGGCTGGCACGGCCAGGCACACAGCGCTGGACCTTGTCCGCACCGGCCTGAACCTGCTGGCGACTCTAAAACGATAAGCGGCGCCCGCGCCAGGCAGGCAGGCGACAAGATTGCCGCAGTGCAGCAATACTGCTAGGGAATGAGAATCTTTCTTTCCCCAGGAAGCTCATAGCCCATGCAAAAACTTCATCTCGTGATGGGTGGCCGCGTCAGCGATCCCCAGACCCTCGAATTTGCCAATCTCGATGAACTCGATCTCGTCGGCGTTTATCCCGACTATGCCAGCGCCGAAGAAGCCTGGAGCTCGAACGCCCGCCGCACGCTCGACGATGCGGAAATGCGCTATGTGATCGTTCATCTGCACCGTCTGCTGCAGCCCGGGCTGCCAGACGCTGCGCACTAGACGCGATTAATCTAGTGGTACGCCGGGCAACTGTTTGGCCGTACGGATCGTCAGGCTGGTCTTGACGCTGGCGACATTGGGCGCCGGTGTCAGCTTACTGGTCAGGAACTCCTGAAAGCTCTGCAAGTCGCGGCTGACGATCTTCAGGATAAAATCGATCTCGCCGTTGAGCATATGGCACTCGCGCACTTCCGGAAGAGCGCGGACGTGCTCTTCGAACTGACGAAGCGCCTCTTCAGCCTGGCTCTTCAGGCTGACCATGGCGAAAACGGTGATAGCAAAGCCGAGTTTGGTGCCGTCGAGGTCGGCGTGATAGCCACGGATGACCCCGCTGTCCTCCAGCGCACGCACGCGCCTGAGGCAAGGGGGCGCTGTGAGGCCGACCCGCTGGGCGAGTTCGACATTCGTCACGCGGCCTTCGTCCTGAAGTTCGGCCAGCAGGCGCCGATCTATCCTGTCGAAATTTACCATGGCCCTGCCAAGCTCCTGTCCGGCATCCTCATCGCGCCGGTTGCGACACATTTGGTGCCCGTTAGGCACCGCTTCGATAAGATTATTGTCTATGCGGGCAATCGTCCCGCTTTGCAACGCAGGCCCTGCGCGCGCTTCCCCCCGGCGGCCAAACTGCTAGGAGCGTTACGCAGGCTTGGCATGAATCGGCATTGCCCTTTTGCTGCCCGAATCCGCCAAGCCAACAGGGAGCCCTGATGCATTTCGATGATCGTCTCGCAACTGTGCTGCGTTCGCGCACCGGCGGCGAGGCCATGGCGCGAATTCAGTATCGCCAGTTGCTCGACCTGCTCGGCACCATGCCGGTTGAGGCAAACGGGCCGCAAGTGGAAGCGGCGTGCGATCGCCTGCAGGAGCTCAGTTCAATTGTCCCCGCCCCGGTGCGCGCCGCCATACTGCGCGAACCGGGAATCCGCCTGCGCAATCCGCGCCTCGTGGCGATGCTGGCCGCCGGTGAGACCAATGTCGCCGCCTCGGCTATCCACACGGCACAGCTGATCGAAGATGAGTGGATCGATCTCGCGCCTGCCCTGCCGGCAGCCGCCCGTTCACTTGTCAGCCAGCGCCGCGACATTGGCACGCGCGCTGCCGCACTGTTCGCCCGGCTTGGCATGGCACCCCTAGGTCTTCCGTCCGGCGAGGCCGTGATCCAATCCGTCCGCCTGACGCCAACCGGCGCGGTCGGTGAGGCAGCCAACGATCAGACGCCTTCCCGGACCGAAGCGCAGCGCACTGGCGATATCGGCGCGATTGTCCAGCGAATCGAGCACTTCCGCAAAGCGCGAGAGCCCGGCGAAGCCGATCCCGCGGCGCAGCTCCAACTCGACAAGGCGATCGAGCGCAAGGCGTTGCGCCTCAAGGCATTCAATTTCGCAACCGATGCCGAAGGCTGCATCGTGTGGAGCGATCCCGGCATGGCGCCGATGGTGGTTGGCTTGCGGCTCGCTTCGCATGATATGAGCGCCCCGGCCAGCGCGCGGGCGAGCCTGGCGCTGGCGCTGCGCTATCGTCAGCCGGTTCGCGCTCTGGTGATGCAGCTGAACGGCGCGCCCGCGATCGCGGGCCGGTGGCAAATCGATGCGGCGCCGACTTTCGATCCCGGAACGGGTGCCTACCGCGGCCATGCCGGTCGCATGCGACGCGAAGTGGCCCTGAACGCGGCACCGAAGGATAACGAAGTCGACAGCCAGGCTGATCTCATGCGGCAATTGCTTCATGAACTGCGCACCCCCGTCAATGCCATCCAGGGCTTTTCGGAAGTCATCCAGCAGCAGCTTTTTGGCCCCGCGCCGCACGAATATCGCTCGCTGGCGGCTGCGGTGGCCGGGGATGCGGCACGCGTTCTGGCGGGCCTTGAGGAACTGGAGCGGCTCGCACGGCTCGAGAGCGGCCGGCTTAAGCCCGAGACCGGAGGATCCGACCTTGCTGACCTTGTCACCGCAGCCGTAAGCCAACTTCGGCCCTTTTCCGAGCCGCGCGGAAGCGGTTTTGCCGTCGATTTTCCCGCCGACGCAGCGTTGTCAACGGCGCTTGCCTTGCCAGAGGCAGAACGGCTCGTTTGGCGTTTGCTTGCGACACTGGCCAGTGCAGCCGCGCCGGGCGAATTGCTTGCCATCTCTGGGTCTATGAGTGACCAAATGGCCGAAATATCATTTGGGTTACCCACGTCACTTGCGAGTTTAGATGAAGAGCAGTTCTGGCATGCTGTCGCTGCACCAGCATCCAAAGCGGTGAGCGCGGGGATATTCGGCGCAGGGTTCACTTTACGTCTCGCCCGCGCTGAGGTTGAGGCAACTGGGGGCAAGGTCTGGCGGGAGCCTGGCCGGCTTGTGGTTAACGTGCCGGGGTTGACCGCGGACAATGCGAGCCATAGCAACGGAAAGGCACTGGGCTGAAGGCCGCAAGGGAGTTCACACGACATTGGGCGGACTGCGGATCAGGGAATTGCCGACCGCAGGCGCATTCGCCCAATTCCGCGAGGGCTTTGGCCAGCGTTTCCTCCTCACTGTCGACACTGAAGAGGCTTTCGAATGGGGAGCGCCATTTTCGCGCGACGGCCATTCGCTAACCCACTTGCCCGCGCTGACCCGGTTCCAACAGTTTTGCGAGTCGCACGGTGTCGTGCCAATCTACCTGATCGACTATGCCATCGCCGAGTCGCCCGTGGCACGAGACGTGTTGCTTGACGCCGTGCAAGCCGGACGAGCCGAGATCGGCGTCCACTTGCATCCCTGGGTCAATCCGCCGTTTGAAGAAGAAGTCAATGACTACAACAGCTTCGCCGGTAATCTTCCAGCCGAGTTGGAACGTGCCAAATTCATGGCCCTTCGCGACCGGATCGAAGCAGCCTTTGGCACTGCGCCCAAGATCTTCCGCTGCGGTCGATATGGCGCGGGCGCCGCGACGGCCCGAAACCTGATCGAAGGCGGCATTGCCATCGACACGTCGGTCCGATCGCTGTTTGATTACAGCTATGCCGGCGGGCCCAATTATCGCGATCATCCGCTCCATCCATATTGGCTGGACAGGGATGCGCCGCTGCTGGAACTGCCCCTGACCAGCACATACTGGGGACCACTGCGCCAGGTCGCTCCTTGGCTCTATCCGCGGCTCTGGCGCGCACCGCGACTGCGCGGCATGCTGTCGCATCTAGGCTTGGTTGAACGCATCCCGCTTACGCCCGAGGGCGTTACAGTCGAAGAAGCCATTCGCGGCATAGACATGGCGATCGATATTGGCCTGCCGGTGCTGGTATTGTCATTCCACAGCCCGTCCGTGGCACCCGGCAACACGCCCTATGTGCGCAACGAGGCCGAACTGGAGAAATTCTACGACTGGTGGAGCCGCGTGCTGGGCTATTTGCATAGGCGGGGTATCGCGCCCACCACTGCCGCCGAAGTCCTTGAGGCCGTCACACTTGCTTCGCCGCCCGCAGCGGGCTAACGCGCGCCGGTCACAAGGCGATGCGGGCCTGTAGCTCAGTTGGTTAGAGCTGGCCGCTCATAACGGCTAGGTCGCGGGTTCGAGTCCTGCCGGGCCCACCATTGCCGAGCAAGACAACCCCGGTCGGGGAGTAGCGCAGCCTGGTAGCGCATCTGCTTTGGGAGCAGAGGGTCGCAGGTTCGAATCCTGTCTCCCCGACCATTTTCCTACTTCAGCGAATCCCGACCGGCACTGATGCTGTGAGGCCGGTCGAAGGGAAGCCCGATGCCTGAGCTGAAAGACATTGCGATCGTCACGGGTGCCGCATCTGGCATGGGAGAGGCTGCAGCCCGCATTTTGCTAGATGACGGATGGACCGTATTACAATGTGATTTGCGCAAGGTTGCCGTCAATCACGACCCGAAGAACTCGCGAGGGCGGACAGAAGTTCTCACTGCGGACATTTCGGATCCGGACTTTGGCCGAACATTGCTGGCCGCATTGTCTGGACGGCGGATTGGCGCGCTGATCCATTGCGCCGGGCTGTCGCCGACTATGGCGACGCAGGAGCGCATATTGGAGGTGAATCTCGCGGCAACAATGCGGCTCGTGAATACAGTCCGTCCGCATATGGCCCAAGGCGGTTGCGCCGTTCTATTCAGCTCGTCGGGCGCGCACATTCTGGGATCTTCATTGGATGAGCAAATCAACCAGATTCGTACTCCTGAATCGGTTTCATCGCTGCTCACGCTCACTACCGATTCCGGTTCGGCCTATACGATCTCGAAACGGGCAGTGAAATTGCTTGTTGAGCGAGAGGCACCGGCCTTTGGCGCAAACGGTGCGCGGATCGTTTCGCTTTCGCCCGGCGTTATCGATACGCCGATGGGGCGCAAGGAAATGGAGCAGCATCCGATCATGCACAAAATGGTCGAGTTGACGCCTTTGCCCAGAGCCGCAAAGCCAGAGGAAATCGCCGCAGTCGCCGCCTTTCTGTGCTCGCCGACGGCAGGTTTCATTACGGGAACGGACATCCTTGTGGATGGCGGCAAAATAGCAGTTCTCGTCGGCGCTGCGCGGCAGGACAATCTAGTCTCTTAGGAGCGGTTTTTGGCGCTCGCCGGGCTTACCATCAACGAAGCCGCAAAGGCCTAATGCCCGGTTAGGGGAAATCCCTGGTATGGACTCCGATCACTCGGCCTTGATGCCATAACGCGCATAGAACCTGTCAATCGACGGCGAGAGCTTGCGAGCCGCAGCGATTTCGCGGGCGCCCGCGGCGGCATCCCCGCTACGCTGCTTGATCAGCCCGCGCATGAAGCGTGATGGCGCAAGTTCGGGATTGATCGCCAGAGCTGCATCGATATCCACCAAGGCTTCGGCCAGCCGCCCGGCACGAAAGTGGACCATGGCGCGGCTGTCGAGGTAAGCAGCGGGTTGCGCTGACAGTTCGATAGCGCGCGTGCAGTCAGCCAGCGCGCCGGCAAGATCCACATTGGCCAACGCTTTGGCCCAGCAGCGTCCATTCAGCAACGGCGGCGAACTCGGCCGCTTGTGCAAGGCATCGTCCAGCAGCGCCTGTGCATCGGCATGACGGCCAGCCTGGGTGAGAATGGCGACGCGCTCGGTGAAGCTGGTGAGGCCATCGTCGGTCGCTCCGTCGGGATTGGCATCCAGCAAATCGAGCGCCTGATCGGTCTTCCCAGCGTCAGCGAGTTCGCCGGCAAGCTGGCTGCGCGTCTCCTTGTTGCCGGGGTCGAGATCATAGGCCGCCTGCGCATCCTTGAGCGCGCCCGCATCATCGCCGCGCAACGACCGGATGCTCGCGCGCTGTGCATACCGCTGCGCTGTGGGATCGAGTGCCAGCGCCTTGGCGTAGTCAGCCTCGGCCGCTGGCCAGTCGAGCAAGCGGGTTGCCAGCCAGGCTCGATCGGCCATGCGATCGGCATCATCCGGCTTTTCGGCAATTCGCTTGTCGAACAGGTCGCGGATTCGCGCTAAACCTGGCTTGCCACGCGCCTGATCGACTTCCTGCCAGCGAAACGGATAGTCCGCCGGCATGCGGATGCGCAATTGCCGCTCTGAGGCATCAGCAATCGCGCGCCGGGTCGCACTGATATCGGCTGCACTTACTTCCGCGCCTGATTCCCGTGAAACCACATCTTCCATCACGGTCACGCCCTCGCGCGAAACGCTACGGCGGTATTCGACCGAAGGCAGCTTGAGCTCAACGGCATCCGCGCCTTCCAGAACTGCGCTGGCGCCGGGAGAAGGCAAGACGAAGCTCGTTTTCGCGTGCGCTGTCCACGGCTTGTCAATCAGCGCGGGCATGCCCTGCCAGGTGGAGCGCCCGCGATCAGGCTTGAAATCGATACGGATCCCGGCGTACTTGGCCAATTGCAACTGCCCGTCGACATAGCCCCAATCGGGATAGCCGACGCCGTCGATCATCATTGTCCAACTCGCTTCCACCGGGTCGAAACGGGTCTGCGGCTTCACAATCGTGGTGCTGCCTGTCCAGGTCTTGGCGAACTTCTCCGCCTGGGCAAACAAGTCATCCGCAGAACCCGCCGTCTCGGTGGCACGCATGCGTTCAGCAGCTGCGCCGACATAGCGAACCGACAGGCGAAAAGGCGTCGGCAAATGAACCCCGGCGCTGGAATCATAGGTAAGTTCAACATCAGGCGAAGGCCGGGCATCGGCGCGCGTCACAAGCTTGAGCAAGCCCAATCCCGCATCGCGCAGCGGCAGCACATGGCCGAAGCGCGGCACATCGCCGATATCGCCTTGCCGTGTTCCCTGCGATGTACCGTCCAGCCAATAGCTCTCACCGGCAATTTCCGCGCGAACGAAAACATGATCGAACGCCTGCGCAGCCGGCAGCATTTCTGGCACGAGATCGCCGTTGCGCGAATTGGCGAGAACCGCCTCGGCCTTGATGCCCATCCGGTGAAGCGCGGCGAGAAGCAACATGGTCTTCGCCTTGCAGTCGCCATAGCGCGTGGCCCAGGTTTTCTCGGGAGACTGCGGCTGATAGTTGCCGGTACCCAGTGCAACGAGCAGATAGCGAACATCGCTTTGCACCATTTGCAGTGCCGCGGCCATCCGCCCCACTGGATCAGCATGGGCAGAAGCAATTGCGTCCACCGCTTTGGCCAGATCCGATCCCTCGGTGATCGCTCCGTCGGTGCGGAACAACGGCGCCATGGTTCGGGCGACATCGTCCCATCCGGTAAAACTGCTGGCCATGATGAGCGGCAGCGGCCTGAAGCGCGCCGGCACATCGCCGGGCACTTCGGGCAGCGCAACCACAGGCATGTCGACCACAAGTTCTTTGCGACCGCCTGCGACGGGCTTAGGGCTGGCGGCGATCCCCGGCATCATCGGTTTCCATGCCAGATGCTGCGCCGCCGGCCAGACCAGCCGGGTGCGGCCAAACCCCACGCGGACCGGCTTTGACAACAGTAGCAGGCTGGCCTGCGCCCGGCCGCCCAGCAGGGTATCCTTGTCCGTGATCGTGAAAGAAACGCGCAAGGTATCGCCCAGCCGCAGGCCTTCGATCTGGCGATTGGCAGTGAGCGCGCCATTGATAACCAGTTGCTCAAGGCCGCTCTCGCGGCGCAGTATGGTGAAACCGGGGCCATCCTTGAGCAAATCGATCCGCTCGCCACCGCGCAGTATTTCGAGCCGATGAAGCGTCAGGTCGCCGCGGTCTGGCTGCCAGCTGAGCGAGAGATTGCCCTCCTTGGTCAGCTGATCAGAGTTGGCGATGGTCTGCGCGTAATCGAGATATCGCGACTCCGTGTCGCCATCCATGAAAAGCTGCTGATCAAACAGCAGCACCGAATTGGCCGCACCGGCCACGTTCTTCGCGGACGGATCGGGCGCCGGAATGGCCCAGTCCGGTGGCGGGGCCAACAGGGGCTTGTCGCCCGCCTGGGCCTCGGAACCGAGTGCGCCGGCGAGCACAAGTGCGGTGCCGATCAAGCGGCGGGAAATCAGTCTCACACACATCGGTTGAACTTGCTGTAGAATTCCCCTTGGCGCAACCGCTTGCCGCATTGCGACAGCGCCTGTAGAGGCGCGGCGAACTTCCCTTTTCGCCATATTTCGGAGAGACCCCGTGGCCGCGCAATACGCCTATGTCATGAAAGGCATGACCAAGACTTTCCCCGGTGCGCAAAAGCCGGTTCTGTCCGACATCAGCCTGCAATTCTATCAGGGCGCCAAGATTGGCATCGTCGGCCCCAATGGCGCGGGCAAATCGACTCTGATCAAGATCATGGCCGGCATCGACAAGGACTACACCGGCGAGGCTTGGCCGGGCGAGAACATCACCGTGGGCTATCTTGAACAGGAGCCCGAGCTCGACAAGACCAAGACCGTGCTGGAAAACGTCAAGGACGGCGCGCGTCACATTGCCGACATGGTCGAACGCTTCAATGCAATCGGCATGGAAATGGCCGAGGAAGACGCCGACTTCGATGCGCTTGGCGCGGAAATGAGCGAGCTTCAGGACAAGATCGACGCGGTCGATGGCTGGACGCTCGACAACCAGCTGGAAGTGGCGATGGAAGCCCTGCGCTGCCCGCCGGGCGACTGGCCGGTCGACAATCTTTCGGGCGGCGAAAAGCGCCGCATCGCGTTGACCCGCCTGCTGATCCAGAAGCCCAGCATCCTGCTGCTCGACGAGCCGACCAACCACCTGGACGCCGAGTCGGTCGAATGGCTGGAAAACCACCTCAAGGACTATGCCGGCGCGGTGCTGATGATCACCCACGATCGCTATTTCCTCGATCACGTCGTCGGCTGGATCCTCGAACTCGATCGCGGCCGCTATTTCCCCTATGAGGGCAACTATTCCACCTACCTCGAGAAAAAGGCCAAGCGGCTCGAACAGGAAGACCGCGAGGAAAGCGGCAAGCAGAAGGCCCTGCAACGCGAACTCGAATGGATCAGGCAGACACCGGCCGCCCGCCAGACCAAGAGCAAGGCGCGCGTGCGCAAGTTCGAGGAACTGCAGAACGCACAGGATAACCGCCCCATCGGCAAGGCGCAGATCGTCATCCAGGTGCCAGAACGGCTTGGCAGCAAAGTGATCGAGGTGAAAAACGTCACCAAGGCCTATGGCGACAAGCTGCTGTTCGAAAATCTCTCGTTCATGCTGCCGCCGGGGGGCATCGTCGGCATCATCGGGCCGAACGGCGCGGGCAAGTCCACTTTGTTCCGCCTGCTGACCGGCCAGGAACAGCCCGACAGCGGCACCATCGAGATAGGCGAAACCGTGCGCCTCGGCTATGTCGACCAGAGCCGCGATCACCTCGATCCCAAGAAGAACGTCTGGGAGGAAATCTCTGACGGGCTCGACTATATGACGGTCAACAAACAGGAAACCAGCACCCGCGCTTATGTCGGCGCGTTCAACTTCAAGGGCGCCGACCAGCAGAAGAACGTCGGCAAGCTTTCAGGCGGCGAACGCAACCGCGTGCATATGGCCAAGATGCTGAAGACCGGCGGCAATGTACTGCTGCTCGACGAACCGACCAACGACCTCGACGTGGAAACGCTGGCCGCACTGGAAGACGCGATCGAAAACTTCGCCGGCTGCGCCGTGGTGATCTCGCATGACCGCTTCTTCCTCGATCGGCTGGCGACGCATATCCTGGCGTTTGAGGGCAACAGCCATGTGGAATGGTTCGAGGGGAACTTCGAGGCCTATGAGGAAGACAAGCGCCGCAGACTGGGCGATGCGGCGGACCGGCCGACCAGGCTGGCCTATAAGAAACTGACACGCTGACGACAGTTAAGTTTACCAATTCAGAACCTGAACAGAAGCCTTACCGACCCATTCACCCTGCTGACAGCGCGAATCACTTACACCGCTGTTCATAGGTCGCCGCCGTTGGTGCGGCGCAAGTGGACGGAGAACGGCGATGGCCGGAGGTTCTTATTTGAAGTCGGCGGGTCTGGCAGCTCTGGCTGCTGGCATCGCTTTGTTTGGTGCACCGCTGGCAGCGCAGGCTCAGGCCGATAGCGTAGCACAGGCAAAAGTGCAGATGGCGCAAGCCGAAGGTGGCTGGCGCGGTGGACAAGGTCGCGGCGGCGGCAACTGGCGCGGCGAGGCTGCCCGCGAAAACGCGCCCTCGGCAGCGCCGGCACAGGTTCCGCAGCAGCGGGCCTGGAATGGCGAAAACCGCGGCGGCTGGCGTGGGCGCGGCGGCGACGCAGTAGCGGCTCCAATCCCCGCTCCTCAGGCCCCTCCCCCGGTTGTCCAGGCGCCGCAAACGCAGGGCAATCCTGGCTGGCGCAGCAGAGGCGGCTGGCAGGGCGGCAACAACGGCGAATCGGCTTGGCGCGGACGCACAGGCTGGAATGGCAACGGCGCTGCCACGGCACCCGCCCAGCCAGTTCCGGAGGCTCGCGGCACCGGCTGGAACGGCGGCGAACGTCAGGGCTGGCGCGGGACGCCTCAACAGCAGGGCGGAGCCGTTACGCAGAGCTGGCGCGACCGCAACGATGGCGATCGCCGGGGAACCTGGTGGCGCGAAGGCCGCCGCGAAGACGGCAGTCGCTGGAACCAGAACAACACCCGCACCCGCGACGGCTGGAATGGCGACAACCGCCGCTACGAAGGCAATCGCTGGTCTGGCGACAACCGCCAGTGGAACCGCGACTGGAGGCGCAGCGATCGCTATAACTGGCAGTCGTATCGCACCTCTCACCGGGATATCTTCCGGGCGGGCCGGTATTATTCGCCCTATCGCAATCACTACTACTCGCGGCTGAGCATCGGATTCTATCTGGATTCCCTGTTCTACTCGAACAACTACTGGATCAACGACCCCTGGCAGTATCGCCTGCCGGATGTCTA